>OGQD01002127.1_pt1 | contig 11401 bp, 10 predicted proteins | sample 1553091 | NCBI WGS metagenome assembly OGQD01 (sample SAMEA2580290, study PRJEB22360) | human gut metagenome | biome: human gut; feature: human-associated habitat; material: faeces | place: Denmark | collected 2008/2010
TAGCGACTGCTCGTCGCGGACCGCCGGTCGCTTCGGGACCCTCAGGCCATGCTGCCGTCGGGCTTCTGGTAGATCGAGCGGCGCGGCTGGGCGAAGACCCGGCGCAGCATGGGTTCGAAGAACTCCAGGGGCAGCACTTCACCGTCCGGATCGAAGGCGGCGGCGTCGTAGCGCGCGCAGAATTCGATGGTCCGCTCGAACTGCGGGTGGTCCTTGAACTGCTCGCGCAGGTGCCGGTCCAGGCCCAGGTGATGGAAGAAGTAGTAGCCCTGGAAGATCGCGTGCTTCTCGATCATCCACAGGTTCTCCTCGCTGACGAACGGCTTGAGGATGGCCGCGGCGATGTCGGCGTGGTTGAACGAGCCGAGGGTGTCGCCGATGTCGTGGAGCAGGGCGCAGACCACGTATTCCTCGTCGCGACCGTCGCGGTGGGCCAGGGTGGCGGTCTGCAGCGAGTGGGTCAGGCGGTCTACCGGGAAGCCGCCGAAGTCGCCGTCGAGCAGGCGCAGGTGGGTCATGATCCGGTCGGGCAGAAGCGCGGCGTACTGGCCGAAGTCCTTGGCGATGATCGCCCAGTCCTCGGCGGTGCCGTCTTCCATGTGGGTGAAGTTGGCGCGTGCGTTCATCAGGCTGTGCTCTCTTGTGATTGTCGTGGCGTGTCTGGATGGCACCGATCCAGTCTAGAAGCCTGACGGGCACGCGGTAGTGTCCGTGCAGCGCCAGCGGGGTGTCCCGGCACGCGCGAATGGTGCGGCATCAGCCGCGCGGATGGCGGCGGGTGTTCAAGGTTCGCTCAGGGGTTCTGCGGATCGTGCCCCAGCGACTGCAGGAACAGCGAGAACAGCTCCGGCTGCGAGGAGATGTCGAGCTTGTTGTAGAGGTGGCGGCGGTGGACCTTGATGGTCTCCGGGGAGATCGCCAGGCGCTCGGCCATGGCCTTGGAGGAGTAACCCCGCAGGATCAGCCGGGCGATCTCCAGTTCGCGTTCGGAGAGCACACCCGCGCCGAAGTGGCTCAGGGCGTCACGTACCTGCACTGCCACGCCGTCGCTGGCGCCCGGCAGCAGGCGCTGGCTGCGTTGCTGCCAGTGCTGCTGCATCAAGGCCAGCACCCAGGGGCAGAGCATCGCCAGCAGGCCGGTCTGCTCGCCATCGAACAGCCGGCGCATACCCAGTGACAGCGACAGCGCGCCCTGGCCGGGCAACTGCAGGATGAACTGCACCTCGTCCTCCAGCACGTTGTCGTGGAAGTAGCTGAGGAAGTACTCGCTCTGGCGGAACTGGTCCGGGGAGATTTCCTCCAGCCGGTACAACCCGCTGGGCACGCCCTCGCGGCAGGCCTGGTAGAACGGGTCGAGCTGGTAGAGGCCGTCCAGGTAGATGGCCATGGCGGCTGGGCCGGCGGTGGGCTCGGCATCGTATTCCTCCAGCGCCACCGGAGTGCCGCTGGCCGGGTAGAACATCGCCAGGGCGTTATCGAACGGCAACCACTGGTGCAGCAGCAGGACCAGTTGCTTCCAGAAGCGCGGCTGGCCGATCTGCTCGATGGCGCGACCAAGGTTGGCGTGCATGCCGACTTCGCGGAACAGGTTGTGCATCCGAGGGGATTCTCTGAGAGGGGCGGAGGAGTCGGCCCACGGTTTCCTCCTTTTAACCCGTCGCCGTCAAGGGGGCGTAACCCCAAATGGTGATTGGCCGTCCCCCTCGCCATGCCCAGACTGCACCCCACGCAGCGCCCCGCTCAGAGGGCGCATCAAGGTCTTCGTTCCTGCCTCAGCCACCAATAACAACACGAGGAAACAACGATATGAGCGCTTCCCCTGCGCCAGCGAGCGCGCTCAAGCCCAGCCTGGGCGTGCTCGACGTAGTCGCCATCACCGTCTCGGCGGTCACCCCCGCCAGCTCCGTTTTCGTCATCGCTCCCTTTGCCATCCAGCAGGCCGGCAGCGGGGCCTTCCTGGCGTTCGTCTTCGCCGGGTTCCTGGCCCTGATGTTCGCCTGGTGTTATGCCGAGCTGGGCCGGGCCCACAGCTCCGCCGGCGGCGAGTATGTCTACGCCAAGCGCGTGTTCGGCGGGCTCGCCGGCTACGCCACCTTCCTTACCGTACTGGTCTCGCTGCTGTTCATCCCGCCGGTACTGGCGACGGGGGCGGCGACCTATCTCAACAACGCCCTGGGGACGAACTTCGACACCCAGACCGTGGCCCTGGTGATAGTCGCCGCCAGCTACGTGCTGGGCATCCTGAATATCCGCGTGAACGCCTGGATCACTGGCGTGTTCCTGCTCTGCGAAGTGGCGGCGCTGCTGGTGATCGTGGTGCTCGGCTTCGGCCATGTCAGCCAGCCGGTGAGCGTGCTGGTGCAGCCGCAGCACATCGACGGCGGGATACTGGCCGCCGCGCCCTGGGCGCTGGTGGTCGGCGCCGTGGGTACCGCGCTGTTCTCCTACAACGGCTTCGGCGGCGCGGTGCTGCTGGCCGAGGACATGAAGTGCGGCGGCCGCAACGTACACCGTGCGGTGATCTGGTCGCTGGTGCTGGTGGTGGCGATCGAGATCGTCCCGCTGACCGCGCTGCTGCTGGGCGCGCCTTCGCTGAAAGATATGATCGCCAGCCCCGACCCGGTCGGCTACCTGCTCACCGCCCACGGCAACGAAACGCTGTCGCGGCTGGTCAGCGCCGGCATCTTCCTCTCGGTGTTCAACGCCATAGTCGCCATCGTCATCCAGGTCGGCCGGGTGATCTTCAGCAGCGGCCGCGACGAGCTGTGGACGCCGCTGATGAACCGCGCCTTCACCCGCATCCATCCGCGCTGGGAGTCGCCGTGGATCGCCACGCTGTTCCTTGGCGTGCCCTCGGCGGCGCTGAGCTTCAGCTCGAACCTGGAGGAGCTGACCTCCTTCACCGTGCTGCTGCTGGTGATGGTCTACCTGGTGGTGGCGCTCTGCGCGCTGTTCAGCCGCGTGCTGCGCCGCGATCGCGAGCACCCGTACCGCATGCCGCTGTGGCCGTTGCCCGCGATGCTGGCCGTGGTCGGCGCCGGCTACCTGTTGCTCAACCTGCTGATGGACGCGTCCTCGCGGGACATCATGATCATTGTCGGGATACTGGCCGTGTCGGTGATTCTCTACAGCACCTACGGCAAGCTCAGCCCGGCCTTCCAGAAGCTCTGAAACCCTGCTCGACAACCAAGGAGACAGCATGCGCGCTCGTCAACTCGGCATCACCCTCGGCCTGGGCACGCCCGGCGAGTTCAACGCCATCACCGACGTTCCCGGCATCCGTGTCGGCCACAGCACCCTGATCGGCGAGCGCGAGGGGCGCGCCGTACGCACCGGGGTCACGGTGGTCCAGCCGCGCGAGGGGGCGGCACGCCAGCAACCCTGTTTTGCCGGCTGCCATGTGCTCAACGGCAATGGCGACGCCACGGGGCTGGAGTGGATTCGCGAGGCGGGCCTGCTGACCACGCCCATCGCCATCACCAATACCCACAGTGTGGGCGTGGTGCGCGATGCGCTGATCGCCGCCGAGCATGCCGAGTTGGCCGACCCGTCCATCTACTGGTGCATGCCGGTGGTGATGGAAACCTACGATGGGCTGCTCAACGACATCTGGGGCCAGCATGCGGGCGCCGAGCAGGTGCGCGAGGCGTTGGCCGCGGCCGAGTCCGGCCCGGTGCGGGAAGGCCCGGTGGGTGGCGGCACGGGGATGATCTGCCACGAGTTCAAGGGCGGTATCGGAACGGCCTCGCGCAAGCTGCCGGCGGAGCAGGGCGGCTGGACCGTGGGCGCACTGGTGCAGGCCAACCATGGCCAGCGCCGTGAGCTGCGGGTGGACGGCTACCCGGTCGGCCGCCAGCTGGGCGACCTGCCGTCGCCTTTCGCCGAACAGGGCACGCCGGGCATGGGCTCCATCGTGGTGATCCTGGCCACCGATGCGCCGTTGCTGCCGCACCAGTGCCAGCGCCTGGCGCAACGCGCCTCGCTGGGGATCGCCCGGACTGGTGGCGGGACCGACGATTCCAGCGGCGACATCTTCCTTGCCTTCGCCACCGGCAACCGCGACCTGCCGCCGGCGGACTACGGGCGCAAGAACCTGCCGTTCGCCACGGCGCTGGAGATGGTCAACAACGACCACATCTCGCCACTGTTCGCTGCCGCGGCGGAAGCGGTGGAGGAGGCCATCGTCAATGTGCTGCTGGCCGGCAAGGACATGCGCACCGACGACGGCGTGCTGGTGCCGGCGCTGAGCGGGGAGCGCTTGCTGGCGGCATTGCGTGAGACCGGCTGGAAGGGATAACCGGGGCATCCGGCACACTGTTGCATGAACGGAGCATGAAAAAAGCCGGAGCTGCTGGGCAGCTCCGGCTTTTGTCTTTGGCGTCGCGATGGATCAGTTCGGGGTATAGATCTGGTCGAACACGCCGCCGTCGGCGAAGTGCGTCTTCTGCACGGTGCGCCAGTCGCCGAAGGTCTTCACCACGGAGAAGAAGTCCACCTTCGGGAAGCGGTCGGAGAACTTGGCCAGTACTTCCGGGTTGCGCGGGCGCAGGTAGTTGTTCGCCGCGATGGTCTGGCCTTCGTCGGACCACAGGTACTTCAGGTAGGCCTCGGCTTCGGCGCGGGTGCCTTTCTTGTCGACCACCTTGTCGACCACCGCCACCGGCGGCTCGGCTTCGGCGGAGACGCTCGGGTAGACCACTTCGAAGCCACCACGGCCGAACTCGCGGGCGATCATCTCGGCTTCGTTCTCGAAGGTCACCAGCACGTCGCCGATCTGGTTCTGCATGAAGGTGGTGGTCGCTGCGCGGCCGCCGGTGTCCAGCACCGGGACGTTCTTGAACAGCTGGGCGACGAATTCCTTGGCCTTGGCTTCATCGGCGCCGTGCTTCTGCGCGTAGCCCCAGGCAGAGAGGTAGGTGTAGCGGCCGTTGCCCGAGGTCTTCGGATTCGGCACCACGACCTGGATACCCGGCTTCACCAGGTCGTCCCAGTCCTTCAGGCCCTTCGGGTTGCCCTTGCGCACGATGAACACGGTGGCGGAGGTGAAAGGCGCGCTGTTGTTCGGCAGGCGGGTCGCCCAGTCCTTCGGCACCAGGCCGCCATTGTCGGCCAGGGCGTCGATGTCGGTGGCCTGGTTCATGGTGATGACGTCGGCCGGCAGGCCGTCGATCACGGCGCGGGCCTGCTTGCTGGAACCGCCATGGGACATCTGGATGGTGATCTTCTCGCCTTTTTCGGCCTGCCAGTGTTTCTGGAAGGCGGCGTTGTAGTCCTTGTAGAAGTCACGCATCACGTCGTAGGAGACGTTGAGCAGGGGCTGGGCGGCCTGGGCGGCGGAGGCCAGGGCAAGGCCGGCGGTCAGCAGCGAGGCGCTGAACAGACGTTTCACGAGCAGTTCCTTTTGGCAGTGTTGTTGGGCGTCGATTATGCCGACAGGTTATATGGCAATTAAATACTTAAAGGCTATTTGCTTATGCGGCTAGCCGTTTCCCGCGCCGCGCTGTTGCGCATGCCACGAAGAGGAAAGTTGCCCGGCAGCCTAGCAGGCCGGCCGGGCAAGGGCTGCTCCGGCAGTCGTCATTCCAGCCCGCTGACTTCCAGCTCCTTGGGATACTCGACGCTGAACTTGAGGGTGGTACTGCGTTTCTCGCCCGGTTTCAGCTGCCAGTCCCACAGCAGCTTGCCGTCGTCTTCGTGCTTAGCCTCCTGGCCTTCGGGCTCCAGCAGCGTGACCTTGATCTGCTCGTTGCGCGAGATCGGCAGCTGGTCCTTGAACTGCAGGCGCTGCTCGGTCTTATGGTTGTTCTGCGCGTCGATGCGGAACTCGTAGGTGACGCGCTTGCGGCCGCCGGTGAGGCCGGTGTAGTCGGTGTAGCGGTTGACCAGCTTGCGCTTGATCGACATCGCTTCGTCGCCGCCCAGGGCCAGCTCAAAGGTCTCGCCCGGCATCACCGCGCGCAACTGGCCGCTGGCGACGAAGGTATTGCCCAGGTAGGTGTTGAGGGGCCCGGGCAACAGTGGGTAGTCGCTGGTATTGCGGGTATCGGCCTGCAGGTACGCGGCTTCGCGCAGTGATGGCGTGGCCAGGTAACGGAAGGTCGCCGGCAGCTTGAACTGGGCGATGGAAACCTTCTGCGAGCTGCCATCGCTGTTGAGCGTGGCGCGGGTCGGGATATGGAAGGAGGCGCTGGTGGTAGCACCGCTGACGTCGGCGACGGCGACAGGCATTTCCGCCAGCGAACCGGCCACGGCCTGTTCGTCCGCGACGAAGCGCTGGGCCTTCTTCGCTTCCATCGCCATCATCGGTGCGGCCGGTGCTGGAGCGGGGCGGGCGGGCATTACCGTGCGTGGATCGAAGGTGTCGACGAACCATGGCGACAGCGCCGGCACGCTGCTGCCCAGGTTGGGGCGAGCGGTGGACAGGGTGAGGTCGACGTCCGTCCAGTCCTCGCCGCTGCTCTGCCGGACTATGCCCTGGTAGGTCAATTCGATCTTGTCCTCACCGTCGCGCAGACGGGCGTCGTAGGCCGGGCGCCAGGAGGCATCGTAGAGCGTGTAGCTGAGCTGCAGCTGGACTTGTGCCGACTTCTCCAGCGCCACGCGCAGGATGGCCCGCTTGTAGTGGGTGCCGTCGCCGGCCAGGTGGCTGCGCTGGTTCTCCAGTTCCTGCTTGCGTTGCTGCAGTTCCTCGCCCTGCTGGTCGAGCTTGCGCTGCTCGTCGAGGATGCGGCCCAGGTTGCCTTCGCTCATCTGCAGCAGGTTCTTCAGTTCGTCGATGCTCGGCAGTGCCTGGTTCTTGCCCGGCTTGGTGCTGCTGGCCTGGATGTCGGCGAGGAACTGCTTCTGGTTTTCCAGCACGCTGCCACGGTCGCTGATCTCGCGCTCCTGCCGTTCGAGGTCGCGCAGTTGCGCGTCCAGCTGTTGCAGGCGGTTGTCCTCGGAGGGCGGTGAAACCTGCGGCGCGCTGCTGACGTCGAGCAGGGTCGCGGCGGCGCTGGCACTGAGCGAGGCCTGCAGGCTGTTGTCATCGATGCGCAGGGGCAACTGCTCCAGGGCGATCTCGTGCTGGCCGGCGGGCAGCTGCAGGGTGGCGGTGCGGGTGACGATGGCGCGGTCGGTATAGACGGTCACCGCACTGATGCGGCTGTCGGCCACCTGCGGCGCGGCCAGCAGCGAGGTACTGGCCAGCGCACCGGTCATGGCGAGGATCAGTGGATGGAGTCGAAAGGGCATGTGCTCACCTCGGGGCCTGGAAGGCGACCGACACTGCGGAGCGCCACCATGGCGTCCGTCCATGGCGCTTGTGACGAAGGGGGCGTAGGCAACGGGTTGAGACTGGGTGAATTCATGCCGCGATGGGCGACGAACGGTTACCTGGGTCAGCCCCTGGTAGTGTCATCCACCCTTGGGAACAGCGCGTTGCCGCAGCGCGAGCAGAACGCCGCTTCGGCCTCGTGGCTGGCCTTGGCGCAGGCCGGGCAAGGCTTGTCCAGTTGCCCTGGCGGGCGTTCCTGGCGCATGGCGTTGTGCAGTTCGGCGCTGAAGATGCCGGTGGGCACGGCGATGATCGAGTAGCCGGTGAGCATCACCAGGCTGGCGATGGCCTGGCCCAGCGGCGTCTTCGGAGTGATGTCGCCGAAGCCCACGGTGGTCAGGGTGACGATGGCCCAGTAGATGCCGCGGGGGATGCTGGTGAAGCCGTGCTCGGGGCCTTCGACCACGTACATCAGCGAGCCGAACACCGTCACCAGGCTCATCACCGAGACGAAGAACACCGTGATCTTCTGCCGGCTGCCGCGCAGGGCGGTGAGCAGGAAGTCGGCCTGGCGCAGGTACTGGCGCAGCTTGAGGATGCGGAAGATGCGCAGCACCCGCACGATACGGATCACCAGCAGATACTGGGCGTTGGGGTAGAAGATGGCGATCACCCCCGGCAGCACCGCCAGCAGGTCCACCAGCCCGTAGAAGCTCAGGGCATAGCGCAGGGGCTTGGGCGAGCAGTACAGGCGTAGCAGGTATTCGATCAGGAACAGGCCGTTGATCACCCACTCGATGTCGCTGAGCAGGCCGCCGTAGGCGTTGCTGATCTCGTCGACGCTGTCGAGGACCACCACCAGCAGGCTGGCGAGGATGACGATCAGCAGCGCGCTGTCGAAGCGCCGGCCGGCGACCGTGTCGGACTGGAAGATGATGACGTAGAGGCGCTGGCGCCAGCTTTGGGGGTCGGCCATGGATGAATCCGCGGAACGGGTTCAGTCACCTTAGCCGAGATGCGGCGGGGCGGCTGATGCCGCCCCGCCGGGAGGATCAGGCGCGCTCGGTCGCCTGCTGCTCGTCCACGTCGCCTTCGGCCATGCAGGCCGCGGCGGTGAACAGCACGTCGGTGGAGGAGTTCAGCGCGGTTTCGGCCGAGTCCTGGAGGATGCCGATGATGAAGCCGACCGCCACCACCTGCATCGCCACCTCGCTGGAGATGCCGAACAGGCCGCAGGCCAGCGGGATCAGCAGCAGCGAGCCGCCGGCCACGCCGGAAGCGCCGCAGGCGCAGACCGAGGCGACCACGCTGAGCAGGATGGCGGTGGGCAGGTCCACGGCGATGCCGAGGGTATGCACAGCCGCCAGGGTCAGCACGCTGATGGTGATGGCGGCGCCGGCCATGTTGATGGTCGCGCCCAGCGGGATCGACACCGAGTAGGTGTCCTCGTGCAGGCCCAGGCGCTCGCACAGTTGCAGGTTGACCGGGATGTTGGCCGCCGAGCTGCGCGTGAAGAAGGCGGTGATGCCGCTCTCGCGCAGGCACATCAGCACCAGTGGGTAAGGGTTGCGACGGATCTTGGCGAAGACGATCAGCGGGTTGACCACCAGCGCCACGAACAGCATGCAGCCCAGCAGCACGGCCAGCAGGTGCAGGTAGCCGAGCAAGGCGTCGAAGCCGGATTCGGCGATGGTGCCGGCCACCAGGCCGAAGATGCCCAGCGGGGCGAAGGCGATGACCACGCGAACGATCAGGGTGACGCCGTTGGCCATGTCATCCAGCAGGTCGCGGGTGGTCTGGCGGGCGTGGCGCAGGGCGATCCCCAGGCCGATGGCCCAGGCCAGGATGGCGATGAAGTCCGCCTCCAGCAGCGCCTTCACCGGGTTGGTGGTGACGCTGAACAGCAGCGAGCGCAGCACTTCGCCAATACCGCCGGGCGGTGCCAGTTCGCTGCTGGGCGCATGCAGTACCAGGTTCGACGGGAAGGCGAAGCTGGCGATCACCGCGACCACCGCGGCGGAGAAGGTGCCGATCAGGTAGAGCACCAGGATCGGGCGGATATGGGTGCGCTGGCCCTGCTTGTGGTTGGCGATGGAGGCCATCACCAGTACCAGCACCAGGATCGGCGCCACGGCCTTCAGCGCGGAGATGAACAGCTTGCCGAGCAGGCCGACCGCCTGTGCGCCTTGCGGCCAGAGCAGGGCGAGGGCGATGCCGCAGAGCATGCCGATGAAGATCCGCAGGACCAGGCTGGTGCCCTTGAGCCGCTGCAGGAGGGTGGGAGTGGGAAGCGTCATGACATCGTTCGCTGCGTGAATGAGGGGACGCACCCGTGGCCGGATGCGCAAGGGCGCGGATTATGCCGTCTGAAGCCGGCAAATGCGCGGCTACCCGTCGATTGATCGGTCAGGTTGTGCTTCTTCAGGTGTCAGGTCGCAGTCTGGACGGCTGCGCGCGCGCCGGCATTGATCCATGCCGGTCGCCTTGGCAATAAGGGGAATTCAGCGCAGGTCGGCGAAGGTTTCCGGGTCCAGGTCGACGGCGGCGACCCGTTGCACGGCGCCACGCATGGTGACCTGAAAGTCATCAGCGACACGGATTTCCAGGCGGCCGCCAGCCAGGTGCAGGTCGATGTGCTCATCGCACAGCCCCAGCCGGCGTGCCACTGCGGCCGCCGCGCAACTGCTGGTGCCGGAGGACAGCGTGTAGCCGGCGCCGCGCTCCCAGATTTCGACGCGCAGCGCGTCGCGGGCGAGCCACTGGACGAACTGCACGTTGCTGCGCCGGGGGAACAGCGGATGATTTTCCAGCAGCGGACCGAGGCGGCGTGCCAGTTCGGGGCTGGTCTGTTCGACGAAGACCACGCAGTGCGGATTACCCATGGAAACGGCGTTGATCTCCAGCGCGACGCCGTCGATTTCCAGTGGATAGCCCAGCGCCTCGGGGGCATCGACCCGCACCGGAATCCTTGCACAGGCGAACTCGGCGCGGCCCATGGATACCTCGACGGTGCGACCCTCGTCGAATACCTGGCTGGTGACCGTACCGCCGGCGGTGACGACGTCGAACGGCTGGTCTGCGACCAATCCGCAATCCCACAGGTAGCGGGAGAAAATGCGCAGGCCGTTGCCGCTCTTCTCCGCTTCCGAGCCGTCCGGATTGAGGATGCGCAGGCCGAAGGCGCTGTCGCTGTGATTCGCCAGCAGGATGCCGTCGGAGCCGATGCCGAAGTGGCGGTCGCAAACCCGGCCGATCTGCGCCGGCGTCAGGGTAAAGGGCGCTTTGCCGGCGTACACCAGATAGTCATTGCCCAGTGCCTGGTATTTCACGAAGTGCATGGTCGCGGTCCGTCGCCAGTGGAAAGCTCCGACTATACACGCGGCCCGGTGTGTTCCGTGCCCTGGCTCAGCAGCGCATCCAGCACGCGCTGGCCGAGAATCACCAGCCAGCAGGCGAGGATGAAGGGCGCGGTGAAGGCGGGCAGGCCGACCAGCGCGAAGCAGGGTTGCAGCAGCACCGCCAGGAGGATGCCGCACAGTGGCGCCAGGGGGCTGCGGAAGCGCAGCGACAGGGCGATCCCGGCCAGCGCGCCGTTCAGCCCGAGCAGTCCGGCTTGAGCGGAGGCGGCCGGCAGGCCGAACAGCGGCGCGATGGCCAAGGCGCCTGCGGCGCCGAGCAGCGCCCAGAACGCGGCGCGACGATCCGCCAGCAGCAGGCCGAGGGCGATGGTCAGGCCGGCGAGCGGTTCACCGAGGAAGATCACCTCGCCGAAGCCCTGCGTCGTCGAGTCCAGCAACGGGTTCACCGTGCCGCAGGACAGGCAGGCGGTCGCGGCCGCCGGCGCGAAGCCAAGGGCCTTGCCCAGGGCCACCGACACCCAGCCCAGCAGCACGAAGGCCGAGGTATAGGCCGGCAGGCCGAAGCGCTGGCGTGACTGCCGCAATAGCACGGCCTGCACCGCCACCGAGGTGAGGATGGCGGCGATAGTCAGCATCACCAGCCCCAGCGACCACTGGAATACGAAGGGCAGCAGCAGGCCGATGAGGATCGGGTTGTAGTCGTGCAGGCCGGCGTCGATGTCCGCCTGCGGCTCCCCCCCCCCCGCCTCCCCCCCCTGCCGCAACACCCTGAATTAGACGCGCCAGC
>OGQD01002130.1_pt1 | contig 11394 bp, 7 predicted proteins | sample 1553091 | NCBI WGS metagenome assembly OGQD01 (sample SAMEA2580290, study PRJEB22360) | human gut metagenome | biome: human gut; feature: human-associated habitat; material: faeces | place: Denmark | collected 2008/2010
AATCTTCAAATATTTACATTCATAATTTATGTGATGTCGTAAACTGTTTTACTTTTGAAACCATGTGCTATATAATAAAATTTCAGGCAGACATATCTCAACACCCGTATCCTAAATATATTGCCAGGATCCACAGATTATGTTTGTCCGTATTGCAAACAATTTATAATTCTAGAGAAAAGAGGACATTTGTTATGAAAAACATGCTTAACTTCAAGAATTTCACAGCTGATGAGCTGATGGATATTCTCAATCTGGCACTTGACATGAAGAAGAACCCTGATAAGTACGCTCACGCTCTTGAGGGCAAGAAACTCTACACTCTTTTTGAGAAGACTTCCACAAGAACATTTCTTTCATTTACAACAGGTATAACTGAGCTCGGCGGTACATATTACAACCAGCTCTGGAAGGATTCCAACTTTACACTCGGTGAGCCTGTATCAGAGATTAAGTATGTATGCAGGAATGTAGATATCATCATGGCACGTCTTGTAAAGAATGAGACAGTCGAGCTGTTCGGCAACAATGTTACTGTTCCATTTATCAACGGATGTGACAGTTCTTATCATCCATGCCAGATCCTGGCAGATGCCCTCACTATTATAGAAAAGTTTGGCAGTCTCGATGTAAAGCTTATGTACATCGGTGCCAAGAATAATGTATTCAACTCTCTTGTTGAGTTCTTTGCAAAGATGAAGAAGGGAACTATCTACGGACTCACGCCACTTGTGAACAACACCGTATGCGGCGATGACTTCTTTGAGGCAGCAAAGGCTACAGGCCACTATGTTGAACTCGATCCTACCATGAGCATGGAGGAGGCAAAGAAGTACGCAAAGGATATGGATATCCTCTACACAGATACATGGGTTGACATGGAGTTCTTCAACAACCCTGCATACAAGCAGCAGAAGGAAGAGACTCTCGCCAAGATGATGCCTTACCAGCTCAACGAGGAATTTACAGAGGGCAGCAAGGCTATAGTATTCCACGACATGCCTATGCACCAGGGATTTGAGATCTCACAGGGCGTTATCGACAAGAACCTCAACCACATTTTGGATGAGGCTGAGAACAGACGTCACGCTGAGAAGGCTGTTATGTATACCCTTCTTAATTCTTAAAATATTCATTCTGATAACCTAAGGAGGATCATGTCAAATGAGACATTTAATAGACCCAATGGACCTGTCAGTTGAGGAGGTTGACCACCTTCTCGTGCTGGCACAGGACATCATCGACAATAAAGAGAAATACAGCGAAGTCTGTAAGGGCAAAAAGCTTGCAACTCTGTTCTTTGAACCAAGCACACGCACAAGACTTAGCTTCGAGGCTGCCATGATGGAACTTGGCGGAAACGTTCTCGGATTTTCATCTGCGAGCTCCTCATCTTCAACAAAAGGTGAGAGTGTGGGCGATACCGTCAAGATCGTCAGCTGTTATGCCGATATTATAGCTATGAGACATTATAAAGAGGGTGCCCCGATGCTGGCTTCCATGAAATCAGATGTTCCTATTATTAATGCTGGTGACGGCGGTCACAATCACCCTACGCAGACATTGGCCGATCTTCTCACAATAAAGAGAGAGAAGGGCAGACTAAACAATATGACCATAGGTTTCTGCGGAGATCTTATGTTTGGTCGTACGGTTCATTCACTTATAAAGGCCATGTCACGATACAAAGGCATAAAATTTATTCTCATATCACCGGATGAATTAAAATTACCTGATTATATAAGAACAGAAGTCATCGAAAAGAATAATATACCATATGAGGAGATTTCCTCTCTTGAGGATGCTATCGGATCTCTGGACGTTCTCTATATGACAAGAGTCCAGAAAGAACGTTTCTTCAACGAGGCGGACTACATAAGACTGAAAGATACCTATATTCTTGACAAGTCAAAGCTGGCTCTCGCTAGGCCTGACCTGTCGATCCTTCACCCGCTTCCTCGTGTAAATGAGATATCTGTTGAGGTGGATGACGATCCGAGAGCATGTTATTTCCGACAAGCACTCAACGGCAAATATGTCCGAATGGCACTCATCATGGACCTTCTCGGACTCGACAAGGATTTTAAGGCATAGGAGGAATGATCATGAATATTGACAGTATTCAGAATGGTATTGTACTTGACCATATAACAGCAGGCAAAGCCCTGCAGATATACAACGATCTTCATCTTGATAAGCTGGATTGCTCCGTTGCTATAATCAAGAATGTTAAAAGCGAGAAGATGGGAAGAAAGGACATTCTTAAGATAGATCAGGATATCGACATAAACCTTGATGTTCTGGGGTATATCGACCCGGATATATCCGTCAACATCATCAAGGACGGCAAGCTCGTTGAAAAACGTAAGATTGAACTGCCTGAGAGACTAGTTGGAATAAAGAAATGTACCAATCCAAGATGCATTACGACCACAGAGCAGGGAATAACCCATATATTCAAACTCACAGACAGAGAAAAGCGAATTTACAGATGTATATACTGTGAAGCAGACAAGTAACTGTTTACTTTTCAGTTTTATGTGCTATAATCTATAAAGTTGCGATAATCCGAGAATTATCTAAGAGGTGAAATATGGAACAGTATGTTATCAAGGGAGGTCGTCCTCTGGAGGGCGAAGTTACCATTGCGGGTGCTAAGAATGCCGCACTTGGAATACTTGCCGCTGCAGTCATGACCGACCAGGAAGTCACAATAGAAAACGTACCGAACGTCAGAGATACAAGAGTCCTTCTTCAGGCCATTCAGGGTATCGGCGCAAGGGTCCGTTACATAGACGAGCACACGGTTGCTATATGTGGTGGAACCATCAATCCGAATACCGATCTCTGTGTCGACGACGAATATATCAGAAAGATCAGAGCATCCTACTATCTGCTCGGCGCACTGCTTGGCAAATATAACCATTCACAGGTCGCTCTTCCAGGCGGATGCGACATCGGAGCCCGTCCGATAGATCTGCACATAAAAGGTTTTGAAGCACTTGGAGCCCACGTTGATATAGCAAACGGTATGATATCCGTTGAGGCTGATGAGCTGATCGGAAGCCACATTTACATGGATGTGATCTCAGTAGGTGCCACCATCAATGTCATGATGGCCGCCGTAATGGCAAACGGCAAGACTACCATAGAGAACGCAGCCAAGGAGCCACATATCGTTGACGTTGCCAATTTCCTCAACAGTATGGGTGCTAACATCAAGGGTGCCGGAACTGATGTCATCCGTATCCGTGGCGTAAAGTCACTTCACGGAACTACATATTCCATCATTCCGGATCAGATCGAGGCAGGAACCTTCATGGTTGCGGCAGCAGCCACCAGAGGCAACGTCCTCATCAAGAACGTAATTCCTAAGCATCTTGAGGCTATAACCTCAAAGCTTACAGATATAGGTGCCACTGTCATCGAGTACGATGATTCAGTGAGAGTAATGTGCAACAAGAGACTCAAGGCTACCAACATCAAAACTCTGCCATATCCGGGATTCCCGACAGATATGCAGCCACAGATGGCGGTTACACTTGCACTGTCCAACGGAACAAGCATCGTCACCGAGAGCATATTTGAGAACAGATTCAAGTATGTCGCAGAGCTTTCAAGAATGGGCGCACACATCAGAGTCGAGGGCAACACTGCTATTCTCGATGGTGTGGAGACATTCACCGGTGCAAATGTTGCAGCACCTGACCTGAGAGCAGGCGCAGCACTTGTAATTGCGGCACTTGTGGCCAACGACTTCTCTACTGTATGTGATATCAAGTATATCCAGAGAGGCTACGAGAAGTTCGACGAAAAGCTTCGCGGACTCGGTGCTCTCATCGAGAAGGTAGAGACGGACAAAGAGATCCAGAAATTCAAACTCAAAGTAGGTTAATATATACGACATAAGGCGAAAAGCTTTTGCCGGTCAGCACTTGTCTGACCGGCAAAAGCTTTTTTATTGCAATTTTATTACTTTTTTATAACTTTTTTCACAAAAATGGTGCTCATTTGCAATAATTATGGTAAACTTAGACTGATGTAATTTTGTCATAAATACTATTTTATATATAGATTTGTTTTATGAAAAATGGAGGTTACTATGGATATCAATACTAAACGAACCCGGACTACTATTTCTATCGTAATGCTTATTTGGGCGGTCGTCTGCATCGCGGTGACCGGACTGTATGTGGGAAACAATCACGCAGAAGCCGCGACCACGGGAACTCTCACGTCTGACTACGTGTATTTCCGCAAATCACCAAACGGCACGCCTATAAAATATAACGGCTCGGCCATACTCCTAAGGAAGGGTCAGAAGATGACCGTACTGAGCACTTCCAACAAGACATGGTACAAGGTCAAGCTTACATACAAGAAGAAGAGCTACACCGGTTATGTGTACTCCGCATTTATCAAGGTAACAAGGACAACCTCCAAGAAGGCTCACCTTCGAAAAAATGAAAACTATGTATATTTCCGAAAAACGCCAAACGGCACGCCGCTGAAGTATAACGGATCGCCGATCATGCTCATGGGCGGTCAGAGCATGACCGTACTGAGCACTTCCAACAAGACATGGTACAAAGTCAAGCTTACATATAAGAAGAAGCGCTACACCGGTTATGTATATTCCAAGTTCATCGTGATCGACTCCACTTCAGCCACAACAAAGGCCACGACCAAGGCTACTACACAGCAGCCTACCACAGCGGCTCAGGCAGCCAAGAGCGGTTACGTGAATGAAGACTATGTATACTTCCGCCAGACGGCAGCGGGTACACCTATAACCTACAACGGAAGCGCGATCATGCTCATGAAGGGACAGGCACTCTCCGTGACTGATACATCCAACAAGTCATGGTACAAGGTCAACCTCACATACAGCAGCAAGAAGTATACAGGATTTATCTCCTCATCGCTCATCACAATGGGAACATACAAGGAACCTGACGGTAACCAGACATCGGATGCAGCATTTGAAAAGCAATTATCCGCCCAGAACTTCCCTGAGAGCTACAAGGTGCTTCTCAGAAAGCTCCATGCGGAGCACCCAAACTGGATATTCAAGGCGGTACACACCAACCTTAACTGGAACGACGTGGTCAAGAACGAGGTCAACGTACAGGGACGTGTCAACAACCTTGTAAACTGTACATCTTACAGTCCTAACTACGGCTGGAGATCACAGACCGTTGGATACAACTACAAGACAGACTCCTACTCATCATATGATGGTTCAACATGGTTTGCAGCCTCGGACGATCTTGTAAAGTATTACCTCGATCCGAGAACATATATGTCATCCGCAAGCTCCATGTTCGCATTTGAAAAGCTGTCATACGACTCATCACAGACAAAGTCAGGAGTTGAGGCTATATTATCTGGTTCGTTTATGCACAATGCGCACCCAACCGGTTCGACCACCACATATTCGTCCATGATAATCACCGCAGCACAGAAATCCGGCGTCAGCCCTTACCACATTGCTTCACGTATCAAGCAGGAGGTCGGAGGCTCGATAACCTCGGGAACAAACGGTAAGAATGCCACATATCCCGGCATATATAACTTCTACAATATCGGTGCATTTGAGAGTGCATCAGGCAACGCTATAACAAACGGTCTGAGATGGGCTTCATCGGGCACATCGTACAACAGGCCATGGACAACACCTGCCAAATCAATAATCGGCGGTGCGATGTATATCGGAGAGTCCTACATCAACAAGGGTCAGAACACTCTGTATACTCAGAAGTTCAACGTAACCTACACAGACTGCCTGTACTGGCATCAGTACATGGGAAATGTACAGGCCCCTACAACAGAGGCATGGAAGGTATATGATGCCTACAAGTCTTCAGGAGCACTCAACAAGGCCATAACATTTGCCATACCTGTTTACAAGAATATGCCAAGCACAGCAATGAAGATGCCTGCGGCTAATCCGGGCAACCAGAACAACTACCTGAAAACACTCTCTGTAAGCGGCAAGAAGCTGTCACCTACATTTGCAATAAACAGCACTACACAGTACACGGTAAATGTGCGCTCATCTGTATCAAGTGTGACAATAAACGCTTCACCTGTAAGCAGCTACTCCACAGTGAGCGGAACGGGAACAAAAACCCTGAAATCGAGAAAGAATACATTTAAGATAGTATGTAAATCCCAGAGTAAAGCTACACGTACTTACACCATAATAATTAACAGAGGATAAGGAGGACTCGGTGGATAACCGTATATGAATATTATGAGGACTACAAGATTTAGCTTTAGAACGTTTATGACAGAAGTTGCATGTGTGTTTACTATGATGCTTTTCATGCTTCATACCACTTATGCCGCTACAGTCGCATTTAGTGTTGAGGTTCCATCCACCACGGTCGTTGTTGGCGATACCGTGGAGATCAAGGTAAGTATAAACGCAGCCGATCAGGCTTTATCAAGCTACAGCTACAATATCACATATGATTCCACATTGCTCAAGGCTGTGAGCGGCGGCACCGTGGAATCTGAGGGCACCGTAAGCTACTCCCAGGCAAATGTAAAGCCTGGAGATGCAATGACAGCAACATTTACATTTACCGCCATTGCGAGCGGAACTGCCAGCATAGAGACATCAGCAGTTGAGGTCATCTCCGACACAGAAGAGTCGATAGACATGACACCGTCATACAACTCGATAACCATCAGCGACAAGTCAGCCGCCGCTTCCACCGAAGCAGCTTCATCTACTGTCAGCGATACCGGTTCAGAAGCCGAGCCTGCAACACCTCTTGCATTGATCGACAGCGAGACCAAGCCTGTTGTTACTGAGGATGAGGTAGGAACACTCACAGAGGCAGATCAGAACGCATCCGCACCTGCAGATACCCTTGTAAGCGTTCACTCAAACAACAACACTTATAACATCATTCCAAAGCCTAATTCAGTCTCAGTGCCAACCGGATATCTTCCAGTGAAGATCAACCTGAACGACACGGACATCAGAGCTTATATGAAGGGAAGCAGTTCCAACACCGTTCTCCTCTACGCAGCAACAAACGACGGACACCAGGGCTGGTATTTCTTCAATCCAAATGAAGGAACTTTCCTTGACGCAACGGATCTCATCGAGGAGACGGATTCGCTGTCCAGCTTCATAGACAAGCACAAGTTCGTAATAATGCTCATAGCCATCATAGTTCTTGTGATACTAGTCGTTGTCATCATCATCCTTGCTGTCTCACTCAAGGGTCTCATCGCTGATTACGAGGCTCAGATAGACAAGCTGAAGAAGGACAACGAGGAGAAGGAAAGCACAGCAAATGAAACATCAGAAGCTGCCGAGCCTTCCGCCAAAGCCGCTGAACACGTCAGAATGCCTCACCACGACAATAGCGAGGTGCCCACCATCAACAACAAGGCGCTCTTCCCTGGGGACAACGAGGTTATCCACGAGAGTTACGCAGACTCCGATTACGACAATCAGGTATCTCCTGATGAGGACGATGTCATCCACACTGACGACTATGACGACACTGCATTTGAGGATGTCGCCGATGACAGCGAGCCTATAGATTCAGCATTTGACGTCACAGAGGATACGGAGAGTACTGAGAGCAAGATCCAGGCATCCCTCGACGAGATAGATGCGGCACTTGAATCCGCAAAGAAATACAAAGATTAATACTCACGGAATAACGTGATATACAAAAAGCACATGTATCAGTTTCAATCTGATACATGTGCTTTTATATTTGTCTGAATTTTTTTAATCTGCTTATAAGTATGCTTTCAGCACATCCACCTTGTCCAGCTTCTCCCATGGGAGATCAAGATCTGTTCTTCCGAAGTGTCCGTAAGCTGCTGTCTGCTTGTAGATAGGTCTTCTGAGGTCAAGCATCTTGATGATACCTGCTGGTCTTAAGTCAAAGTGCTCTCTAATGATCTCGACAAGCTTCTCATCTGAAAGCTTTCCTGTGCCAAATGTGTCTACCATGATGGATGTAGGTCTTGCAACACCGATAGCGTATGAGAGCTGTATCTCACACTTGTCAGCCAGACCTGCTGCAACTATGTTTTTAGCCACGTAGCGGGCCGCATAAGCCGCTGAACGGTCTACCTTGGTACAATCCTTGCCTGAGAAGGCTCCGCCGCCGTGACGGGCATATCCGCCGTATGTGTCAACGATGATCTTACGTCCTGTGAGACCACTGTCTCCATTTGGTCCACCTATTACGAATCTTCCTGTTGGATTGATGAAGAACTTGGTATTCTCATCGATGAGCTCCTGTGGAAGAACCTCGTCGAATATATACTTCTTAACGTCAGCGTGGATCTGCTCCTGGCTGACTTCCTCTCCATGCTGTGTTGAGAGAACGACTGCATCAAGTCTTACAGGCTTGTCATTCTCATCGTACTCAACTGTTACCTGTGTCTTACCGTCCGGTCTTAAGTATGGGAGTGTTCCGTTCTTTCTTACCTCTGTGAGCTTTCTTGCAAGCTTGTGGGCAAGTGCTATTGGATATGGCATGTACTCAGGTGTCTCATTTGTTGCAAATCCGAACATCATACCCTGATCTCCGGCACCGATCGCCTCGATATCATCCTCTGACATCTTATTCTCTTTTGCCTCCAGCGCTTTATCAACACCGAGCGCAATGTCAGCTGACTGCTCGTCGATTGTTGTGATCACGCCGCATGTGTCTGCGTCAAATCCGTACTTTCCTCTCGTATAGCCGATCTCACGCACTGTATCGCGCACAATCTTCGGGATATCCACATACGCCTTTGTCGTTATCTCTCCCATGACCATGACCATTCCTGTCGTACAGCATGTCTCACACGCCACACGGCTCATGGGATCCTGCTCCATCAGGGCGTCCAGAATCGCGTCTGAGATCTGGTCGCACATTTTGTCCGGGTGACCCTCTGTCACTGACTCTGAAGTAAATAATAATTTCTCCATCTGTTTCTCCTTTCCTAGATCCGGCACATTGTCCGCCGGTGTAACTTTCCTTTCTCTGTCGGATCGCTTTTCGCCGTCAGGCAGCCGCGGATACGGCTTTCTCTGCCAAACGAAAACAGCCCGCGCAAGCGGACTGTCACTCTATCACAACAATCCTCTTATTGTTCGATCACTCGCTCAGGTTGGCACCTTCCTCTCTTTCGAGGGGTTGCCGTGGCTTCATAGATCCTATGTATCTCCACCACTCTGAATAAAAGGCTATTCTTCAGTTTTCCTGTTGCAAGCAATACAATATACTGATTGCTTATAATTGTCAATAGACATTTAATGTCTTATGACTATTTTTTCACCAGATTAAGTCTGATGCTTAACAGATCAAGGCGGTCAGGCTGCGATCTGAAATTAACAATTCACCCTACACGCAGGCGGAATTTCTGGATATCCTTCTCACTGGAAACTCTCTCGATCTCTGCGCCAAGGCTGCGAAGCTTCTCTTCGAAGTTCTCATAGCCACGCTGGATGTAAACAATATCGTCCACAATGGTGATTCCCTCTGCTGCCAGTCCTGCAATAACAAGAGCTGCCCCTGCACGAAGATCCGGTGCACTTACTCTTGCTCCGGAGAATTCTGCCACGCCTTCGATCGTTGCTGAATTGCCTTCTACCTTTACATTGGCTCCCATTCTTGCAAGCTCATCCAGATATTTGAAACGGTTTTCAAAAATACTCTCTGTAATGATACTTGTCCCCTTACATAAGGCCAGTGTCACGCCGATCTGCGGCTGCATATCTGTCGGGAATCCAGGATACGGAAGGGTCTTCACATGTGTGCTTGTAAGATCTCCCTTTGATACGACACGTACAGCATCGTCGAATTCTTCCACTTCACAACCGATTTCTACCAGTTTTGCGATCGTAGCTTCCAAATGCTTCGGAATAACATTTAGTACCGTTACATCTCCCCTGGTAGCTGCTGCTGCGAACATGAATGTTCCTGCTTCAATCTGATCCGGGATCACAGAATATTCTGTGCTGTGGAGACGCTGTACACCACGGATCTTGATCACGTCTGTACCTGCTCCTCTGATGTTGGCTCCCATGCTGTTCAGAAAGTTTGCAACGTCTACAACGTGCGGCTCTTTCGCAACATTTTCCAGAATGGTAAGTCCTTCTGCCATAGCTGCTGCCATCATAACATTGATGGTTGCTCCAACACTTACAACGTCAAAATAAATATGTTTTCCAACAAGACGGTCTGCTTCTGCAACAATCTTGCCATGTTCGATATCTACATCTGCACCAAGTGCACGGAATCCTTTGAGATGCTGGTCAATTGGTCTGCTTCCGATATTGCATCCTCCCGGAAGTGCAACTTCGGCACGTCTGTACTTTCCAAGTAATGCTCCGAGAAGATAGTACGAAGCACGGATTTTCTTAATGTAATCATACTCGATATCTACATTCTTAATGCTGGCTCCGTTAATCTTCACTGTATGACGGTCAACACGATGTACCTGTGCTCCAATCCCCTCGATTGCGTCAATCAGTACGTTAATGTCATTTACATCCGGTAAGTTATCGATCAATACAGTTTCATCTGTCATGATTGCTGCCGCAAGAATTGCAAGTGCTGCATTCTTCGCACCACCGATTTCCACTTCTCCCACAAGCGGATGACCGCCCTTAATAATATACTGTTCCATCAATTACACCTCATTAATATTTATATAAATCTCTATCTACAATAAAACTATTCTTAATCTGCTATTCTATCTTTCTGCAAATCTGTTTCAATTATCTAATTCTAAATATCTCTAAATCTAATTTTTCTAAAATTCGTGCATAAATTTCTGCATCACAATATAACCCCTAAAAAGGGTTCGCGCCTATTATAGCACAAATTTTCCAATTGTAAAATATTTTTTACAGTTATGTAATTTTATTGTAACATATTTCAATTGTTCTATCTATACTTGTGCACTTTTACTCCCCTAATGCATCTAATACCGATTCAATCGTATCTTCCAGCTTCTGATTATCTTCACACACTGTAATATCTGCATACTTTTCAAAAAGCTTTACTCTTTCATCATACAGATCTTTGAGCGTCTGTCCGTCACGCAGTACCACTCCACGGCCTTTGGCGTTTTTAAGTCTGCTGTTTATTGTCTCAAATGATGCCTGTAAATATACGACTTTGCCGATTTCTTTATAATGTTTCATCGCATTTTCACAATATACTACGCTGCCTCCCGGCGAGATAACGGTACGTTCCGCTTTCACCTGTGCATTGACCCGGTCTTCTACTTTCAGGAAGCCATCCGGTCCAACGTCAGCAATAATATCTTTCAGAAGTTTTCCTTCTGATTCCTGGATCAGAATATCCGTGTCTACAAATCTGTATCCCAGTCTCTTTGCAATTACCACACCAACTGTAC
>OGQD01002131.1_pt1 | contig 11392 bp, 2 predicted proteins | sample 1553091 | NCBI WGS metagenome assembly OGQD01 (sample SAMEA2580290, study PRJEB22360) | human gut metagenome | biome: human gut; feature: human-associated habitat; material: faeces | place: Denmark | collected 2008/2010
TTTTTATTCAAAATAAGGGCTCAATATAAATAAAACCTTGTAAATCAAATTGTTTTTCAAAAGAATCAAATAGAGAATAAATAATTATTTTATTTATTCTCTCACGCAAAAAAAGAACCCGACTATTTAAAGTCGAGTTCTTTCTATTTTAGATTCATATTAGAATCTTATTTTCTCTTTTTGATTATAACAATTGTTGTTACAATACCGATTATTAAAATTCCTGCAACTAATCCACTTAATACATAGTAAATGTAGTGTTGTCCGAATGGAGGTAATATTGTTACATCTTGAGCAGTATCTGCATCAATTTCTGCAGGCTCTTCTGTTGGGTTTTGGTTACCAACTACAGAGTATGCCATTCTTCTACCTAGCTTGTTGCTTGTTCTAACAAGTTCAACTAAGTTGCTGTAACTCATATCATCGCCCTTTGTATTGTCTGGAGATAATGGTTGTGTTAATACTAATTGTACTCCAGATACACTGCTTGTTCCATTTACTGTTGCTAAAGCATTTAATGGGTCGCTATCGAATGCGTCTTTAATCTTTGTAGCAGAATCTTGGTCAGCGATTATAGGAATTAATTCCTTCTTAGTACTTGCAGTATCTTTAGTTACAACTATTGTCTTATACAATTTAGCCTTTTCTTTTGCAGTTCCATCTAAGTAATCTTTTGATGTTATGCTATTATCTCCTTCTAGAGGAATCACTTCCCAATCAGGGTTGTCTTCAGCATTAAATTGTAAGTTGTTTCTTGTAACTGTTGTAGTACCACCAGTATTTTCATCAGTCTTGAATCCTACATAATCTATTAAATTATCAGGAGTAGTCGTAACTATTGTTTGAACTCCAGTTGCGCCGTTCTTTCCTGTATAATAGTTTACATCATCTGTAAAGAATCCTGTGTAGTAGAACTCATTTCCTTCATAATCTACTTCACCAATGTTTGCTACTGTTATAGCATAAGTGATTCTGATATTTGCACCTTGCATTAATTCTTCGTCCATTGTTAATTGGATTAGACCTTTGCTATTTGCATTGCTTCTTGCACTTGGTTCTTTCATTAATTGATCTTGGTAGTTATTTCTTTCTGTATATGTGTTTTCTGTATCTTGTTCATGTGCAACATGTTTGCTCCAAAGAACGTTTGTTGCTCTACCAGAAGCATCAAATAATGTATTTCCGTTTGCAAGTGTTACTTTTACGTTTGTTACTTGTTTTGTAACTTTTAATTGAGCTTTTGATCTTTCAACTAAACCTAAATCTAGGTTTTGTATCTTATAGTAACCAGCTTTTGAATAGTTGTCTGAGGTTTGATTGTCTTGGCTACCATTTCCTGTTATATCTCCAGTTTCACTTTCTGTTCTGTTATACTCGATTTCAACATTAATTTGACCAGATTGTGCAACCATGAATGTATTGCTTGTGAAGTCTGTAGATGATCTATCGTATAATTCTTTTGCTCTACTATTTGTAACGCCGTTTCCAGCATTATTACTGTAGTAATTTACATATTCTCTAGTTCCTACTACTAATTGTCCTTCACTGTTAGGTCCCATTATATCTCTTGCGTCAGAGTAACGGTTTCCAGCTTTATTATCTGAATCTGACTGTGCTAAGTTGAAGAAGTATGTTGTGCTTGGGTCGTTGCCCTTAGCATCATATATATTGTAAGTTCTTCCTGGATTTACAGGATAATTCATAGTTCCTACATAAGTGTAAGCATTATTGTCAGGGTTACTTATATCAAATGCTACGTTTCCGTTTGAATCTGATATTGGTGTATAGTATTCTGTAGATTTGTAATCTTGTCCATTATAGATTATTCCGCCATTTGCGTCTTTTTCCATTCCGTCTATGCCGTAGATAAATTTTACAACATAATTTGATGGTATATATCCTACAAATGAGTAGCTTCCTTTGTCTCCGCCAGCACTTGTTGTAGTATCGGCAGTTTCCCATGTTGGAGCATTATTTAATGAAGCTTGATTACTGTTTTCATTCCAAGTCCAAGAACTTGTTCCATTTGTTCTTAATGTTTTAGCAATTATTTCTTGTCCTTTTTTAGCCGATTGTCTAATATCTACTAATTGAACTCTTACTCCAGATATTCCAGAGTCTTCATCAATCTTGCCATTACCAACTCTTGCAACATTGTTTACAGTTTCAGTTCTCTTGTCTTCCCAAACCATACCAGATACGCTTCTTGCGTCTTCATCACTTGCAAGTTTAATCTTAATTTGTGGAGCCTTATCTGAATCATCTTCCATTCCAAATTTTTCTCTTAGCCATTTTGTCTTAGCTTCATTTACCTTAACAGCATAGTCTGGATCGCTTTGGCTTATAGAATTTAATGTGTTTTGTAGACCAGAGTCTTTATTCATTTCATCTTCGAATGTAGTATTCTTTCCAAGTCTTCCTATTGCATCTGTATTAATGTTACCAGCAATAGAATCTACATCTACTAGACCTGCTACATCTCCTGGATTATATTCTGTGTCTGTCTTACTATTGTTTGCGTTTGGAGCAATACTCTTATCGCCATAGTAAGTTCTATAACCGTTTATTTCTACAATGTTTACTTTACCATTATCATTTGTACCATTTCCATCATCAAGGATTAATAGATTTCCTATATCCTTAACTTTGAATGTTACATAGATATATAGGTCTCCAGATGGTTGTAAAATTCTCTCATCTTTTCCATCTGTTGTTTCTACTGTAATATAAGTTGTGTTATATCCAGTAATGTTCTTTTGAGTCGAACCATTGTATTTTGCATATTTACTTGTGTTGCTTGTTTTTACTTTAATGCTTGAATCTATAGTTTTTCCTTTTCTATCAGCAACATAAGGTCTATATTGTTCTTCACTTGGTTGAAGTGTATCATCACTGCCAATTAATTGATACTCATTATCATAGTAATCTACGATTTCTACTCCTGATGCAGCAATTACCTGTGCAGAGTTTCTTAATCTAATCTTATATGTTACATAAACTTTTAATAATTCATCATTATCAAGTGCAGTTTCTGTATTATCTAGAGGTTTAAAGTAATCTTCTTTATATAATTCTCTAGAGTAGCTTCTGCTATAATATGCCATTACATCAGATGCCTTTAATTCGATTATATTATCAGGATCATTCTTATCATATTTATATGTTTGTGTTTTGCCATTCATTTCAACTGTTGTTTTTAATACATCTTTATATAGTGATAAGTCTGCTGACTCTCTTAAAATGTATCCTTGATTTACGTATAAATTGTTATATTCTCCTGCATATAATGCATTGTATGTTGTTATATCTCTTCCTGATGTGTCTGTTACCTTCATTACTTTATGAACTGGTTTTACAACATCATCTACAACAAATTTTTGATATACAGGGTAATAATCCTTTTTGAATCCGCCTTGGTTATATCCTGTGTAAGATGATAACATACAATCTTTTGCAAATGTACTTTGGCTATCTCCACCATTTCCTTTACTTGTTAAGTTTCCAAATTCATCTATATATCCGCCAGAATATAAATCATCTCTTGTATATACTGGTGCATATATGTTATCTTGTGAATATCTTTGTCCATTTGTTGGAGTAGAACCAATCTCTTTAAACTTCATATTAAATGCTTGTCTATCTGATAATGGGTCAACACCTTTTGAACTATTTTCCCAAGATACTCCGTCTCTCTTGTATACAGTAGGCTCATAATATTGTCCATTGTATACGAATTCAACATAGTATGTGTATAGTGAATTTAAATCTTTAAATTCATAATATCCATTTCCATCTGTTTTTGTTTCGGCTTTTACAGATTCGTCGCCATTAGGTTTTCTCTGATGTAGTTTTACAGTAACATTTGACATTGCTTTTGTACCATCTGTTCCTCTGTTACCACTTGGTTCAGACTCTTTTCCAGCTTTAACATCTACGAATGTATATCCTCCTATTTTCATAGTAAGATCTATTTCATTAGATGCCTCTGCTGTAGTTTTATGTGCAAAAGCTGTACTAGTTGGTACTCCCCTTAATTGTTGAGAATCGTCTGTTGTATAATTGTTTAAATCCATTTGTACATAAACTTGAGAAACAAATCCATATATCTTATGCTCTTCAGAGCTTGAACCTTCTCTCTTTTCATAAACAGGTTCTTCTTTTACATCTGGATGCCAAACTCCCTTATCATCTCTGTAGCCATAGTCTACATAGTGAGTTCCTGTTTTTTCATAATATGAATATTTCCAATTTTCTGTAGCTGTTAAGCCTACACATGAAAACTTGCTATATCCCTTGTAAGTATATATTCTTGTTGTTGCATCAAGTGTTGTATAACTTGTTGTTGCATAATCTGTATATTCAAATTGTCCATTTATTTTAAAGTTATCTGGATATGCAGCATTTGCAGCATTTACTACAACATAAAAGCTTTCATTCTTATTTGGGAATATTGTTCCTCCTGTTAATTTGGTATCTCCTTGGCTTTGTACAATAATCTCAAATTCTCCGGCCTTATAACTTAATGTAGCAGAACTTCCATCTTTGTTTGTTGCGCTAAGTATGATATCTGTCATGTAAGAAATATTTTTGTAATATGGATATGTTATAGAAACAGGTCCTATTATATATTCATCATTAGATCTATTTCCATCATCTCTACTTACAAATATTTGTGCATCGTCAACATTTACCGTTGCCTTATATCCTGATTTAATTTCTTGTGTAAATTTGTAGTATTGTTTTGCTTCATTGTATAACTCTAATCCTCTAGTGTTATTTACACCTTGTTTTAGAGTTTGGCTTCCTGTTCCATCTGCATTAAATCCATGTGCACCTCCTTTATGGTCATTTTGAAGCCAGTTTGCAACCTGTATATCAACTAAGCTATATTGCGAAGGATTTTCTCTAGATACATGATATTGGGCAGAATAAATGTAAGCATTTACAATTTCCTCGAAGCTTGATGAAGTTCTTGTATCTATTGTTCCACTTCTAAAAGTTGCCGAGTATCCTCTTGCCCCACTACCATTTGTTGGAACTGCAACTTGTGGTCCATTTTCAGGATCTGTTCCATCATAGTTACTATAATCTTTATTAATTGAGTTATATATATGTCTTCCATTTCCACTTAGAGCTGGTGGTTGATGTTCTTTAGCAAGGTTGTCTTGGATTTTCAGCAAAGCATTTTTTTTAGCACGTCCTACTGCACGTATTTCTGCTGAACTATGTGTTTCAATTTTTATTATATATGGTTTGCTAAAATCAACTCCAGAATTAGTAATTTCCTCCATTCCAGAATAAGATACATTAAAACTTCCTGCGACAACATTTTCTTTGTCTGACTCGTTACATATATGGTCAGAGTACGAGCTTTGCTGTATCCAGTATTTTAAGAACGATTCTGCACTTTCTCTATCAGAATATATTGCAATTCTTGGACTGGTTACATTTCCTATTCCTGCTGCATAGTCTGCAGCAGTTGGATAATATTTTTTTGAATCTGTATAACCAAATCTTATCATTGAATCTTGGTCGTTACAATAAATAATACCATCTGACGCCGCCTGAGGGAAGTATCCTGTTCTACTATCTGCTATTGTCGTATTTGCCATACCAGCCGAGGTTGTTCCACTCCATGCTTCTACTGTTTTAGAAAGCACAAGCGACATTGCAATAAGTATAAATCCTGCTACTATTGTTTTTAGTGATTTAATCATTTTGTTTTTATTCATTTTCTAACCTCCCTTCTATTTTAAAACTCTCTTTTTTACCATGTAACCGCCTACACCAATTATAGCTATTACGGTTAAGGCTAATGTTGTATAAATAATAACTTGTCCTGTTTTTACTCCTGTAACAACTGTTGCTGTTGAGTAATCGTCTTCATTAGTTTGTTTGTTTCCTGGAGTAGAATCTGTATCTTTTACTCCGTAGTCGTTTGATGCCTCATAAATTTCGGCATTGTTTGTTATTGTTCCAAAGTTTTCTTTTGTCATCGCCTTGGTTAATATCAATTTAATTTCTTTGCTTTCTCCTGGATTAATTACTGTATTTGCAAGTGAGTTATTGTATATTGCTCCATCTTTTCCTTCATACCAGTCTTGATTAAGCTCTGTTGAGAATTTTAATTCTGATGGTAAGTAGTCTGCAATTTTCTTCGCATATCCAGGTATTGCACCTTCGTTTGTTACAGTAATTTTATATTCCACAATCATTGTTGATGAATCAGCATATTTTGATTCAAAATCAATCTTTGCAAAATTCTTATTGTAGCTATGTTCTGTTGTTCCTTTTTTATCATTTACTGTAATGTTTGTTATAATCTTGTCTAATTTTAAATCGAATTTTTTGTCTTCTACAAGTCCTAAATCCACATTATATACATTACTTGTTGATAAAACTATCTCATCAGTAACTCCGGCTTTTCTTGATTTTTCTTCATATAATATTACATCTTTTTCAATAGCATCTGAATTTTTAGCTTCATCTATTCCTTGCTTTTTGTAATCTGTAACACTATAGTTGGCTGAGTCGTAGAAGAATATTACTGTATATCTTCCTTGCTTAACATTATTGAATGCATAAGCACCTTGTCCATCTGTTTTTGTTGTTAATTTATTTCCATTAGAATCAACTGCTATGTCTCCTGTTGAGTTATCTAATAACATAACTTCAACATCATTTACTAATTGTTCGTCTGAATCTCTTTCACCATTTTGGTTTTTATCAATCCAAACAACACCTGCAATCATTCTTGTTTCTTTATCTACTGGAACTATTTCATCATCTTTTCCAGTTGGATTATATCCTTTTATTGTATTTTCAACTGTATTTGATGTAATTGTTCCTACTACGGCATTTTTTATTTCTGCTTTATTTGAAATTTTTGTATCACTTGTATTTCTTCCTGCAACTGCATTTATTATAACTGTTGCTTCTTGTTTTCCTTCTAACATTCCTATATTAACTATAGGATTTTTGTTATCATCTGTTTCTGCAGATACTGTTGTATTCTCTCCTATTTTTAATTGTAAGTTTGAGAATAATACATTTTCAGGAAGAATATCCGTAAAGTTAATATCTGATATTACTGTATTTGCCAAATTCTTAATAGTAAATGTATAATTAAATACTTCACCAGCCTTAATAGGTGTTCCTGTTGGTACTGAAGATGTTTGTTTAACCTCAAGTCCCGGTTTGTTTATTGTAACATTTACAGTTTTCATTGATTGTTCTACTGTAGAATCTCCTTTTATTGTTGGAGTAATACTTAATTGTTTTTCATATACATTTGCATCGACCATTTTAGCTTTTAATGTTACAGCAACTGCAACTTTATTATATCCAACTGTTCCTATATTAATAGAAAGTTTTCCATTTGAAACTGTTGCATCACTTGTTTTATCTTCGTCATCAATCTTTACATTATCTAATGTAAACTCTGCAGGTAATTGCATTGAGATTACAGAATTTTGTCTGCTTCCATTATATACTTCATTTCCATCATCGTCTGTTGTAATATTAGAATCTGATGATCTAACAAACATTGTAAATCTGAATGTATCATCTGTGTTTACATTATCTGTGCTACTTACAACTTGTGCAATATAGTCAACTTTTGTTAAAGAAATACTTACTGAATTTGTTTCTGCTTTTACATCTCCATTTGAAACTGTTGCTTTTGTTTCAAATTTTTCTTCACTTTCTGAGGTATCTGTTAATATCCAGATTTCTTTAGTTAAAGTAGAATGAGCATTTACATCTTCTAATGTGATATTTAATTGTTGTGCTGTATTTCCTTGGTCATCTTGAATTACTTCAAGCCCTTCTGCAACTTTATATCCTAATGTGGATTCAGTATCTTCAACAACATAAGACATACTTGATAATAATGGCATTGTTACTTTTAATCCTTGTGCTGATTCTGTTCCTGTATTTTCTACTGTTAGTTTATACTTTATTATTTCTCCATTTGCTATAGTATCTGTTCCAGTAACATTTTCTAGTTTTGCACTTATAATGGCTCCACTTCCTGTTGTAACTCCAACTTTTGTTGCTGTTGCACTATCAGAAGTATCTCCATTAGTATAGTAAACAACATAATTTTCATAAGCAGATTTATTATGATCTAGATTTGCTGGTAGATTTGTTTTGTATGAGAATGTGAATGTTGAACCTTTTACCATTTCGTAATTGTTAAATACAATCATATATGATTTTGCATTTGCAATATTGTCTGTAGATTCTGTCCATCCATTTGCAGTATTTGATAAATCTTTTGTAGCATCTCCATTTGTTGAATAATATACTTTTACACTTTCACTTTCATTTCCTGTAACAGAAACTCCAGTGTTAAGATTTAAGTTCATGTTTGAACCTAAGTCTGCATTTGTTGCTACATCTTTGTTTCCTGCGAAAGGAACTCTTCCTAATACAACTACATCTTTTAGTGTAGCATCATAATTGTTTATAACATTCATAGTGAATGTTGGTGTTTGTGCAACACTTGCTGTTGGTATAAGTGCTTCTTTTTGTTCACCACTTATTGATATTACATCTTGAGCACCATCTTTATATCCAGATACAGTATTTGTTGTTACAACTCCTGTTGGAGCAATATATTGTATTGCTTTTGAGCTTTCTACACTTGTTCCGTCTCCATCTTCAACTAGAAGTCCTATTTGTGTATCTGTTGAAGGTGTTAAATTATCTAATGTTATATCTGTTGAAATAACTACTGTAGCACCTTTGGCTGCAAAATTATTATATTTTGTTTGTGTTCCATGAAGTTGGATTTCTATACTCTTTGTTCCATCGCTATTATCTGTAAATTTTGTATCTTCAACTTTCATTGTAAGTTCATCATCCAAAGATACTTGTGCTGTTCCTGTTATATTTGTAATTTGCTTTGGAAGTTTTACAGTAATTTTAGGGTTTGTATATAACTTGTCATCAATACTATCATTTTCAAGTGTAACAGTTATCTTAAAATCTTTATTATCTACTATAGTAGATAATGTATCTCTATTTGTTGTGATACTTGCTTTATGAGTTGGCTCTTTTAATTCTATATCAGAAGTTTTTTCAGATGTTACTATTGTAATACCTTCATTTTTTGCAACTCCTGTATAAGAGTTTGTTAACTTCGCAAATTTTCCTATTTGTGCTTCACTATATGTTGCATCTTTTGCAACTACTTTTGTGGCTTTGAAAGAAATATTTCCATTTGCAATAGGTTTTGTTGTTACAATTGAAATTGTACTTAATTTATTATTTGATAAGTCTACTACAATATTATCTCCTGTTGTAGCAGTATCTTTATTTATTGTTTGTACTGTTTCTCCATTTGAATTTAATATTGTAACTTGTCCATTTTCACCAAGTATTTTATTAAATTCTGTTTTAGAAATTGTTAATGTCTTGTTATAAATACTTCCTGTTGCAACTATATTTTGACTTTCATTTTTGAAGCTATCTTCTTTTTGTGTAAGTTCTAATGAATCTACTACATCAGCAAAAGATATGCTAGCTGTCATTGTTGCTTCAAACTCTGTTTCTTTTTTGTTTTCATCACTTGCAACTTTATTAGTATACATATATCCTTTATTTAATTCTGTTGTTGTAGCAAAATTGAAATCAACTATTTCTCCAAGCTTTCCTGCTTGATCTTCATATCCGTTTGTTCTTGCAGTTAGGCTTGTTACACCTGTTCCACAATTATATAAAGCTATTTTTGAATTTGCTTCATAAGTAACTCTTGTTACTTGGTCTTTAGTTGCATTGTATGCATTTGATGAATATACATAAGTAATTACATATTCATCAAGAGTATTTTTACTCCAAGCAATTTTTCCGTCCTTTGCATCATTCTTTACATTAATTTTTATTAATCCAGCTGTGCTATCATAAGAATAATTATCTTGTCCAAAGCTCTCTGCTTTTTCTTCTCCGTTTGTAGCTATTGTTGAATTTGCAACAACAGTAACACTTTCTGGATTTTCATTATTTATTTTAGGAGCAACTATTTCGATATTTGTTTCTTTTATAGGAAGTACACTATCTTGTACTCCAGATGTTACCTTTGCTTGAGTTATTATTTTGTTTGTATTTCCAACAGAATATGGAATATACTTTGTAATTTCATAACTTAATTTAGCTTTTGCATCATCTGTTTTCCAGCTTGCATTTAACTTTATTGCTTTGTTAATTGCAATTTCTTTTCCATCTTTATTAACATATACTGCATTTAAAACTATGTCATTATCTTTGCCTAGCACATCTTCGCTTACGACATCGCTTTTATCTGCTACTATTGTTAATTTTTTCACTACAGTATTTCCTGCATCGATTTGATTAAATGCAATTACTTTATTTTCGCTATCAAATCTTTGTATTTTATCTGCATTAGATCCATCATCTACAATATTAAAGTTTGAACCTGCAAAGCTGACTGTAATATCTTTTAGATATCCAGCATCTTTAACATTTAATTCTAGGTTTAACTTTGTATCTGATGAATTGACATCGCTGTATGCCTTATGCTTTCCTCCTTCGTAATAAGCATCAAACTCTACGTTTGAGTTGTTGGTTTGAGTTTTTTGGTTTTCAAGCTCTTTGTCGCTCAACAAACTATCAGCTGCATAACTGATTACTGCAGCTGAATTAGCGTACAAAATAGCAACAACAAGCATTGATGAAATAACCTTTGCCAATCTTTGCTTCATAAATTTGCTCCTCCTTATATTTCTAAGTCTTCTGATTTTAGACTTTTATTTTTTGACTAATATTTATTATACCTTATTTTTGCTGTTTTTTCAATGGTTTTTGCACTTTTTTTATTGATTATCCCACGTTTTTTTAGATTTTTCAACCCACTTTCATTATCAATTTTTTCCATACCTAAAAAATGCTTGCGGAAGGCATTTTTTTATAGTTTATTAAATTTTTATTACATTTTTTATAACAGATTTTATTTGTTTATTTACTTTTTATTTTGGTCCAAATTTTATAATCTTCCAAATATGCCTATTTAAAGGGATTTTTGATTATTTGTTTTAACATTATGTATACTTTATAATTGATTACGACACCAAATAAAATGTTCTCAATCACCTGTTTCCCTAATAGTCTTGAACATTTTTTATTTAATTTTGCCTTGATCTTATATTTTACAATTTTTTATAAATCATTGTAATATTTTACTAATTATTGAATATAATATTATTATAAACAGATACAAAAATAATAAAATTATAGTAATATTTCACCAAGAAATCACCAATTTTCAACAAAAATTTCAAAAAGTATTGACATAGTATTATGTTTATAGTATACTTAGAAAGTAGCAAATATCGCGGGGTGGAGCAGTTGGCAGCTCGTTGGGCTCATAACC
>OGQD01002133.1_pt1 | contig 11387 bp, 8 predicted proteins | sample 1553091 | NCBI WGS metagenome assembly OGQD01 (sample SAMEA2580290, study PRJEB22360) | human gut metagenome | biome: human gut; feature: human-associated habitat; material: faeces | place: Denmark | collected 2008/2010
GGCGCCAGCCTGACGCCCGTCACCCGGCGCCTGCCCGGGCACGGCCCGCTGGCCTTCGGCCGTGGCGTCGCCATCGACCTGAAGGTCGATGAGGCCCAGTTCGCGGGCAGCAGCGCCTATCTGTTCGGCGCCGTGCTGGAGCGCTTCCTCGCTCGCCACGTCGGCCTCAACACCTTCATCGAAGTACGCCTGGACAGCGCCCAGCGCGGCCGCGTCGCCCGTTCCGGCACGGGGCGGGTGGCATGACGGGCCCCAGCGACTTCTGGCAGCGGCTCGGCGAGCGGCCCTACGACTTCGACCTGTTCGCCGCCCTGCGGCGCATCGAATCGCTGCACCCGCAGAACCCGCGCCTGGGCCACTCGCAACGCCCGCAGCAGGACCCCATCCGCCTGGGCCAGGCGCCGTCCACCTCCTTTGCCCCCGCCACCCTGGCCGGCCTGGACGAGCGCCGGGCGGCTGCCAAGCTGCGCATCTTCAGCTTCGGCCTGTTCGGGCCCAACGGCCCGCTGCCGCTGGCCCTGACCGAATACGCGATGGAGCGCGCCAACCACCATGGCGACGAGACCCTGTCGGCCTTCGCCGACATCTTCCATCACCGGCTGATCCAGCTGTTCTACCGTGCCTGGGCCTCGGCCCAATCGACGGTGAGCCTGGACCGCGACCAGGACGACAGCTTCACCCGCCACGTGGCGAGCCTCGTCCACCACGGCCTCGAATCCCAGCGCGAGCGCGACTCGGTGCCCGACCACGCGCGCTGGAACCACGCCGGCCACCTGGTCCGCCAGGTGCGCAACGCGGAGGGGCTGGAGCGCATCCTGGCCAACTTCTTCCGCATGCCCGCGCGGATCGAGGAGTTCGCCCGGCACTGGCTGCCCCTGCCGGACGACCAGCGCACCCGCCTCGGCGGCACGAGCAACGCCCAACTGGGCGTCGACGCCGTGGCCGGGCAGGCCGTGCCGGACCGCCAGCACCGCTTCCGCATCCGCCTGGGCGCCATGGGCCTGGCCGACTACGAGAACCTGCTGCCCACCGGCCGCGGCCACCGGCAACTGCTCGACTGGGCGCGCAGCTACATCGGCATCGAGTACGCCTGGGACGTGCGCCTGGTCCTGCGCGCCGCCGAAGTGCCGCGGGTATCGCTCGGCGGCGGCACCCGCCTGGGCTGGACCAGCTGGCTCGGCGCCAGCGCCGCCACGCAGGACCGCGACGACCTGGTCCTCGACCCCGAACACATCGCCGCCACTACCCATTCATACCGTCCGCAGCGAACCGCGGGCTCCCCTTCATCCGAACCAACGAGGTCCCATCCATGAACCCCTTCCGCATCCTCCACCGTCCCCTGCTCTGCGCGGCCCTGCTCGGCTTCACCCTGCCCGGCCACGCCAGCGTGGAGGCCGACATGGCCTTCGCCCTGGACAGCATCTGGCGCATGGAGCGCCCCTCCGTGTCCCTGGCGAGCGAGTCCTTCACCAGCAAGGCCTCCAAGACGGGCACGACGTACCAGGCGAAGGTGAACAACTCGCCCGTCTACCTGATGACCGGCGAGGAGTCGGCCAGCGTCGAGTTCGGCCGCAAGCGTTTCCCCGCCACCGAGAGCCCGTGGGGCGCCCTGCCGCGCCTGGACATGGAGCACGCCCGCCTGCTGGAACTGAGCACCCCGAAGAAGCGCTACTTCGCCTTCGTCGGCCAGGGCAAGGGCCTGTTCTCGGTCGGCGACTGGCAGCGCTACAGCTTCCTCCACGTCGTCGACGTCACCGCGCGCCACGCCCCGGTGTACTACCCGCTGTTCTCCGACGCCTACCTGGGCGAGCGCGTGCTCGGCCGCCTGCCGGGTTCGCCGGTGCTGAACTTCGCCCGCCTGGTGCCATCGAGCTGGTCCTCGCGGAACGAGCCCAGCACCTACGAGGTGTCCCTCTACGCCCTCAACCCCAAGGGCCCGGAGCGCGTCATCGAGGAAGGCCGTCCCCTCGCCTACTCGCTGCAGCGCCAGGGCGGCACCTGGAAGATCGAGCGCATCCGCAAGACCCCGGTCACCGACGCCCAGGACCAGAACAAGCGCTCCTTCACCGCCCCGAACCTGACCGCCGTTTCGGCCCGCTGAGCAGACGACCATGAGCAACATCAGCCGCGCCGCCCTGTTCGGCAAACTCAACCCGATCCTGTACAAAGCCATCGAGGGCGCCACCGTCTTCTGCAAGCTGCGCGGCAACCCCTACGTGGAGCTGGCGCACTGGCTGCACCAGCTGTTGCAGCTGAACGACAGCGACCTGCACCGGATTGTCCGCCACTACGAACTGGACGAGGCCCGCCTGAACAGCGACCTGGTGCGGGCGCTGGATCGCCTGCCAGCGGGCGCCACCGCCATCAGCGACCTCTCCGAGCACGTGGAGAACGCCGTCGAGCGCGGCTGGGTCTACGCGACGCTGCTGCTGCAGGAAGACCGGGTGCGCGGCGCCTCGCTGCTGCTCGGCATCCTCAAGACCACCCACCTGCGCAACGTGCTGGCCACCGTCAGCCGGGAGCTGGCCAATCTCGACGCCGACGCCCTGACCCGCGACCTGCCGCGCCTGCTGCGCGGCTCGCCGGAAGACGACCTGGCCGCCAGCGACGGCAGCCATGTGGGCGGCGAGCCGGGCGAGGCCAGCGGCGCCCTGGCGCCAAGCGGCAAGCAGGACGCCCTCAGCCGCTTCGCCGTCGACCTCACCGCCCGGGCCGCCCAGGGCGAGATCGACCCGGTCACCGGGCGCGACGAGGAAATCCGCCAGATCACCGACATCCTCATCCGCCGCCGGCAGAACAACCCCCTGCTGGCGGGCGAGGCCGGGGTCGGCAAGACCGCCGTGGCCGAGGGCTTCGCCCTGCGCCTGGCCAGCGGCGACGTGCCGCCCCAGCTGCGCGGCGTGTCGCTGCTGATGCTCGACATCGGCCTGCTGCAGGCCGGCGCCAGCATGAAGGGCGAGTTCGAGCAGCGCCTGCGCCAGGTGATCGACGAAGTCCAGGCCAGCCCCAAGCCCATCATCCTGTTCATCGACGAGATCCACACCCTGATCGGCGCCGGCGGCGCGGCGGGCACCGGTGACGCCGCCAACCTGCTGAAGCCCGCGCTGGCGCGCGGCACCCTGCGCACCATCGGCGCCACCACCTGGAGCGAATACCGCCGCTACATCGAGAAGGACCCGGCCCTCACCCGCCGCTTCCAGGTGATCCAGGTGGGCGAACCCGACGAGCCGGCGGCCATCGGCATGGTCCGCGGCATCGCCGGTGCACTGGAAAAGCACCACCGGATTCAGGTCCTCGACGAGGCCATCGCCGCGGCGGTGCGCCTGTCACACCGCTACATCCCCGCCCGGCAGCTGCCGGACAAGGCCATCAGCCTGCTCGACACCGCCTGCGCGCGGGTCTCGGTCAGCCAGCACACGCTGCCCGCCGAGCTGGAACAGTGCCAGCGCCGCATCGAGATGCTGGAGACGGAGCAGGCGATCATCGGGCGCGAAGGCGCCATCGGCCTGGACGTGGGCGAGCGCGAAGGCAAGTGCCTGGCGCAACTGGACCAGGAGCGCACCCGCCTGGCCCTGCTGCAGGGCCGCTGGGAAAGCGAACGCAGCGTCGCCGAACGCCTGCTGGAAGTGCGCGAACAACTGCGCGCGGGCGACCTGGCAGACAGCGAGCGCGCCACCCTGCTGGCCGAGCACGCCGGGCTGCAGTCCGAGCTGGCGACGTTGCAGGGCGACTCGCCGCTGATCCTGCCGGCCGTGGACGAGGCCGCCGTGGCCTCGGTGGTGGCCGACTGGACCGGCATCCCGGTCGGACGCATGGTCCGCGACGAGATCGCCGCCGTGCTGGGCCTGGTGGACACCCTGGAGAAACGGGTGATCGGCCAGCGCCACGGGCTCGAACTGATCGCTCGGCGTATCCAGACCGCCCGCGCGCACCTGGACAACCCGGACAAACCCATCGGCGTATTCATGCTGGTCGGCCCCTCCGGCGTGGGCAAGACGGAAACCGCCCTCACCCTCGCCGAGACGCTCTACGGCGGCGAGCAGAACCTCATCACCATCAACATGAGCGAGTTCCAGGAGGCCCACACCGTCTCCAGCCTCAAGGGCGCGCCGCCGGGCTATGTCGGCTATGGCGAGGGCGGCCTGCTGACCGAGGCGGTCAGGCGCAAGCCCTACTCGGTGGTGCTGCTGGACGAAGTGGAAAAGGCCCACCCGGACGTGCACGAGCTGTTCTTCCAGGTGTTCGACAAGGGCTGGATGGAGGATGGCGAGGGGCGCCAGATCGACTTCCGCAACACCGTGATCCTGCTCACCTCCAACGTCGGCACCGACCTGGTGATGAACCTGACCCGCGACCCGGAACTTGCCCCCGAGCCCGAGGCGCTGGCCACGGCCCTGCGCGAACCGCTGCTGCAGGTATTCCCGCCGGCCTTCCTCGGCCGCCTGAACGTCATCCCCTACTACCCGCTCAGCGATGAAACCCTGGCCAGCATCGTCCGCCTGCAGCTGGAGCGCATCCGCAAGCGCGTCGAGGAACGCCACGCCATCGCGTTCGCGTACAGCGACGCGGCAGTGGCGCTGGTCATCCGCCGCTGCACCGAGGTGGAATCGGGCGGGCGGATGATCGACGCGATCCTCACCCAGACGGTGCTGCCGGTCATCAGCCGCCATTACCTGCAGAGCCTGGCCGACGGCGAGAAACTCGCCGATATCCGGCTCGACGCCAGCGAGGAGGATTTCGTCTACCACTTCGACGGGAAGCCATGACGAGCACCCTGGGTGTTCGTTCAAGCATGCGAGCGCGGGCCATGCCCACGATTCGTGAGCAGGGACACACCCGGGGGATCAACAACCGAGGCAGCATTGCTGCCCCGACCCAGCAACCACCATCTGCCCCTTACACGAGCCCGCCATGTCCGAACTTCTGCGCGAAGACGATGCCTTCTATGCCTTCCTGGATCATGTGATCGCCGTTGCCCGCGGCGAGGATCTGCTCCCGGACGCCGACGAAGACGATGAGACCGAACTGAGCGAGGCCGATCAGGTCCAGGCCGTGGCACGCGCCCGCGAGCTGCTCGCCGCGCAGGCGCTGGCGCCCGACGACATGACTGCGCTGGACCGCCTGTTCCGCCTCTGGATGTGGCTGGATCGCCCCGATGCGGCACGCGCCGCCCTCGACGCCCACGAAGCGCGGCTGCTGGACGACCTCGCCCATGCCGAGCGCCTGGAAGCCGCCGAAGCCTGCGCGCGCTGGCGCATCGGCGCCGCCACGCGCGAGAACGGCATGCCCTCCGCGCAACTGCAGGCCCTGTTCGAGGCCGCCACCGACGCCATCGGCGCCTGCCAGGCCTTGCCCGAGCACGACGACCGGAGCCTGCAGAGCTGGTACAACCTGATGGACGAGGCCCTGAGCGCGCGCCAGCCCGACACCTACGAGCGCGGTACCCGCGAAGTCCACGCCATCTACCTGCGCCAGCCCCATCGTCGGCACTGGCGCTGCTTCGACGAAGCCACGCTGCAGCTGCGCCTGGCCCTGACCAGCGAGCTGCGCGGGGACAAGGACGGTGCCGCCGCCCTGGCGCGCAAGGCCGCCCAGACGCTGGCCATGCCCGGCCCCGATCAGATCGTCGAGGAAGATGACTGGTGGCGCCTGGCGCACGACCTGGTGCGTCTGGCGCCCGACACCCTGGCGCAGGTATGCGAAGGCGCGCAGCTGGCGCTGGGCCAGGATGCCAGTCCCGCGCTGCGGCGCGACCAGGCCGTCAAGCTCGCGCGCCTGACCGCCAGCGTGCAATGGGCGCAGGGCAACCGCGCCACCGCGCTGGCCACCGCGCGGCAAGGGCGCTTCATGCTGGTCCAGGACGAGGAGGATGGCTTTACCGCCACGGTACTGACCTGGCTGATGGAGACCGGCCAGGAGGAACAGGCCGCCAGGATGGCCCTGGAAGCCTGCTGGCACTCGCGCCCGATCTCGAGCCGGCGCGCCATCGAACTGGCCCTGCAGCAACTACAGGGCGAAACCGAACACGCTGGCCTGTGGACACTGGCCCTGGCCGCCGCCGCACATGAAGATGAGCTGAACGAACAGGATCTTCGCGCACTGGGCCCCGCCGACATAACCGAGGCACGGCATCGCCTGCTGGACAAGGCGCGCAGTCTGCTCCCCGACCATCCCATGTGCGATGTCATAGAAGGCATGCAGCTGGTCAACCAGGGCCGCTACGAACAGGGCCTGCCACTGCTGGAGCGCCTGCTGGAGCTGCCCGAAATGGCCAACCACGGTTGCGCCAGCCAGCTCTGGTACACGCGCATGCGTGTGCTGGGCGCCGAGCAGGCCGTGAACCAGCGTTTCATCGAGACCGGCGCGGGCAACTGGAGCTATTCCCTGGGCGTGATCCTGTCCACCCCCAACGAGGTGATGGACAGCATCGAGCTGCCCGCCGAACGGCGCAGCGGCTTTCCGCGCGATGCCCTCATCGCGCTGTCCACGCGCTACTACGAACTCGCCCTGGCGCAGTTCGAGGCCTTCTTCGCCACGGGCGAAGGCAATGTGCGCGATGGCGACATCCATACCTACTCGATGAACTGCAACAACCTGGCGATCCGCTACCGCGACGAATCGCGCAACGAAGAAGCCCTGGTCCTGCACCAGAAAGGTCTGGCTTCCAGCCCGTTCGCCGAGCACAAGCAAGGCGTGCTGACCTGCCTGTACGCCCTCAAGCGCTACCCCGAATACATCGACGCGGCCGAGCAGCTGTGGCACTTCGCGCTGGAGCACGGCTACAGCCGCCACGACCCCTGCGATTACTTCGACAACGTGGCCTGGGCGCTGCAGTACCTCGATCGCGCGCTTGAGATCGAAATCTGGCTGGACCGCCTGCGCCAGTGGCGCGGCATGCTCGACGAGGACACCCTCAAGACCGAGCACCCCTGGCTGCTGGGCATGGAGGCCGCCATGCTCGACTATCTGTACCGCAGCAAACCCGAGGACGCCCTCGCGCGCATGCTGGCCATCCGTCCCGAACTCATGCGCATCGGCCGCACCTGGGGCCTGCGCCGCCTGGGAGATGGCCTGCTCGACGCTGGCGAGGCGCAAGCGGCGCTGGAAACCTACGAACGCGCCGTCGCCGTCTTCGATCCCGACCTGGACAGGGAAGCCGCGCGCGCCAGTGCCCTGGAGGGCATCGACAAGGCCAAGGCCGCCATCCGCAAGCAGAAGCCGTTCTGGCGTCGATGGTTCTGACATGATCCCAGCCCTGCCCAACGACCGCGGCAGCGCCGCGCAGGCCTACGGCGCGCGCGACGTCGCCAACGCCACCCAGATCAAGGCCGCGATCGCCGCACGCAGCACCGCACGCGGCGACAGCGCCGAAATCGGCGCCTGGATGAGCAGCCATTTCTTCCGCTTCGTGATCGGCAACCTGAGCGCCGAGCCGCCGGCCATGGTGGTGCTGGACAGCCTGGAGCTAGCCCGGCAGAAGCTGGGCAACACCCTCCCCGCCTGGATCGACCAGCGCCTGAACGGGCATCGCAAGAGCGAAGCTCCCCACACCGCAATCTGGTGGATCGACCCCGAGTCACCCACCGTGCGCGACGTGGAACAGCGCCTGCTGGAGTTCCTCTCCACCCGCGCGGGCACGGCGCTGGCCGGCAAGCTCCAGCGGGTGAATGCGTTGCAGGCACTGGCCCAATGGGAACAGGAACACCGGATGTTCGAGGCACGCCAGCTGGCCGGCTGGCGCGAGCACCGGCCCGACGCCGTGCGCACGCTCTGGCGCGCCCCCAGCGGTGCCGGCGAGTTCGTCGAGTTCCTGCCCGACTCGCCCCATCTGCGTGAGGAGCTGGCCTTCGAGAGCCAGTGCATGCGCCATTGCGTGGGCCAGTTCGGTAACCGCCGCAAGCTGGTCGGCGGCTATGGCGAGCACTACGCCGCCTCGTGCGAACAAGGGCGCATGCGCCTGTTCAGCTACCGCACCGGCCAATCCCAGCCGCGCATCACCATCAGCGCCCTGGTGCGCCCCGATGGCCTGCTCGAGATCGAGCAGATCAAGGGCAAGCAGAACCGCCCGCCCGTGGATAAATACCACCTCGACGTACTGACGTTCCTGCAATCGCTGCCCACCACGGAGAGCACGCCGCCCGACGCGCTGGCCATCGACCTGGTGCGCCTGCCCGGCGGCTGGACGCGCGTGGCCGAGATTACCGAGGAAGCCGACCAACTGGCCCTGTTCACGCGCCACCCGGACAAGCTGGCGCGGGTCGCCGCGCCCAGCGCGCTGGTGCAATGGCTGAGCCTGGCACGCACGCCCCACCAGGTGCATGCGCCCGCCGACAGCGCCCTGGCCGCTGCCCAGGCGCTGGCCGGCATCGCGCCCGCCGCGCGGCCCTCGCAAGAAGACCAGGGGGCCGCGGCATGAACATCATCCTGGGCGCGGTGTTCTTCTGGCTGTCCTACTGGCTGCTGAGCCGGTTCTTCAGATGGCTGCTGTCGCCCTGGCGCCGGCGCCAGGCGGCGCGGCGCAAGGCCGGTCGCGTGCGCGACTACCGCCTCTCGCCCGAACAGAACCATGCGCTCGCCCTCGCCCACCCTATGGCCTTCCACACCCTGGACGGGGGTTTTGCCGACCGTTCCATGGTGAAACTCGGGGACGATCTGGCGCAGAAGCTGCGCCCGCTCACGCTGCATCACTTCGGCCTGCGCACCGATCTGGCGGAGTCGGATATCCACCAGCAACTGCCGCACCTGGTGAAGACCCGCTGGTTCAGCCTCGACCTAGATCAACTCACCCCGGCCGACCAGCCACGCGACGCCATGGCCTTCGCCTGCGCGCGCATCGCATTCTTCGTGCGCAGCGCCGCCCTGCTCGGCTGGCTGCCGCCCGAGCTGCAATGGCAGGTGCTGCACCTCAACGCCGCGCGTGCCAGCGCCTGCTTCGGCAGCTGGGCTGACTTCGCCCAGGCCTACGCGCGTGGCCGCCAGCAATGGGTCAACGCCGGCCGCGGCGACAGCCTGGGCCAGCGCATCCAAGAGGCCGAGCAGACCAAATGGCTCAGGTCCCGCTGGCACCCCTGGGGCAAGTGGCGCTGGATTGGCCAGCAACGCTGATCCGCTACACGACCGATTCGTCCCGAGCGGATTGCTTCTCGATTCGCCTGTCTTGATCCAGAGCAACACCCCCGCCCGGCCATCCCCTAGGATGGCCGGCATGAAAACAACCGGGAGCCCAGCGACGTCGCCACAGAGCGATCGCCCGGCGTACAACGAATCGCCATGCCAGGCGTGCGAACCCCGAGTCCATTCACAGGAGGTTTGCATGAGCACCACATCATCCGCCATCTGCGCCGCCGCCGACGCCTTGCAGGGTCTGGTCGGCTTCAACGCCAAGAACGGTGCCCACATCGTCCGCTTCAGCGAGGACTCGTTCGGCCTCGACGTGCCCGAGGACACCATCCAGCCCTGCGCCGAATTCGTCTGGCAGCCGCTCAAGGGCGAGCTGATGACCCTCAGCCGCGAGCGCCTGGGGCTGCTGCTGGAGCAGCGCATCGACGACCGCCTCAACATCTCCGAGCCCTTGCGGGTCTACCTTCGCCGCAGCGACCTGCCGGAGATCATCGCCGAACGTCGCAAGGCCTGAGGTCGGCTAATGGCCGCGGGGCTGGCATAATCGGCGACGCTCGCGATTCGAAAGGATTTCAATCGATGCCATTGTGGCGCCTGCCCTGGCTGCTGCCCCTGCTGCTCATCGCCTATCCCTGCCTGGCGGCGGACGAGGTGGTGCGCTATCCGCGCGCCATGGCCGGCGGCGACTTCCGCCCGGCCTATCCGCTGGGGCAACCGCAGCTGGCGCTGGACAAGACCGGCAGCCCCCTGCGCATCGTCCCCTCCGACTACGCCATGGAGCAGGATCGCGCGCTGCTCAGCCTGGAGCAGGACAAGGTGGTCGACGTGGTCTGGACCATGACCAGCCGCGAGCGCGAACGGCGCCTGCTGCCCGTGCGCATTCCCCTCGACCGCGGCCTGTACGGCTGGCGCATCGCCCTGGTGCGCGACGACAGCAGGCAGATGCTGGCGGACGTGCACGACCTGGCCGGGCTGAGCCACTGGCGCGCCGGCCAGGGCCACGACTGGCCGGACACCGGCATCCTGCGCAGCCACGGGCTGAAGGTGGAGACCAGCTCCAGCTACGCGAGCCTGTTCCGCATGCTCCGCGCCGGCCGCTTCGACTACTTCCCGCGCGCCGTGCTGGAAGCGCGCGGCGAACTGCAGCACACCACCGCGCAAGGGCTAGTGCTGGACGAGCACCTGGCGCTGCGCTATCCCGCGGCGATGTATTTCTTCTTCTCGCCGCACAATCCGCAGCTGGCGGAAACCGTGCGCCAGGGCCTGGAGGCCGCCCTGGCCGACGGCTCCTTCGAGCAGCTCTTCCAGCAGTACCACGGCGCCGACCTGCGGGACGCGGGGATGGAGCGGCGCCGGGTCATCGAGCTGAACAATCCGCTCCTGCCGGCGGAAACGCCGCTGCAGCGCAGCGAACTGTGGTACCGCCCCTGATCAACCGCCGGGCAGATTGCCTCTCAGCGCGTTGCGACTGTGGGCGCCGAAGTGATGGAACAGCTCGACCAGCATCCGCTCCAGCTCAGGGTCGGCGTCTACCGGCTGTAGCACGTTGCCCTCGCTGAAACCCTTCGCCACCGTGCCGCGCTGCGCCGCGACCCTGGCCATCCACTCGCCGATCAGCGCATCCAGTTCGTCGGCGCGGGCGTTGGACTCGGCCGCCACCACCCCGGCCGCGTAGTCCTCGTCGAAGGCCGGGTAATCCCCGTCCGCGTCGCGCTCGCCGTAGGCCAGCAGCAGCGGGTGGCGGGCCTCGCCCTCGTTCAGCAACGCCTGCATGCGGTCGAACTGGTACTGCTCGATGGCCATGTGGCGGTCGGCGACGCGCTGGATGGCGGCCTCGCGGTCCTCCGGGAAGCCGACCTGCTCCTTGGCCGCGATCAGCACCATGCCGGCGGTGCTCACCCCAGGCAGCACGCTGGCGTGGTAGGGCTGGGTCAGGTCCTGCAGGTAGTGCATGGCCCAGCCGAGGAAGCGATAACCCCAGTAGGGATGGCCGCTGGCGAAGGCCAGCCGGGCCAGCCCGCTGTACTGGTAGACCCGCCAGTGGGGCAGCGTCTGCGCCAGGTAGGGCGCGGCCGCGAAGATCAGCGCGGACTCGTGGTAGTAGCCGATATGGAAGGGAGCCTGGGAGGAATACTCGAAGCGGGCGTCGCCGAATGGCTGCGGGCCGAAGTTGTAGCGCTGGCCGGCCTCCCCCGGGTTGTCGCTGAACAGGTTGATGTCGTGGCCGTAGTCCGGCTCGTCCGCCGCGCTGGCCAGTACCTGCAGCG
>OGQD01002137.1_pt1 | contig 11357 bp, 10 predicted proteins | sample 1553091 | NCBI WGS metagenome assembly OGQD01 (sample SAMEA2580290, study PRJEB22360) | human gut metagenome | biome: human gut; feature: human-associated habitat; material: faeces | place: Denmark | collected 2008/2010
CAGCCGCAGCCAGTCCAGGCCGGTGCCGTGCAGGCAGGCGTCGAGGGACAGGCCGTGATCCAGGCCGTACTGGGTGAGCAGCTGGACGCTGACGGCGCTGCGGCGAGGGCGGGGGCGGGGCATAGATTGTCCGAAAGTCACAATTCCGTGGCCGACTATGCCATAAACCGGGCGCGGGGAAAGACCTAGGATGGCCTCGACCGCACTATTGGCGGCTCATGGAGATAACAATGACCAACAAGACTCCCGAGCAGGCACCCTTGCGCGTGCTGATCATCGGCGCCGGCTTCGCCGGCCTCGGCCTGGCGATGCGGCTACGGCAGCAGGGCCATGAGGATTTCCTGATCCTCGAGAAGGGCGAGGAGCCCGGCGGCACCTGGCGCGACAACCATTACCCCGGCGCCGCCTGCGACGTGCCCTCGCACCTGTATTCCTTTTCCTTCGAGCCCAAGCTCGACTGGAGCCGGCGCTACGCGCCGCAGCCGGAGATCTTCGCCTACGTGCGCCAGTGCATCGAGCGCCATCGGCTGGCGCCGCATATCCGCTGCCGCAGCGAAGTGGCCGAGGCCTGGTTCGACGAGGCCGCCGCCCTGTGGCGGGTCACCACCACGGACGGCGCTGTCTTCAGCGCGCGGGCGCTGGTCAGCGCCTGTGGCCAGCTCAACCGGCCGCTGTACCCGAAGCTGCCGGGGCTGGAGTGTTTCGCCGGCGAGAGCTTCCACTCGGCGCGCTGGCGCCACGACGTGGAGCTGGCCGGCAAGCGGGTGGCGGTGATCGGCACCGGCGCCAGCGCCATCCAGTTCGTGCCACAGATCGTGCCGAAGGTGGCCCGGCTGCATCTGTTCCAGCGCACGCCGGCCTACGTCATGGCCAAGCCGGACCGCGCCTACCGCCCCTTCGAGCTGGCATTGATGAAGCGCTGGCCCTGGACGCAGAAGCTCGACCGGGCCTGGCAGTACCTGTTCCACGAGGCGCGCGGCGTGGCGTTCTTCCTCTGGCCGTCGATCATGAAGCTGCAGCGCATGCTGGTGCTGCGCCACCTGGTCCGGCAGGTCCCGGAGCCGGGCCTGAGAGCGAAGCTCACCCCGGACTACCCGCTGGGCTGCAAGCGCATCCTTATCAGCAACGACTACTACCCGGCGCTGCGCCAGCCCCGGGTGGAGGTGGTGAACGAGGTGATCCGCGAGGTGACGGAGCGCGGCATCGTCACCGCCGACGGCGTGGAGCGGGAGGTGGATGTGCTGATTTACGGCACCGGCTTCGCCGCCAGCGACTTCCTGGCGCCGATGCACATCCGCGGCCTCGGCGGCCTGGACCTGAACCAGGCCTGGCGCGACGGCGCCGAGGCGTATAAGGGCATCAGCGTCAGCGGGTTTCCCAACCTGTTCATCCTCTACGGGCCGAACACCAACCTCGGCCACAACTCGATCATCTACATGCTGGAGAGCCAGTTCCCCTACGTGCTGGACTGCCTCGCCAGGCTGGACCAAGGCGTGCGCTACCTGGACGTGCGCCGCCACGTGCAGGACGCCTGGAACCGCCAGGTGCAGCGCGACATCGCCGACTCGGTGTGGGAGCAGGGCTGCAGCAGCTGGTACAAGAACGCCGCCGGCAAGCACACCAACAACTGGTCGGGCTTCACCTTCAGCTACCGTCACCACACGCGCCGGCCGCGCTGGAGCGACTATGAACTGGTCCGCTGAGCTGCCCCGGCCGGGCCTCGGCCAGCGCCTGCTCACCGGCTGGCTGCGGGTGAGTACCTGGCTGGTGTTCCGCAGCGGCATGCACCCCGTGGTACCGCCGCGCCTGCAGCGCGGGGTGCTGCGCCTGGCGACCCTGACCGCGCCGCGGGCGCGGGGTGTGCGTATCGAGCCCGGAGCGCCCGGCGGCGTGCCCTGCGAGTGGCTGAAGGGCGAGCGCGACAACGGCTGGGTGCTGCTGTACCTGCACGGTGGCGCCTTCATGGTCGGCTCGCCGCGCACCCACCGGGCAATCACCAGCCACCTGGCCAGGCAGACCGGGGCGCGGGTCTGCGCCCTGGACTACCGCCTGGCGCCGGAACACCCCTGGCCGGCGGCGGCGGACGACGCGCTGGACGCCTATCGGGCGCTATTGGAGCAGGGCCAGCCGCCCGGGAAAATCGTGATCGCCGGCGACTCGGCGGGCGGCCACCTGGCCCTGACCACCGCACTGCGGCTGCGCGATGCCGGGCTGCCCACGCCGGCGGCGCTGGTCTGCTTCTCGCCGGTCACCGACCTGAGCGGCGCGACCTGGCACGAGCCACCGGGCGGCGACCCGCTGATCACCACGGCCTGGGTGGAGCAGGGCGTGAATGGCTACTGCCCGCCGGGCGTGGATCGCGGCGCGCCGCTGCTGTCGCCGCTGCACGCCGACCTGGCCGGGCTGCCGCCGCTGCTGGTGCAGGTCGGCGAGGACGAGCGCCTGCTCACCCAGAGCCTGGGGCTGCGCGATTGCCCCGGGCTGGACCTGCGCCTGGAGGTCTATCCGGGCCAGTGGCACGTGTTCCAGATCAACTGCGGCCTGCTAGAGGTCGCCGCGCTGGCGATGCAGCGGGTCGCCGGATTTCTTGGAGAGAGGGGCTGCCAATGAAGCACATTCTGATCACCGGCGCCGCGTCGGGCATCGGCGCGGCCAGCGCCCGGCTGTTCCATACCCGCGGCTGGCGGGTCGGCCTGCTGGACGTGGGCGCGGAGCCGCTGGCGGCCCTGGCCACCGAGCTGGGCGGCGCCTGGCACCAGGCACTCGACGTGACCGACGGCGAGGCGCTGAACCAAGCCCTGGCCGCTTTCTGCGGGGAGGGCGGGACGCTGGACGTGCTGTTCAACTGCGCGGGCGTGCTGCGCTTCGGCTTCTTCGAGGAGATCGCGCTGGAGGAGCACGCGCGCATCCTGCAGATCAACGTGTTCGGCCTGCTCCAGGCCATCCATGCCGCGTTTCCCTACCTGAAGGCCGCGCGCGGCCAGGTGATCAACATGGGCTCGGCCTCAGGGCTCTACGGCACGCCGCACATGGTCAGCTACTCGGCCTCGAAGTTCGCCGTGCGCGGGCTGACCGAGGCGCTGGAGCTGGAGTGGCGGCGCCACGGCATACGGGTCGGCGACCTGATGCCGCCGTTCGTCGCCACGCCGATGGTCGACAGTCAGCGCTTCACCCCGCCGACCCTGCGCCGCCTGGGCGTCAAGTTGTGTGCCGAGGATGTGGCCGAGGCCGCCTGGCAGCAGGTCCGGGCGCCGCGGGTGCACCGCATCATCCACTGGCTGTTCAAGCTGATGTACTGGTCCGGACAGCTGTCGCCGCCGGCTACCAACCGGGCCGTGATGGGCTGGCTCTCCCGCGACTGAGGTCCGCGACCGGTGGTCGATGGCCGCGCACATCCGCCATTCAGGCACTACCCTCAAGGAATGGCGGCTCGGGCACGCATTCGCGAAACCAGCCGCCTGCGGGCGTTCGCGCCCGTCGCGACAGACCAGGCGGCGTTGCCTGGTTCTCGGGCGGCACCCCCTGGTGTCGCGATGCCGCCAACGGCGGCTGCGGTCGATCCATCGCCTGAGAGGAGGTCCTTCCATGAGTACAGCCTTCCAAGATGATGTCAGCACTAACGTTCTGCGCCGCATGAAAGAGGGCGGTTTCGATTTCGCCCGTGTCCATCCCATCGAGTTCTACGCCATCTTCCCGAACGAGGAACGGGCCAGAGAGGCGGCAAGGCAGTTTCGCGGTGAATCCCTGAATGCCCAGGTCAGCGTCCGCGAGGACGGTGCCTGGCACCTGCAGGTGAGCAAGGTGATGTATGCCACCCATGCCGGCATCGGTGACTTCGAGCAGGATCTGGAGGCCCTGGTGATGCCGCTCGGCGGTGTGCTGGACGGTTGGGGAGTGACCCAAGAGGTCCGCCTCGACGCTCAGCTCTCCGGCCGGCTCTGAGCACGGCGGACGCCGGCCAGCCTGTGGGCGGCCGGCTGCCGGCATTTTCCCCCGGTTGTCAGACGACGGTGCGCTGGTGCAGCGCCTCGATGAAGGCGGTCACGTCCGGCGCGCCGGCCAGGCGCAGGCCCTCGCCCAAGGCGTTGGCCTCCTCGGAGCTTTTCGGCAGCAAGAGGAACTCCGGTGCGTCCGGGTAGCGCAGCAGGGAAAGGCGGGCGTAGGGCAGGCCGTGGTCGAGCAGCAGGCTCATGAAGGCGGGCTCGCTCCAGGCCTGCACCGGCATCGCGGTCATGTGGTAGCGCCGGCGCAGCTCGGCCAGGCCGCTGGCGCTCAGGCGGTAGTGGGTCAGCTCGGCCGGCAGGGTGACTTCCAGACCGCGCAGGCGGGCGTAGGCGATGGCGCAGGCGAACGCCTCGCCATGCTGGTCGCCAGCCCAGAAGATGCGTTCGCCGAACCAGCTGGCCTGGCGCAGTTCGATGGCCTCGGCGGCGAGGAAGCGCGGCACGGCCTGGCTGATGGTCTTGAGGAAGTCCTTGTAGCTGATGATGCGGGCGCAGCGGCCCAGCGGGCTGGCGGCCAGCTCCTCGAAGCTGGTCAGCCTGTCGCCGGTGTTCGCCGGTGGGCTGCAGAGGCCATCGATGGTGCGCAGGTCGAAGTTGTCCAAGTGCTCCGTTTCCCGCTCCACCACGCCCATCAGCACGGCGCGGGCGGCGGCCTTGTCTTCCTGCACCGGCCCCGAGAGCGCGTCGCGGGGCAGGTCGACCAGCCGGTGCAGGGGCGGGCCGCGACAACCGCTGCGCCCGGCGCCGGCGGGGCAGGCGGCGGGAAGGGCAGCCGCAGACCACGGGCGCGCTCGAACACCACGCGCGGCACACGCCCTTTCAGGCCCAGGCGCTGGGCCAGGGCGGAAAGGCGCGAGACGAGTGTGAGGGATTCGGTCAAGCTCACTGGCAACGGACTCCGGGTACTACCGGGTCAGTGTGGCAGAGCTGTCGATGGCGCGCACTACCCGTGCGCCCGTTGTCGCGGGGGGGGGAGCCGGAGGTCGATGCCGCCGACTGTGGCAGAATGGTGCCGATCACTACGAGGATGCCTCCATGCCCAGCCTGGTGCTGGATATCGCCTTGCCTGCGGAACGCTTCCTGGCCGTCTACCAGGGGCGCGCCAACCGGGTCCTGCTTTATAGTCGCGATGGCCGCAAGGTCAGCCTGCCGGCCCATCACCTGCGCCCGTTCCTGCGCCACGACGGCATAAATGGCGTGTTCGAGCTGGAGTTCAGCACGAGCGGGGAACTGCTCGACCTGCGCCAGCTACGATGACGATCAATGGGGCCGGCGCTCCTTATTACTCCGTTGCCTCGCCTGAGGCTAGTGCCGGTGGCTATAATCGCGCCCTGTTTCCCACTGTCTTCCTATCCGAGCCGATCCGCCCATGTACGACCTGGCCCGCGCGCTGCTGTTCCGTCTCGCTCCCGAAACTTCCCATGAGCTGTCCGTCGACCTGATCGGCGCCGGCGGCCGCCTGGGCCTCAACGGCCTGCTGTGCAAGGCGCCGGTCCGCCTTCCGGTGCAGGTGATGGGGCTGGAGTTCCCCAACCCGGTGGGCCTGGCCGCCGGCCTGGACAAGAACGGCGACGCCATCGATGGCTTCGCCCAGCTCGGCTTCGGCTTCATCGAGATCGGCACCGTGACGCCGCGCCCGCAGCCCGGCAACCCCAAGCCGCGCCTGTTCCGCCTGCCGGAGGCGACGGCCATCATCAACCGCATGGGCTTCAACAACCACGGCGTCGAGCACCTGTTGGCCCGGGTCCGCGCGGCCCGTTACCAGGGCATCCTGGGCATCAACATCGGCAAGAACTTCGATACCCCGGTCGAGCGCGCGGTGGACGACTACCTGATCGGCCTGGACAAGGTCTATGCCCATGCCAGCTACGTCACCGTCAACGTCAGCTCGCCGAACACCCCGGGCCTGCGCAGCCTGCAGTTCGGCGACCAGCTCAAGACACTGCTCGAGGCCCTGCGCCAGCGCCAGGAAGACCTGGCCGAGCAGCACGGCCGGCGCGTGCCGCTGGCGATCAAGATCGCCCCGGACATGACCGACGAGGAAACCGTGGAAGTGGCCCGCGCGCTGGTGGAAACCGGCATGGACGCGGTGATCGCCACCAACACCACCCTGGGCCGCGAAGGCGTCGAGCACCTGCCGTTCGGCGGCGAGGCGGGCGGCCTTTCCGGCGCCCCGGTGCGCGACAAGAGCACCCACACCGTGCGGGTGCTGGCCGGCGAGCTGAAGGGCCGTCTGCCGATCATCGCCGTGGGCGGCATCACCGAGGGCGCCCACGCGGCCGAGAAGATCGCCGCCGGCGCGAGCCTGGTGCAGATCTATTCGGGATTCATCTACAGGGGGCCGGCGCTGATCCGCGAGGCGGTGGACGCCATCGCCGCGCTGCCGAGGACGTAGGTTGCGCCGTGCGCACCGTTGTTTCCGTGGGAGCGGCGACGCACAAAAGCTTCGCGAGCAGAGCTCGCTCCTACGGTGGACGTGCCTGTCACAGGCAATAATTAGCTGTTGCACACCTTGTGGGAGCGGCCTTGGCCGCGAAATTCGCGGCTAATCGGAATGCCGCCCAGCCGCTTCACAAAGCAGGATCAACGGGTACATACCAATAAAAAAGGGCCCCGGAGGGGCCCTCGGGCTCTCGCCCACCGCCCGGATGGGACGGTCTGGTGAAGTCGGGGTGATCCTGATTCAGCCGACGGCGTGAAGTTCGTTGAGTCTGTGGATACCGGCGGTGCCGGTCAGTCCGTCCCAGTTGTCACCGCGGCCCTCCCGCCAGCCGTTGATCCAGGCTTGCCGAGTGGAGGGGTGGGTGAAGGGGCACATATCGCGGGATTTGCCATGAATGCCGTGCTGATAGCCGCGCAAGAATGCTCGTTCCAACGGATCACGCTTAAGTCTTCTCATAGGGTGTTGCCCTCACTGTTGACTGTTATGTCCCGTTGGCCCCTTGATGGGGCCGGGCAGAGAATGCTCTGCCAGCGGGGCCCGCTGCCGGCGTGGCGGGCCACCTCGTCGGCACCGTTGCGGTGTCGACCTGGGTTGATTTCTAGCGAATGCCTTCCACCCTGTGAATGATCGTTTTGTCATAAGGACGTAACGCGAGTGGGATGGGAGCCATAAGGTTCAACTCTTTTTTCGTCCGCCGATTGCCCTGGGCCGCGTGGTTGGGGAGTCTCGGCGGGGCAGGCAGGCGTATTGCCATTGCGAATGGCTCTCGTCTGTATGGCTCTTTTATTCCGACGAAGGGTCGCGAATGCGACCTTCCGCCACATGGGCTGGCGCCCGATTACTGGATACCTCATGTCTGACCGCTACGAACTGATCCTCACCTGTCCCAAGAGCCTGGAAGGCCTGCTGCTCGAAGAAGCCAGCGGCCTGGGGCTGGAAGAAGCCCGCGAGCAGACCGCTGCCGTGCGCGGCTTCGCGCCCATCGAGGTGGCCTACCGCCTGTGCCTGTGGTCGCGTCTGGCCAACCGGGTGCTGCTGGTGCTGCGCCGTTTTCCGGTGAGCAACGCCGAGGAGCTGTACCAGGGCGTACTGGCGGTGGACTGGGCCGAGCACCTGGACCCGGCCGGCACCCTGGCGGTGGAGTTCAGCGGCCACGGCGCCGGCATCGACAACACCCACTTCGGCGCGCTCAAGGTCAAGGACGCCATCGTCGACAAGCTGCGCACCGCCGATGGCACCCGTCCGTCGATCGACAAGGTCGACCCGCATCTGCGCGTGCACCTGCGCCTGGACCGGGGCGAGGCGGTGCTGTCGCTGGACCTCTCCGGGCACAGCCTGCACCAGCGCGGCTACCGCCTGCAGCAGGGCGCCGCGCCACTCAAGGAGAACCTGGCGGCCATCCTGATCCGCGCCGGCTGGCCACGCATCGCCGCCGAGGGCGGCGCGCTGGCCGACCCCATGTGTGGCGTCGGCACCTTCCTGGTCGAGGCGGCGATGATGGCGACCGACATGGCGCCCAACCTGCGCCGCGAGCGCTGGGGCTTCTCCGACTGGCTGGGCCACGTGCCGGCGATCTGGAAGAAGCTGCATGCCGAGGCCGAGCAGCGCGCCGCCGCCGGCCTGGCCAGGCCGCCGCTGTGGATTCGTGGTTACGAGGCCGATCCGCGACTGATCCAGCCGGCGCGCAATAACATCGACCGCGCCGGGCTCGGCGAGTGGGTCAAGCTGTACCAAGGCGAACTGGCGACCTTCGAACCGCGCCCGGACAAGAACCAGACCGGTCTGATCGTCAGCAACCCGCCTTACGGTGAGCGTCTGGGCGACGAGGCGAGCCTGCTCTATCTCTACCAGAACCTCGGCGAGCGCCTACGCCAGAGCTGCCTGAACTGGGAGGCGGCGGTGTTCACCGGCGCGCCGGAGCTGGGCAAGCGCATGGGCCTGCGCAGCCACAAGCAGTACGCCTTCTGGAACGGCGCGCTGCCGTGCAAGCTGCTGCTGTTCAAGGTGCTGCCGCAGCAGTTCGTCACCGGTGAGCGCAGCGAGCGGCGCCAGGCTGGCGAGGAGGGCGCCGCCGCGCCGGTGGCCAGCGAGCCGGCGCGCCTGTCCGAGGGCGGCCAGATGTTCGCCAACCGCCTGCAGAAGAACCTCAAGACCCTCGGCAAGTGGGCGAAGAAGGCCGGTGTCGAGTGCTACCGCCTGTACGACGCCGACATGCCGGAATACGCCCTGGCCATCGACCTGTACCGCGACTGGGTGCATGTGCAGGAATACGCGCCGCCGCGCTCCATCGACCCGGACAAGGCCCAGGCGCGCCTGCTCGACGCCCTGGCCGCCATCCCGGTGGCGCTGGGCATCGCGCCGGACAAGGTGGTGATCAAGCGCCGCGAGCGCCAGGCCGGCACCAAGCAGTACGAGCGCCAGGCCGCACAGGGCCAGTTCATGGAGGTGAGCGAAGGCGGCGTGCGTCTGCTGGTCAACCTCACCGACTACCTGGACACCGGCCTGTTCCTCGACCACCGCCCGCTGCGCTTGCGCATCCAGCAGGAGGCCGCCGGCAAGCGCTTCCTCAACCTGTTCTGCTACACCGCCACGGCCACCGTGCACGCGGCCAGGGGCGGTGCGCGCAGCACCACCAGCGTCGACCTGTCGAAGACGTATCTGGACTGGGCGCGACGCAACCTGTCGCTGAACGGCTTCTCCGACAAGCAGCGTCTGGAGCAGGGCGACGTGATGGCCTGGCTGGAGAACGACCGCGGCGAGTACGACCTGATCTTCATCGACCCGCCGACCTTCTCCAATTCCAAGCGCATGGAAGGGGTGTTCGACGTACAGCGCGACCACGTGCGCCTGCTCGACCTGGCCATGGCGCGGCTGGCGAAGGGCGGCGTGCTGTACTTCTCCAACAACTTCCGCAAGTTCCAGCTCGACGAGAGCCTGGCCGAGCGCTACGCGGTGGAGGAGATCAGCGGCCAGACCCTCGACCAGGACTTCGCCCGCAACCCGAAGATCCACCGGGCCTGGCGCCTGACCGCCAGGGGCTGACGGACCGCCGCCGATGATCGACGACATCCGCTACCTGATCGTCTTTGCGAAGATCGCCGAGGTCGGCTCCATCTCCGGCGGCGCGGAGGCCCTGGGGCTGAGCAGCGCCACCGCCAGCCTGCACCTGTCGCGGCTGGAGAAGAACCTGGGTTGCGCGCTGCTCTACCGCAACACCCGCAAGCTGTCGCTGACCCAGGACGGCGCCGGCCTGCTGGAAACGGCGCGGTCGATGCTGGAGCTGTACGAGAAGGGCGTCATCGAGTTCAAGCAGCGCTCCGTCGCCACCCGTGACAACCTGCGCATCGCCATGCCGGCGCTGTTCATCAACAGCGACTTCACCCGGCACATCGCGGCCTTCGCCCGGGATTACCCGGAGGTGGTGCTGAGCATCGCCTGCGACGACAGCCGCAACGACATCATCGGCGAGGGCATCGACGTCGCCTTCCGCATCGGCGAGCTGCCGGACAGCTCGCTCAAGGCCCGCCACCTGTTCGTGCTGCCGCGCCGGGTGGTGGCGACCCGGGAGTTCCTCGCCGGCTACGCGCCGCCCAGCCATCCCCGCGACCTGGCCGCGATGAAGTGGATCGGCCTGACCATGCGGCCGAACCTGCGCGTGTTCCGCCACGCCGATGGCGAGGAGGTGGAAGTCGCCTACACCCCGGGCGTGCGGGTGGACAACGTGGAGGCCTCCTGCCGGCTGGCCTGCCTGGGCGTCGGCCTGGCCGCGCCGCCCAACTACCTGACCGACGATGCCATCCGCCGCGGCGAGCTGGTGGCCGTGCTGCCGAAGTGGTCGCTGGAGCCGCTGAAGGTCTATGCCGTGTGGCCGTCCAACGTGTCGACCAGCAGCGTCGCCTACACCCTGATCAACCGCCTCTACGACGCCTTCAGCTCCCGCTCGCTGGAGTGAGCTGGGTCCACAGCATGTAGCCGGCGGTGGCGATCAGCGTGCCGCCCATCGCCAGGTTGAACAGGCGGATGCGCAGCCGGAGCAGCAGCGAGAGGCGGTCGCCGAGCACCGCCCAGGCCGCCAGCGACAGGTAGCAGACGACGAAGTAGATGGCCACGAAGGCGATCAGCGGCGCCGGCGTCTGCGGGCTGGCGAACAGCGCCGCGCCGGAGGCGCAGGCGATCCAGGCCTTGGGATTGAGCCACTGCAGCAGGGCGCCCTGGACGAAGCCGGGCCGGTCGGCGCGCGCCACCGCCAGCTCCGCGGGTGCCGTGGCGATCCTATAGCCAACGTGGATGATGAACAGCGAGCCGGCCACCCCGAGGTAGCGGAAGAACACCGGGTAGTGCTCGATCACCGCGAGAAACCAGAAGCCGACGAACACCAGCAGCAGGGTGAAGCCCAGGGTGGCGCCGGACACGAACGGCAGGGTGCGGCGGGAGGCCGGGTCCAGGTTCGCGCTGGGTTCGTCCAGAACCAGGATGTCCGGGGTCATGGAGAGGACGGTGGCGATGGAGACGGCGCGTTTTTCCCCGCCGGAAAGGTGGTGGGTCATCTTGTCCGCCAGGGCTTCCGCATGGACGTCCCGCAGAGCCTGCCGCACGCGGCGGCTGACTTCTTCCGGAGGGAGGCCCATGTTGAGCGGGCCGAAGGCCACGTCCTCCCGGACGGTAGGCATGAAAAGCTGGTCGTCCGCCTGCTGGAATACCATTCCCACGCTTTCCCGGACGCGGGCGACGGTTTTGGGCGTGACGGGGATGTCCCCCACCCGCACCTGTCCGGAGGAGGGCTCCAGCAGGCCGTTGAGGTGCAGGAGCAGGGTGGATTTTCCCGCTCCGTTCCCGCCCACGACGGCAACGGATTCCCCGTGGGTGATGCGCAGGGAGACGCGGTTCAGCGCCGGAGGAGAATCGGGGTA
>OGQD01002138.1_pt1 | contig 11354 bp, 11 predicted proteins | sample 1553091 | NCBI WGS metagenome assembly OGQD01 (sample SAMEA2580290, study PRJEB22360) | human gut metagenome | biome: human gut; feature: human-associated habitat; material: faeces | place: Denmark | collected 2008/2010
AGGGAGACTATCAGAAACGGGATAAATTTAAAAAAATTGTTTGGGTTTGATATTGCTCAAAGTCGGGAAACTTTGCGCAGCGCGGTTTGGGAGTACAGCACGGATTTCAAATCCGCGCTATCGAAAGGTTTTCAATAAGCTGTAACAGAGAAGACTTTATTTTACAGTCAGACTTTTACATAATACAGGGGTTTTCCTAACTTATCTTCAAGATGCCTTATATAATCATCCTCTGTTAATCCAATGTGGTATTTTTGCCAAGGGGCAGTTAAAGTTGCGTTTTTTGTAAGATATGTGTTTATCAATTCCAATATTGACTTCCTGTTCAATGCTTCTCCCTGATAGTTTGTAAGTTTTTCAGACTCTTCATGATTATTGATCGTATTGTATAACATCAATAATTGATGCTTAAAGTTATTTTCTCCAAATAAAATAATCGAATTTTCCAGTGTGGTATTTAACAAATGTGGAAAATGAAAAACAGGAGTATACACTTTGTAAGGTTCTCCCCATTCGAATTTCTTTTCTTCAATTTTGCATTGGGGTACTGTGCTGTCGTCTATATAATTCATGTTATTTCTGCTCTCGAAAAGTATTTTTATTTAAGAATAGATTTCAAGCGGCTTCAGGGTGATTTTATCGATATCAACGGATTCTATCTTTTCCAGGTGGATTAAAAATTCGATCCAGCTAAGGATATGCTTTTCTTTAAGGGAATAAACATTTAATTTCCAGATTCCCGCTGGTATTTCTATCAATGGTAATTCATATTTAAAGTATTCTTCTTTTGTTTTATCTCCGTTCCCGTTTAAAATGTTTTTAAGGGGTAATGAGCTGTCGATATGGGCTTCTAGATCGCCTTTGTGATTATGGCACATCTGGGTAAAATCTGCATGAGAAACAGCGCGGATTTCATCTCGGGGTTCTACTTTTAAGTAGTTGTAAGAATCGTGAAATTCCCATCTATTGCGGTCTATTTCTTCTTTGTTAAAAACAAAATCGACTTGTTCTACTGCTTCATCAGTAGTAATAATGTGGATGATTCCCTGTTTTAATAATTCTGATAATCCATCGGGATAATCGTAGTTGAATTCTTTATCCGAGTAATAGTTTTTACACTTGGTGGTATTGGCAAAAATAAGTACGCCTTCTGTATTTAATCCTTCGAGAACCATGGTCTGTCTGTTTAAAAATTATAGAGAGAACTTTAAATGGGCAGAATTTCTGAATTTTAATATGCAGAATTTCTACGGGGTAAAGTTTTATATCCTGAGCAAATTAAGTATAATTATTATATTTCCCAAACCTGTTTTTTCACCGATCTGTAATCATTATTATATTTTTCACGAAAGCTTTATTTAAAAACCAATTATAAAATAAATTGAAATTCAATGAATTGAATTCCGGAAGATTTGTTTGGTATGCTTATTTTTCGTATATTTGTTAACTTATTAAAAGAAATCTCTGTCTTTACTTTCTGTGATCGTTTAGAATATTTTATTTACTTCCGTTTCAATTGTTGTCTTTTTCAGAAGGCATTCACATTAATAAAAGCACTCAGAAACCCTTTAATAACAAGTTCGGGATTTTGGTATCGCAAGATAGCGGAAACAGGCAATGGATGAATTGCGCGGGCTTTCAATAAACGTATAAAATAAAAATTCAATAAAATATATGGCAGATTCTTTCTCTAAAAAAGAAAATTTCAAGAAAAAACAGCAAAAACTTAAAGAAAAAGCACAGCGTCGTGAAGAGCGTAAGGAGAACAACGATAAAGGGAAGACCCTTGATGAGATGTTCATGTATGTAGATGCGAACGGACAACTGACTTCTACGCCTCCGGATCATGGTGAGAAAGAGGAAATCGATATCAACAACATTCAGTTGGGAGCAGCTCCTATTGAAGCTGAAGAAGCTATAAAAACAGGAATTGTCACTTTTTTAAGCGAGAAAGGGTATGGATTCATTACGGAAGATAAAACGAAGGAAAATATCTTCTTCCACAACAATAACTGTATCGACCAGATTAAGAAGGGAAATAAAGTATCTTTCGAAAAGGAAAAATCTCCGAAAGGGTTTTCCGCAACGGAGATCAGACTTGTTAAATAATACACTATCCTCATAAAATAAAGCTTCATATGAAGCTTTATTTGTTTTTATAGAGTTCTTCTCTTATTTCAAACACAATTTTTGTGGTTTTCTCCAGATCCGGAACTTCGGGCAGGGTAGAAGATGCATGATAATGTTCAATGGAAGCAATAAGGTCTTCCGCTTTTTTCAATACTTCTTCATACGACCGGTTTCCGGCTTTGATGTCGAGTAATTCTTCGCGGTTTTCCACGCGGATATTCAGAGAATTGTTTTTAAAAATCTGTTCGCACGACTGTAATAAACGGATGGTGTGCATCATGTTTTTGCTGTCGTAATTCTGTCCGTGGTTTTGGTTGACGTTGTAACGGTCTTCATTGCGTTCGGAAACCCATTTCCAGTATTCGCGGTAATCTTTGCAGTAGGTGGAATAGGCATCGAGGTTGCAGAAAAGATAGGCAAGGAGATGTTGTCCTTTGGGAACGGAGGAAACAGAGACCTGATTGGCTTCCAGATTCTGAATGATTCCTTTGTATCTGAAATCGCCGGATTGATCGTAAAACAGGGCAAACATTCCTTTGGTATTGTCGATGCTTACCAAGCCGCATTTTTCCTGTTGTAAACCATTCTGATTTTCGGAGGAAGAGAATTCCCGCAGCCATTTTTTCAACGGAACGGAACCCTGATCCTGCAAAATGTAGCAGAAATCGAGGATGGATTTTTTCTCTTTATCCATCGGATTGAGAATCTTTTTGTTGAGTCCTTTTGCTTTTTTAATCTGGGAAACGGCATATCCTGCAAAGGTGTCTTTGCAGAGTCTGGAAAGGAAATCTTCGGGTTTCAGGAGATCCATTAAGGGATGTTTCTGTAAGATGCAGTCTTCCGGACTGGCGATAATTTCGAGGATGTTGGGATTGTTTTTCTGTAAAAGTTCGATGAGTCTCCCGATTTCGTAATAGGTGATGTCGTTGGTTTCATTGGAAATCTGGGGAATGTAATTTAACCCGAAAAAGTCTTCTTTCGGTAAATAATACACGCCACGAATGTCTGTATCGGAATTTTCTGTTGCCAATCCGAAAGAGCGGCTTCCGGAGATGGCTTCGAAAAGGATGAGGTTTTTGTTTTTAAGGTCTTGGATGGTCATTATTTTGTATAGCCGTAAAATTGTTCTTTTTCTTTAATAAAAGTCATGATTTCTGTTATTGTATTTTCTATTTCTGGAGGTATTTTTAATTCTAAATTTTCTTCATTAGGATTGGTAATAAGTAGAACAACATAATACAATACTGCGTATTTTTCCTGTAGTATTTTTCCTATTTCTTGATCTTTAAAAAGCTTAAGAACAAGATTTTTTTGTTGATGAATAAGCAAATCAATTATAAAGTTATATAATTGTTCCAGATTCTCTTTTACAATAGAAAATACTCTTTTTTCTACCTCTTTAAAAATACCGTTCCAGATTTCTGCAATAATTAAGTTTTGAGGATTTTCATTGTTTTGCATCAATAATTCCAATACTTTTTCTTTATTTTTGTTTTGGTTGTAATATAGTATAGCCAAATTATTTAAAGCTCTGTTAATGCCCTTTTCGATGGCTTTTAAATAATATTTTTCAGCTTCTTGATAATTTTTTTGGTTGTCATATAAAATAGCTAAATTAAATAATGTATGATTATTTCCTTTTTTAATGGCTAACAAATAATATTTTTCAGCTTCTTGTAATTTGTTTTGGTTGTAATATAGTATAGCCAAATTATTTAAAGCATTATTGTCTCCTTTTTCAATAGCTAATAAATAATATTTTTCGGCTTCTTGATAGTTGTTTTGGTCTTTGTAGAGATTTGCCAAATTGAATAATGCATCATTATCACCTCTTTTAATGGCTAATAAATAATATTTTTCGGCTTCTTGAAATTTGTTTTGATCACAATATAAATTAGCTAAATTATTTAAAGCCTTGTGATCTCCTTTTTCGATGGCTAATAAATAATATTTTACAGCTTCTTGATAGTTGTTTTGCTCATTATATAAGCCACCTAAAAAGGAAAATTTTAATCCGTCTTCTTCGTTTTCTATAGACTGAGTAATTTCTATTGCTTTTTTGTAGTCCTTTTTTTCTGTAGCTTCTATTATTTCTTTAAAAATTTCTTTAGATTTCTTTGGTAGATGTATTAGTGTGGCTTTTGTGTTTTTATCATTAAGAGTTTCTGTTAACTCTAGAATAAGATCTCTTTGTTCTATAGAGATGTATTTAGCTTGGCTAAGCGCTTTAGAAAAAATAAGTGCTTTTTCGTAATCTAATTTTTTGTCTTTCAGTAAAGAAATGTGGTCATTTGCTAATGTTTTAAAATCGATTGCATCATACCAGTTTTCAAGAAAAATACTAAGGCATTTGGCTTTTCTTTTTTGTTCGGGATTTCCTTGGGTAAAGATGAGCCACATATTAAAAAAGCGTTCGGATATTCTGTAAAGATGGTTTTTTTTGGAAGTTTCTATTTTGTCTACAATACCTTTTTGTACAAGGGTTTTAAGGTTTGCGGAGATCAGTTTGCTTTCCATACGGGTTTTTTCCACCAGCTGTCTAGTGGTACAGGCTTCCCAAATAAAAGCCATTTCCAAGATAATTTTTCTCAGTTGCGCAGGAAGATAATTTAACCTTTCCTGATATAACGGTGTAACGTGATCCATAATTTTTCTTAGGTAATCATAACCATAAGTCTGAGAATTCTGTAATACAATCTGGATAAAAAACTGTAATGTTCTTGGAAGGCCATCGGTAAGTATTCTTACGTTTTCCAGTTTTCCGGGATTGTTTTTTATAAATAGTTTCAGCTCCGGAATATCCAAAGAATCTGCCCAGTGATTAAGAAGCAGCAACATTTCTTCTCTGCTTAAAGCTTCTAATCTGTGCTTTCTGAAAAATTCGTAAAACGGCATGTCGTATCTCCAAAAATGTTCGTCCATTCTTGTGCTTCCGGCAATTATTTCTACATCATTATAATTGATAAGCGTTTCACGCAGAAGATTTCCGTCATCTGTAAAATTTTCTACAATCCGGTCGAAATTATCCAATAAAAGCACAATTCTTTTTTTGTGTTTTATACAAGTGTGATGGATAACGTCGTACAAGTGTCTTGTATAATCCTGTACTTCATCAAAATCTTCGTAATTTTTTTTGTTTTCTATTACTGAAAAATGATGTTCCAGCTCCTCAATAACCTGTTCCCATAAATCGAATAAACGATAAATTCCTGCCTGTTCTTCAGCAAGATTAATGGGGATGTATTTTTTATTTAATTTTTCATTTTCGGTAATTTCTATTTCAATTCTTTTAAGCAAGGTAGATTTTCCGCTGCCTCTTCTTCCGAGAATAAGCTCGTGCTGAAGAGGATCTTTGCTGTCTCTATTCAGTAAAGCGTTGGTAATGATGGTGTACTCGGCTTCCCGGATAATGAAATTCCGTTTGATGGATTCAAAATCGCTGTTAGCAGATTGATAAAGGTTTAGCTGATCTATAAACCAATTGCTTGTTTTATTGTTTGGATTAAGCATTGTGTATAGGATTATTTCGTTTCCAGTATTCTTTTAAAAAAGGAGATATAAACGTATAGCTTTGGCTGTTCTCTACGATATATCCGTCCTGTTCCAGATCTTTTATAAAATCCATATAATCTGTGTCTTTGTTATGTTTTACAGCAATATCATAGATATTTTGTATGTTTATTTGGTCCTTATGCGAAATGTGTGTCAGGATTTCGTTGATGAACGAGAAATCTTCTTTGGGCAAATAATCTGTAAGTCTCTTTTTCCAATCCGAAAAATTATCATTGTTTTTGATGATTGCATTAAATGCTTCATCAATATGCTCTATTGTAATTTTAGGATCGTTTCTCTTAATGGCAGCTTTATCAATTTCATCTAGCATCAAATTGATAAAATAAGGAACAAAATATTGTATTTTGTTTTTGATATGTAGTATTTTTTCTTCATCGTATTGTACGGAAGCGTTTTTGGTTACCGTTGAAATGTAATCTGATACTTCGCTTTCATCCAGAGGCTTATAGGTAATTTTGTACAAATCATTAATATCCGAACTTCTGCCTGCAATTGTTTTTACCACATAATGAATTCCTATAGAACCCGCTAAAACAAACTGTATTTTTCTGAACCCGTCTTCTTGTCTCCAGTGTCTGAGATTTTTAAGAATATTAAGAGCTGTTTCTTTTTGATCTTTTAAATAAAGGTTATGTAAAACCTCGGGTAATTCATCTATAAGAAGTATAATATTTTCTCCATCCTGATCAAGCTGTGGAATTAGGCTGTTAATTTCTCCTAAGTAATCAATGTCTTTTGTTTCTATTTTAATTCCCGAAGTGGTTATTTCGGAAATTTTCATTTTGGTAAAATAATTTTGAATTAGGGTTTTACTTTTTTTGAAGTTACTTAGACATATAATGATTAAGTCATAAATGGTTTTATAAAATCTTTTTTCATCATCAATGCCTTGTACATTTCTAAAAATAAGTTTACAGTTTTCTTTAGGGTTTTCCGTCATATACTTCATTACAGAAGTTTTACCCACTCTTCTGGGTGCTGCAATAAGTACGTTGTTGCCTTTTTCAATTTCTTTCCAGACTTCGTTTTCAAAGACTTCTCTTCTGTAATAAAATTTTCCTGTAGCTTCTTTGCCGATAATAATATCAGGTGATTTCCAATTTGTTTTCATTTTAACAGTGTTTTTATTGTCTTAATTTTATGACAGTAAAAATACTGTTAACTTTTCTGACAGCAAAATTTCTGATAAGTTTTTTATTTCGTTTTCTCAATCTCATTGATTGTTTTTCCTCCTCATCATAAGTATAAAATCCAGAAACTTCTTTAATTTAAGGTCCTGGATGGTCATTTAATAATCTTTAAAAAGTTCAAAATCTTCAAATCTTATTTTTTGAGATTTATTCTTAAAATATCTGTTATTTCTGTTGCTTTTAAAACCTGTTCTTCCGATTAAATGGTTATTAATAAAAAGATGTGTTTCTTTGTTTTCGAAAGGAATAGTTATAAAAAACATTTTTCGAGGTTTTTGTCAAGATCCTTAAAGCATCTGTTAAGAAAAGCAAAGTTTTCTGTTTCCGAAATAAATTTCTCTTCCAATATAGAAAATTTATTTTGCGCTGAATCAATCATTGCTTGTAACCTATCGGAATTTTCATCAGGATAAATTTTAAAATAAGTTTTTACAATATACTCTATAAATTCCTGTCTATAGAAAATTTTATATTCTTTAAAGTTTTTTATGGCTGAATAAATCGGATCCTGAGAATCGTCTTTGAGGTTGGCACATCTAACTTTAACGGATTCGGGGATTTCGATTCCGTATTGGGATTTTAGATTTTCGCAATGGTTTAGAAACTCATTTTCTTCTTTGTACAAAACTTTAACTTCTCCTTTGGCAATATTTTTTTCAATACTTACGAACAATGGATTTCGTCCCTCCTGCCAAACTCCATCTCTAAAGATTAAAGTGAAATATTTGTATTCTGCTCTGTTTTTAGCATTAAAACTGATATGAATTGTATCTCTTTCCTGAGGAGTATAATCGAAATCGAAAATGTTCCCATGATTAAGTTTGGATATTATATGTTCTGCAGAGATTCCGTTTTCAAAATCTTTTACAGGCATCATGACTTTTCCGCGTATTAATGATTCCCGAGAGCCATGATAACGGTATAAAGACCATATGTAAATGTCTTTTATATCATTTATGTTTCCTTCAGCACAGGTGCAGAATTGTAGTTCTGTATTGGGGGTATACATAATTTAATCTAAAAAATAGGGTGAAAAATCAATTCCCTGAAAACAGCCTGACATTGGTAAAACGTTATCGCCGTTCATGGTGACTTCATATTCTTCGCAGGTGAGCTGTGAAACTTTCTGATACCAGCTTTTCTGGTATTCTTTCAGAATGTTATCTAATTTAATTAAACAATGCAGTCCGCCATTGGTTTTGATAAAGGTAAGACAGTCGGGGTTTAAACAGTCTGCAATGTCTTCTCTGAATTTATCAATGGCTTGTTGATGGTTTTCTATACGGAAATCAATATCGAGATCAAAGAATATTTTTCGTGAAGTGGTGGTCTGAATGAGATTTAAAGCCAACGTATGGGGATTGATGGCGTTATCTTTCCGGATGAGTTTTTCCGAAATTTCTTTCATTAAAAACAATGAAGCATTGTGAAGGTCGCGCGGGTTGGGAGTGATGTAAATCGCGAGGTTATCCTGAGAAACTTCGGTATTTCCGGATTCGTACAAGCCTGCCGGAATTTCGAGCTGCCTGATTTTATGAAGCAGTCTTTCTTTGGTTGAGGTAAATCGTTTTAACTGTGCTTTATCTGCTTTCAGTCCTGTTTCGGGGTTGTATTTTTTTCTTGCGAGAAGGGCAACGTAATATTGTTCATTGGGCAATAGTTCAGGAAGCCAGTCTATGAATTGCTGTAATTTTTCTTCGTTGTGTATGATTTTGTAGTTCATTGGTTTTTAATTTTGTTTTTGAAATTCAATAACCTTATCAATCCATTCCAAAATAGTATTTTCCAGTGCTTGTAAATTTTCGAGTTCGTAATTTTTTTTGTCTGAATGTGATAATATACCTGCTTTATGTAATTTTTCTTTAATTTTAAAGATAAAATGTGTTTGTGGAAGATCTAATATTGCACCGCCACCATAATAGCCAAATGTCTTATTTTCATGAACTGTTTTTAGAAATTGAAATAAAATTTTTAGCGGAATTTGTCCTTGATTAACAAAATCTAGTTTTCTTCCGGAGCTTTCAGAAAATTCATTTGAACAAATATGCAAATAATAATCAAAATCTTCATCAATTAATAAACGAATACTTCTTACTCTCAGGTCTCCTCTTAAACCATCACTTTTACTAAAATAGAAGATATAATTACTTTGAGAAAAACCTTCATCATTGATATAAACAGGTAGTCGATATTTCCTTTTTCTGTAACCATTTTCATCTTTCACTGAATTTCTAAAGGAGAAAAACAGCACTTCATAAGATATTTTAGAAACTATAAAATCGTCTTTTTTGTTTAATCCGTTTGCATAGACAAAGGTTTCATTTTCCCAAGAGTAATTTTTTGTTTTAAGGTTCCATTTATTTTTAGTAAAAATAAATTCAATCCAATAATAACAGGAAAACTGTTCTGTTTTTAAAATAAAAACATCCCTAAACTGTGGCGTGTAATTTATGCTTTTGAAAAAATTTCCTCCTGTAAATTCATTGTATAAGTCGGTTATGTTCTGTGAAATTTCATTAAAATTTTTGACATCTTCAAATATTTTTTTCCAGGGAAATTGCACACCAATAATTGTAGACTTTCCATCTTTAAAATTTGGTAAATAACGCTTTATTGCCCAATTAAAATCAGTTTCCTGATGGGTTTGGTTAATGGTGATAATACTTTCTTTTTCCATGGTTGTGTTTTTAAAATTCATTCAAAAATACTCTATAATCTTCTCGTATCATCAATTCCTTTTCCACAAACAATTCATTTCTCTTACAATCCACCGTTTTCTGTGTTACAGGATTGTAGCCTTGTTTGTTCACTTCCTTATTAAATATTCCGACACCGCGTTTTTGCCAAGACGGAAGATCGTTGTAATTGATTCCGTACTGAAAAAGCAGTTCATTTTTATCGGATTGTGACATTCTTTCAATTCTTTCGGTGGTTTGTCCGGCGTTGAATCCATTGTTTCTCAACGTCCAGTAACAATAAGCGGAAAGAGAATTTCTGTGGGAATCTTCCTGTCTCCAGCAAAAATAATCCGCGATCATTTCACGATTCGGAATGGAAATCGTTCTGCAGTCGAAAACACAGATTTCCTGAAACTGCAGGCTGAAAAAAGCACTGGCTTCTCCCGCCAGAACAGAATTGATCTTTCTTACTTTTCGGCTGAAAGTCTGGTCGTCTTTGTGAATCAGCAGTGAAATTTCATCGCTCTGCGTGTAACCGTACAACACTCTAAACCCGATGGTAAAAAGGTGTTTCGTCGTATCGATCATTGCCTGACTAAATTTCGAATCAAAAGGTTTTTCCAGCGACAGTTTTTCTTTGGTAAGTCTGGTAAATCCTCTTCCGTCGAGTCGTACGATAATAAAGTTTTCCGGCAGAATATACTGTTCCGAAAGGATTTCGTTTTTTCGCATGACCGCTTCAATTTCTTCAAATTTCATAATTGCTGATTTCAAATTTGTTCTCCCTTATTTTCACATGGAATATTTTGTCAAAACCTTCTTCAATGGAAGGCTTTTCGAGGTCTTTGTATTTTGCTTTTATTCCGATCTCGCTAATGGAGTCTTTTCTGTATTTATTCCGCTCCAGACAATCCTGAATGCTGCTTTCAAAATAATATGCAATGATTTCATATTTGTTCTGTCGGGCAGGTTCAATGTATTTTCTTCTGCTTTCTCTGGTCACATTCGTGTTATCAATCACTATTTTGGAATGTGTTTCAAAACAATACTGAAGCAGTTTTCCTTCTTTGTTTCGGGTATTCAGCAAATCCATGCTGATCCTGATGTGCGAATTGAAAAAAAGCTCCTTGTAGAAGGAACTTTTTCCTCTTACGGGAATCCCGATGAATATGATAATCTGCATTTTTAATTCTTTATACAGCTTTTTACAACAACCTCCAAAGCTTTTTCCGCATCACAACTATACAAACCGGAACACCAAGCCGGATTGGCTTCAATTAAAGCCCAGCCTTTTCCTTTGATGATCCCGAAATCCAGAACAATGGCTTTGGGTAGCGTTTCACCATATTGCTGAATGAAATTTTTGAAAAAATCAAAAAGTTCTTTCTGCTCGTTTTCAGAAAGCGGATCGGTATCAAAAACGTCATTTCTCCAATAAGAAGAATGCGTTATTATTTGATTATTTAAGACAAAACACCTTACTTCCAGTTCCCATTTTACCACTTCGGAAGTGAAAACCCTGCTTTCCAGATCCAGCGTATCAAAACCTTTGATGTTGGTGACTTTATCAAAAATTCCCGCTTTAAAACTTTTAAAATCCGAACATTTGATGAAAATATTTTCTTCATGCACAAAATCTTTCAGCTTTCCGTAAAAGATTTTCCTTTGGGTAAATTCCTCCGAAACTTTTGAAAGCCAGTCGTCATCAGGTTTTGTCAACGTAAGATTGCATTGTTCCGCCACAATTTCAGCATAAATATCTTCGCCATACACCGCAATCACG
>OGQD01002142.1_pt1 | contig 11343 bp, 8 predicted proteins | sample 1553091 | NCBI WGS metagenome assembly OGQD01 (sample SAMEA2580290, study PRJEB22360) | human gut metagenome | biome: human gut; feature: human-associated habitat; material: faeces | place: Denmark | collected 2008/2010
ACATGCCGTTGGCGCGGGCCCCCCGCGCGGCCGTCAGCCGTGCGGCCCTGGCCGCGCTGCCCGAGGCTGCGACCCAATCCTCGGCCGAAACCGCCGCGCCGCTGGCTCCGCCCAATGGCCGCCCCTACCGTCCCGTGGTTACGCTGAACGGCTGGACCACGCCCTGGCGCATGAATGCCGGTGTCAAGGAATTCCACCTGGTCGCCGAGCCTGTCGTACGAGAAGTGGCCCCGGGATTTTTCGTAAACATGTGGGGCTACAACGGCCAGAGCCCCGGCCCGACCATCGAGGTAGTGGAAGGCGACAGGGTCCGCATTTTCGTGACCAACCGTCTGCCAGAGTACACCACCATCCACTGGCATGGGCAGCGCCTGCCCAACGGCATGGACGGCGTGGGCGGCCTGACCCAGCAGCACATCCCACCCGGCAAGACCTTTGTGTACGAATTCACTGCGCGTCGTCCGGGCACCTTCATGTACCACCCACATGCTGACGAGATGGTGCAGATGGCCATGGGCATGATGGGCCTGTGGATCACTCATCCCAGGACAGCCCACCCGCTGATCGCCGAGGTCCAGCGAGATTACGCTTTCCTGTTGTCGGCCTACGACGTGGAGCCGGGCTCGATGACGCCGCGCGTGGCCGAGATGACGGACTTCAACATCTGGACCTTCAACAGCCGCGTCTTTCCCGCCATCAGCCCCGTGGTGGCCCGGCGCGGCGACCGCGTGCGCCTGCGTGTGGGCAACCTGACCATGACCAATCATCCCATCCATCTGCATGGCCATGAATTCGAGGTTACGGGCACGGACGGTGGACCCGTGCCCAAGACCGCACGCTGGCCCGAGGTCACCACCGATGTGGCCGTGGGGCAGATGCGCCAGGTGGAATTCATCGCTGAAGAGCTGGGGGATTGGGCCCTGCACTGCCACAAGAGCCACCACACCATGGGAGCCATGGGGCACGACGTCCCCACCATGATCGGCGTGGACCACCGCGGTCTGGTTGGCAAGATCCAGAAGATCGTGCCGGACTACATGGTCATGGGCGAGCGCGGCATGGGCGACATGGCCTCCATGGAAATGCCCTTGCCCGACAACACCTTCCCGATGATGACCGGCTCCGGCCCCTTTGGCCCCATCGAGATGGGCGGCATGTTCACCACGCTCAAGGTACGTGGGCAACTGGCCACCAACGACTACAGGGATCCGGGCTGGTTCACGCACCCCAACGGCAGCGTGGCTTATGAATGGCAGGGAGAGCCAGCCGAAGGCTCGGCACCGCGCCAGACCCAGCCCGGTCACTCTCCCGACGCACCCAGTGTACGCAAGCCCGGTGCAGGCCTTGTGCAGCACTGACTCCAAGGAATACATCATGAAAACCCTTGCCCTCGCTCTTGCCACGGCACTGCTGGCCAACCCCGCCACCGTCCTATCCCACGGCAACAAAGACCACGATGACCTGCCCAAGGCAGCCATAGCCAGGGAGCAAAAACCCTGGGGCATCGCGGGCGATGCCTCGGCCGCTCGGCGCATCATCACGCTGGACATGGCGGACAGCATGCGCTTCACGCCCGGGCGCATCACCGTCAAGCGTGGCGAAACCGTACGCCTGCGCGTGGCCAACAGAGGACAGATCCTGCACGAGATCGTGCTGGGCACACCAGCCTCACTGGAGGAGCACGCGCAGATGATGCTCAAGTTCCCCACCATGGAGCACGGCGAGCCCTACATGGCCCATGTCTTGCCCGGCGAATCCGGCGACTTGCTCTGGAAGTTCAACCGCGAAGGCAGCTTTGATTTCGCCTGCCTCATCCCTGGCCACTATCAGGCTGGCATGCGCGGAACCATCACGGTGACGCCATGAGCTCGCCGCTTACCCCTCTGGAGAACCTCATGAAACACGAACATATGGGAACCGCCAACCCGCGCCGCCTGGCACTGCGACAAATGGCCCTGGCCTGCACGGCCCTGACCGCCCCTGCACTGTGGGCAGCAACGCCCCTCGGCCGCATTCCTGTCGAGGTCTGGAAAGACCCCAACTGCGGCTGCTGCCAGGACTGGGTGACGCATATCGAACAGAAGGGCTTTGCCGTCACCGTGCACGACATCGGAAACAGCGCTGTGCGGGCCAAGCTGGGTATTCCTGTGGGCCTGGGCTCCTGCCATACGGCCCTGGTCGAGGGCTATGTGCTAGAGGGTCATGTGCCTGCAGCCGATGTGCGCAAGCTGCTGAGACAAAGACCCAAGGCGCTGGGCGTCGCCGTGCCTGGCATGCCTGTGGGCAGCCCTGGCATGGATGGCCCCGAATATGGCGGCCGCAAGGACCCGTATGAGGTACTGCTCCTAACCAGACAGAGCATGCCTTCCGGTGTTTCCACCAGCATATTCACCAGCTACCGTTGATCACTGTCTTATTTTCAAGAAAAATCCGATGACTTCTCCCGTACACCACCTCCAGCGGTTTTTTTTCGCAAGCTTGCTGCTCACCACGCTCGCCCTGCCAACGATGGCCCAGGACCATGAACATCACGACCGGGCCCCTGCTGGCAGCGCTGCGGCTCAGAGCGACACGCTGACAGCAGGCGAATTGAAGCGTGTCGACATCCACACCGGCAAGCTCACCATCCGCCACGAGGAAATCAGGAACCTCGGCATGCCTCCGATGACGATGGTGTTCCACCTGGCCGATCCCTCGCTGGGCAATGGCCTGAAACCGGGTGACAAGCTACGTTTCCACGTCGAGGAAATCAACGGCGCTCTGACGATTACCAGGCTGGAGCGCTTACGGTGATTGCATAGGCCAGTACCTTGGTCTGGAGGCAGGGGCCCCGTTGCTACAATGCGGGCCGACTTCGGGTAGCCCGTGCGCAGGTGGCGATGCAACGGCGAGCGCCCCTTACTCCCCAGCACCCGCCGAGATGAGGATTGCCCTCGCAATGCAAGATCGCCAATTTGAAGCGCAGACCTTTCCAAAAGCACTGCCGCTGCAACAGTTCAGAAAGCCTTTGATACTGGCACCACACCCCGATGATGAAGTCTTCGGCTGTGGCGGGCTCATGGCTTTGTGGGCTGCCCACGGCGTCCAAGCCGAGGTCATCGTGTTGACGGGCGGCGAAGTGCAGGGCTCCAGCCAGGACAGGCAAACCGAAAGCCGTCTGGCCGCCGGCATTCTTGGACATGCGGTGTCATTCTGGAATTTGCCCGACCGAGGCATCCGTTGCACGCCGCAGCTGATCGAGCGGCTGGCTGACCAGATCGCCAGTTCCGGCTGCGATATCGTTTTCTGTCCTGCTCTGCAGGAACCCCACCCTGATCACCAGGCTACAGCTCTCGCCGTGCTGTGGAGCCTGGCCCGTAGCAGGCACCTGGTGGATCTGTGCTTTTACGAATCAGGCGACTTGCTGGTCCACTGCACCCACCTGGTGGACATTACGCCAGTGCTCGAACGGAAGCAGCAGGCACTCGATGCCTTTGCTTCGCAGGAAGGGGCACAACCTTATCGCTCACGCATCGCTGCCCGGGATCATTTTCGCGCCATGACCCTGGGCCACGGTGCCGCGGCTGCAGAAGGCTTCCAATGGATCACCCTATCGGGCAAGGGCTGGCCCGCGCTGTTGCCCGCGCTGGATCCCTTGTTCCTGCACGCAAGGGGACAGGCCGTGCAACCCTCGGATCTACCGCTCGTGAGCATACTCATGCGCACCGTGGGAGACCCTGCCCTGGAGCAGGCCATTGCCAGCGTATGCGCGCAAACCTATCCAGCGATCGAATTGGTGGTTGTCGCAGCCCACGGGGAATCCCAGCCCCCCGCCTACCTGCAAGCGGTGCGGGCCATTGGCACCCGCTGGGTGAGCCGGGAGACAAGGCTGACGCGTCCACAAGCCGCCAATGCCGCGCTGGAGGCGGCAACCGGTAAGTACTGCCTGTTTCTCGACGATGATGACCTGATAGCGCCCGGACATGTCGAAAAGCTCGTCCAAGTGCTGCGCAGCGAGCCAATGGCCCGGGCCGCGCACACAGACACTCAAGTAATCAATGCCGCAGGCGACGAAATCCTGCGCTACGACAAGCCTTATTCGGTTGCGCGCCTGACTTTCAGCAATGTGTTTCCCATCCATTCCGTCCTTTTCGAGCACAGCCTAGCAAGCAAGAATGGCTGCAGATTCGATGAAAATCTCCCCGTTCTGGAGGATTGGGATTTCTGGCTCCAAGTCAGCGAACATACTAGTTTCCCGCATGTGGAGGGACTGTCGGCGATTTACCGCTATCGGGACCGCTCTAACCTCCGCGGTGATGAGCAGCACCTGCATCATCACCGCCACTGGCGTAGCCAGGTCGCAGCCAAATGGCTGGCACGGCTGCCGACTGAGCGGCTCCGTGACGCTGGGGCTTGGTATGCGGAGCGGTTGGATCAGCAGGAGCAGCTGCTGGGTTACACCCAAAAAGAGCTGGTTAAAACGGAGCAACTGCGCACAGAGGCTCTTCAGCAGCGCTTTCACCTCGAGCAATTACTGGCAAACAGCGAGCAAGAGCGTGCGAATACAAACACGGCGTATGCCCAACTTCAACAAGCTTGCGAGCAATTGCAGCAAGCAAATGTTCATAAGGATATGGAGTCGCATCGCCGAGACACCGAATTGCGCGAGACCCAGCACACGCTGGCGGAAATCTATCGCTCGCGTGGCTGGAAATTCCTGCAGCAATTCCGTCGGGTCAAACGCAAACTTATGGGAACCTCTGCGTGAAATCCGGCCATAGCATTGAAAGAATGGAACTGGTTGACGCAGTCCTGCTGTTGCAGGGCTGGGTCGTCAGCGAAGTTACCGACGTACAGCCCACTGAATTGACTCTGCTCGGCCGCAGCGCAGATGGGCAATATTGGCGCCATACCATCCCATTCAACCGCGAACGCCCTGACGTGTGCGCAGCGCTAGACATCGCCGACACGAGCTTGCAATGCGGTTTTTTCTTCTATGGGCGCATTCCGGAAGGCGAGCCTCTGGCCCTGCTACGCCATGGGAAACAGGGCGAAGTAACCTTGCATACATGGGCCGAGCAGACCACAGGTGGGCCTGGAGAATATCGGCAGAGCCTCCTTAGCTGGAGCTATCTGCTGCGCAAGGCCTGGGGGTTGCTGCGTAGCGGCCAATGGCGCAGCCTCGCCGAACGCGCGCGCCGGCACTTGCATGCGGCTCCGGCCTCGCGTAAACCTCGACGCATGAGTGAGCCACAAGCCACGCCGCCTGTCGTCGACTACCTCATCATTGATCACGATATGGGCGGAGGCGCGAATCAATACCGCGTAGCGAAAGTCGGGCAACTGCTGCATGAGGGCCAATGCGTGGTTGTGTTGACCTTCTCCGTTCTAGGGTTGCGCTATGTTGTCCGTAGCGCCGAGCCCGGCGGCAGCCTGGGCCCTGCCAGGCACCTGACTTGGGCCGAAGTACTGCCCTGGATCGACCAATTGCAGCCGCGCCATATTTTCTACAACAACGCTGTCTCCTTTCCCCATGCCCTCGCACTAGCCGAAGGGCTTGCCGCTTACAAGGCTGAGCATCGGCAAACCTGCCAGCTGACTCTGACGGTTCATGACTACTTTGCGCTCTGCCCTTCACAACATCTAATGAGTGCGGAAGGCAGGTTCTGCGGCCTGCCCAGCAGCATGGAGGTTTGCAACAGCTGCCTTAAGCACAGCGACCAGGCGATGGTCTCGCTGTACCGGCACCACGGCTTGACAGCTTGGCGACAGGCCTGGGGAACACTGCTGCAGGCCGCCGATCAAGTGTTGGCCTTTGATCCCAGTGCGCGCGAACTGCTTAAGCGCACGTTCCGCCCAATCGCAGATGAACATTGGTGTCTACGCCCGCATGGCGTTGTTCCGTTGACAGACGAAGAGCAGCAACGGCTCGCACGGTGGCGCCAAACGAAAACACGCAAATCCGGCCGCATTGGCGTGGTAGGTCAGGTTGGCAGTGACTATAAAGGCGTAAAGAAAGTTCATGAGCTAGTGAACTACATAGCCCAGAACAAGTTGCCCTACGAGATTGTTGCGATCGGCCAAGTGAGTCCGAAGCCAGCCAATTCATTGCATTACCAGGAGACAGGTCCCTACAAGGCTCATGATCTCGCAAAGCTGGTGGTTGAAAACGATATTGATGTTTTCTTCTTCAGCTCCGAAGGGCCAGAAACTTACTCCTATGTATTGCATGAACTGGAACGCTTCGCCCTGCCCATCTCCGCGTTCAATCTAGGCGCCCAAGCCACCTTCCTTTCCCGCTACTCACAAGCAATACCTCTGGACATTGATGCCACTATGCTGGAGATTGTGAGCAAGCTGAAACCGTACTTGCAAGATTGATTGGAATTCAACATGCTGCATTTCTTCACAAGCGCTGCGATCAACTACATTCCCAAGGTCAGACTCTTGGTTGACTCGATTCGCAAGTTTCACCCTGAAGCCCAAATTCATTTGGCATTGGCCGATGATAGGCCTTCCAATCTTGCGCTCGATGAGATATTTGACAGCGTCTGGAGTCCAGCGGATCTGGGTATCGATAACTGGAGAGCCTGGGCCTTTGGCCATACCATTGTCGAATTAGCAACGGCTATAAAGCCTTTCGTGCTCGAAAGGCTGCTGGCCAAAGATGGCGACCGTGTGATTTACATGGATCCCGATACGGTGCTTTATTCGCGCTTGGACGATGTTTTGCATGCATTGGAGCATGACAGCATTGCGCTAACGCCGCACCAGACACAGCCCGAGGATGACTGGCGAGGCATCTGGGACAATGAAATCTGCTCGCTAAGACACGGCATTTACAACCTCGGCTTCGTCGCGGTAGCCGCAACGGATGCCGGCCGGGCCTTTGCTGCATGGTGGCGTGAACGCTGCCATCGCCTCTGCATTGATGATGTGCCCAATGGCCTGTTCACGGATCAGCGCTGGGTGGATCTGGTACCGGCCTTGTTTCCAGAGGTCGCCATTCTGCGTACACCGCGCCTCAATGTGTCTACCTGGAACTTGTCCAAGCGCCGTGTGACGCGTGAGGACGGCCAGCTTCTAGTCAATGGCGAGCCGCTGGGTTTTTACCATTACACTGGCTTCGACCGTGGAGCCCATCGCATTGCGGCCCAGCATTATGCGGTGGATAGCCCGGTGGTGTTTGAGATGATCGACTGGTATGAGCAAGCAATCAAGCTGGCAGCAACGGATCCACTCAGCCAGCACCGCTGGGCTTTTCTGGAATTCAACAATGGTGAGCCTATCACCAAACAGCAGCGCCGTGTTTATCGCTCGCGCGAGGATTTACAGAACGCCTTTCCCATGCCATTCGAAAGCACTGGCTTTCTCCAGTGGTGGAATGTGACGGGAATAGACGAATATGCCGAGTCCAAGCAAAATGAAATGCTGCCTCCCCCCATCGTAGTGGGAGCCAGAAAAAATGGCTGGTCAGCACTCAAAAATATTTTGGCTGAACCCAAGCTAATGAATGCGTATCTCAACCAAATGAGAACGATCAAGAAGCAAAAGGGTTTGAAGGGCTTGATGAGCGAAATCAAGTCAAGATTCTGATGATTGAATTCGCCCACAGAGAATAGTTACTTGAGGAACGCCGGCTTGGCATAACCGGCAAAATCGCTGTCAACCACGGCCTTGAATTCAGCGGAACGATAGGCTGCTGCGAGGTCTCTGGCCCAGGGCGTACCTTCATTCCCAGCCTTGACCGCAACTACATTCAAATATTGATCCGGAGTTTTCTCCAGCACGATAGCTTGGCTCAACTTGAGACCCGAGGAAACCGCGAAATTTCCATTGATTACGACGAAATCGGTATCTTCCAGCACTCGAGGCAATTGGGCCGCCTCGAGCGCCAGAAACCTGAGCTTGCGGGGGTTGGCAGCCAAGTCCAGTTCGGACACCCGCAAGGGGTTCAGCCCCTCCTTGATCTTGACTAGCCCAGCCTGCTGCAGCACCAGGAGCGCTCTGGCCAAATTGCTTGGGTCGTTAGGCAAAGCTACTGTGGCACCGGCTTTCACCTCCTGCAAGTTCTTGTGCTTCTTGCTGTACACGCCCATGGGTGCCACGGGGCCTTGCACAATAGCCGTCAATGCCAGTTTGCGGTCTGCAGTGAACTGGTCAAAGTACGCACGGTGCTGGAAAAAATTGGCGTCAAGCGATCCATCGCTGAGTGCCAGGTTGGGCTGGACATAGTCGTTGAACTCCACCAACTTGATCTTGTAACCCTTCTTGTGCAACTGCGGCACTATGCCCTTCTGTAGCAGATCGTAGTTGGAGCCAGCCGTTGCACCAATCAACAGGCTTTTTTTGGCGGTCTCCTGGGCAATGGCATGGGTACCCAGCGCCATACCCACCGATAGGGCAGTGATTGCCAGCAAGGCACGGCGGCAAGAAAAATGATCAGACATGTATAGCTTTCTAAAACTCTCAGCGAGGTGGCTGAGTATGTATCAATAAAGGGAAAACCCTAAATAATAAAAATCCATCTATTTATCAAAAATTTAATATAAAGAATGATTTATGGAGCCAATGTCTTGAACCATCCCACAATGCCCTCTTCCATTCATGACTTGCTGCGACACGAAGGCCACATCGCTCGCGTGCAAGGTATTTCTGTCGGGCACTTCACCGACACGCGCCGTCCGACAGGCTGTTCGGTGGTGTTATGCAAAGAAGGTGCGGTTGCCGGTGTCGATGTACGTGGAGCTGCACCAGGCACGCGTGAAACCGACCTCCTGCACCCAAGCAATCTTGTGCAGCAGGTCCATGCCGTTCTTCTTGCCGGAGGGAGTGCATGGGGATTGGACGCCGCCAGCGGGGTCGTACGCTGGCTCGAGGAACAAGGCGTTGGGCTCGATATTGGCATAGGCCGCATCCCAATCGTGCCTGCTGCCGTGCTGTTCGACGTAATGATGGGCGACATGCGCATACGTCCGGATGCCCTCGCGGGCTACGCTGCCGCCCAGGCTGCCAGCCAGAGCATCCCGGCCGAAGGAAGCGTAGGTGCGGGGGCAGGTGCCGTGATTGGCAAGATTTTTGGTCATGACCGCGCCATGAAGGGTGGCATTGGTACAGCCAGCTTCACGGTTAACGGAATAACCGTGGGAGCGCTAGTGGCCTGCAATGCGCTTGGCGATGTCTATAACCCCTATACAGGCGAGTTGCTGGCCGGTGCGCGCTCGACGGATGGTAGCCAGCTGCTTGATGCACGCTCGGCCCTGCTTGCAGGGACCGAGCCGTACTCAGTGCTGGCAGGCAGCAATACAACCATCGGGATTATCGCCACCGACGCCATGCTGACCAAGGCGGAGGCGCATAGGCTGGCCACGGTAGGTCACGACGGCCTTGCCCGCGCCATCAACCCAGTTCACACCATGAGTGACGGAGATACCTTGTTCGCCCTGGGCACTGGTGCCTCCGGCCAACGGTTAAGCATGATGGCACTTGCTACCATGGCTGCTGACGCGGTAGCCCTGGCTACTGCCAGAGCTATTTTGCTCGCACGCAGCGTGGCTGTTGCCGACGAACCTCGGCTGCCAGCCTGGCAAGACCTGAACAACAACTAGTGTCCTGGATTGGCAAATATCACGCGCTTGAGCCGGCCTTGGGCAACCAGTCGATCAAGCGTGCGCCGCGTCATGGACTGGGTACTGCCGTCTGGAGAGGTGAATAGAAACAGCTTGCCTTCCGGATTTACCCAAGTTAACTGGGTGAGTATCTTCTGCTCCTCATTCTGCAGCTGCAACCAAGTGCCTATAGGCCAGTCGATAGACACAGCAGCCAAGGCTTGATCAGGCGAAGAAAGCTCTCCAGCCTCCGTGGACTTTTCCTCACCCGCCACTGCCATGGCTTGCTGTACGTCCGCGCGAACGGCATGGAGCAAACGAGCATCGGCAAACAATTCATCATGATCCGTAACGGATTGAGGCTCCTCAGCTGCCACCTGTGTGGCCTCAGGCTGATTCTGTACCTCAGGTGCGTGCTCCAGCATCTGGCGCCCGAGGTCATCGGTAACCGCCTGAGTTACATCAAAGTCCTCCTGCTCCTCTGCGAGCTCTATGGCTGCGGGTAAATCATAGTTTGCGCCCGCACTGAATTCCTGAGGTTCTGCGCCATGCAGCAATACTGGCTGCTGGGCGTCTTCGTCGCCAATGAATTCATCAAGGTCGAGAAGAATATCGACCTGAGCAGGGGGCTCCGTCGTGGGAACGCTCAGATCGAGATACAGGTCCAGATCCAAGCCAGCGCTGGTTTGGCGTATCCGTTCCAGGCTGGCGTCAAGGGTGTCCTGATAGATACCAGCCAGACGTGCTGTGATCTGCTGCACATACTCTGATGTCTTGCCAATCCTGCTCAATCCTTGGACAAGCTTTTCCTGCAAGCGTGGCGCAAGCAGACTCAGGCGCTGCGTATCCTGTATAGCCTTGGGGCCCACGGACCAAAGCAAGCCTGGAATCATGGATAGATAGCTGCCTGCATCGTCGTGTCGGTATTGCCGGCTTTCATCATGACCCTCGGCTCCTGCGACTTCCGCCTGCTGCCCATAGGCATGAACAACCACCTGAACCCAGGTTTCATTGAGGAATTCAATGATATCGGCTGGCGCTTGTGCTGTATTCGTAAGCTGCCGCACTGCCTTGGCAATGAACTGCACATTGGGTGAGGCAGCTTGTCCTGTCGGTAGCTCTGGTTTGAGCAAAGCCCGCGACCGCCCTGAAGACTGGACCTCCGTCCGAATGTCGGGGCGCGACCATTCCTTGACCATGGCTTCAAGCACGATTTCGAAAGTGGCAGCATCAGGCATGAGGGAGGTCTGCAACTGCATGACGGCAACTTCAGCCACCTGGATGAACTGGATAAACTCCTCCGACTGCTCCCCAGGAAAGCGCTGGCTGCGCCCTACAAGCTCCTCCACCCAATGGCGTGCAGGATGTTCGCTGTGATGCACAAAACTGTGATCATTCAATGCCAGTTGCTGTAGAACCGGCTCCAGCTGACGCAACAGATGCTGGATCTCGGGCAACAAATTTGTGCCATTCGTGATTTCAGCCAGCACCTGCTGCACTATTTCGGCGGCCTGCTGCGAAGACTCGGACTCAATGGCCTTTTTCGCCCCTCTATCGTCACTTAGGCCGGCCTCACTGGATCTGGCTGACATCGTGAGAGACTCGGTGGACGTATCGTCACTCCCGTTCTGCGCCTCCTCCAGCAAAGCTACGCCCATACGCAGCGAAGCGAGCAGATCAGGCGACAAATCAGGCACCTTCTGGCTGCCGTCTATCCAGCGCTGGTCACGGCTCAACTGTCCGATCAGTTGAGTAA
>OGQD01002147.1_pt1 | contig 11318 bp, 7 predicted proteins | sample 1553091 | NCBI WGS metagenome assembly OGQD01 (sample SAMEA2580290, study PRJEB22360) | human gut metagenome | biome: human gut; feature: human-associated habitat; material: faeces | place: Denmark | collected 2008/2010
TCACCCAGCGCGCGCCGAGCGAGCAGGAAATCCACGACCTGATCTTCGCCTGGAAAGTCGCCAAGTTCGTCAAGTCCAACGCCATCGTCTACGCCAAGGCGCGTCAGACCGTGGGCGTCGGCGCCGGCCAGATGAGCCGCGTGAACTCCGCCCGCATCGCCGCCATCAAGGCCGAGCACGCTGGCCTGGAAGTGAAGGGTGCAGTCATGGCTTCCGACGCCTTCTTCCCGTTCCGCGACGGCATCGACAACGCTGCCAAGGCCGGCATCACCGCGGTGATCCAGCCGGGTGGTTCGATGCGTGACAACGAAGTGATCGCCGCAGCGGATGAGGCGGGAATCGCCATGGTGTTCACCGGCATGCGCCACTTCCGCCATTAAGCGGTAAGGACGCACTCGGACTCGCATCTGCGGCGTTGCCCGGCCCTTCCCCCATGCTCATTGCCAGAAGGCAACTCCGCTGGGTGAAGGGCCAGGCGCCTTGCATCTACGAGCCCGATTGCGCCCCTTGAGATCGGTCCATTGAGAGAGGACTGGTCATAAAGAATTCGTAGGTTGGGTCGGGCGGCGCTCCGCGAGCGAAGCGATACCCAACGATCCGGCACTGCCGGAACTGTTCAGGAGAACTCCAATGAACGTACTCATCATCGGTAGCGGCGGTCGCGAGCACGCGCTGGCCTGGAAGGTCGCGCAGGATTCGCGCGTGCAGAAGGTCTTCGTCGCGCCGGGCAACGCCGGTACCGCCACCGAAGCCAAGTGCGAGAACGTCGCCATCGACGTACTGGCCCTGGAGGAGCTGGCCGATTTCGCCGCGAAGAACGTACAACTGACCATCGTCGGCCCCGAGGCGCCGCTGGTCAAAGGCGTGGTCGACCTGTTCCGCGCCCGTGGCCTGGATATCTTCGGCCCCACCGCCGGCGCTGCGCAGCTGGAAGGTTCCAAGGCCTTCACCAAGGACTTCCTCGCACGCCACCAGATCCCCACCGCCGGCTACCAGAACTTCACCGAAGTCGAGCCGGCGCTGGCCTACCTGAAAGAGAAGGGCGCGCCCATCGTGATCAAGGCCGACGGCCTGGCCGCGGGCAAGGGCGTGATCGTCGCCATGACCCTGGCCGAAGCCGAGGAAGCCGTGCGCGACATGCTCGCCGGCAACGCCTTCGGTGACGCCGGTTCGCGCGTGGTGATCGAAGAGTTCCTCGACGGCGAGGAAGCCAGCTTCATCGTCATGGTCGACGGCCAGAACGTGCTGCCCATGGCCACCAGCCAGGACCACAAGCGCGTCGGCGATGGCGACAGCGGCCCGAACACCGGCGGCATGGGCGCGTACTCCCCCGCTCCGGTGGTCACCGCCGACGTGCACCAGCGCGTGATGGACGAAGTGATCTACCCGACCGTGCGCGGCATGGCCGAGGAAGGCAACGTCTACACCGGCTTCCTGTATGCCGGCCTGATGATCGACAAGAGCGGCGCGCCCAAGGTCATCGAGTTCAACTGCCGCTTCGGCGACCCGGAAACCCAGCCGATCATGGTCCGCCTGGAGTCGTCCCTGGTCCTGCTGGTCGAAGCCGCACTGGCCAAGGCGCTGGACAAGGTCGAAGCCACCTGGGACCCACGTCCCACCGTGGGCGTGGTGATCGCCGCGGGCGGCTACCCGGGCGACTACGCCAAGGGTGACGTCATCGAAGGCCTGGACGAAGCCGCCAAGCTCGAGGGCAAGGTGTTCCACGCCGGCACCGCGCTCAAGGACGGCCAGATCGTCAGCGCCGGCGGCCGCGTGCTGTGCGCCACGGCCATCGGCCCGACCGTTTCCTCCGCGCAGCAACAGGCTTACCGCCTGGCCGAGAAGATTCGCTGGAACGGCAGTTTCTACCGCACCGACATCGGTTATCGCGCCATCGCCCGCGAGCGCGGCGAAGGCTGATCCGACGGCCGGAGGCGTCCCTCGTCGGACGCCTCCGCTGCACCGGTCCCCGCGTGCACGGGTGGATTACGGCCTTCAGCACACTTGGCTATAATCCGCCCACTCACTACCGAAGGGACTTCGCCGTGCGTCGGCTCTGGACTGCCACAGGACTCCTCGTCAGCTTGCTGCTGGCCGCTCTGGTCTGTCTTCCGACCTACGCGGCAAGCCAGGATCCCGGCTGGTCCCAGCTTCACGACAGTGACGCCCGCCTGCAACTGCAGGACGTGATCTCCCCGCGCTACCGCACCCTTTTCAGCCCCCTCGACATCAACGACCTGCACGCCCCCGCCGGCCCCGGCGCGACCTGGCTGCACTTCCGTCTTCCCGCCAGCGACGAGCCCCAGCAACTGCGCCTGTTCGCGCCGAGCCTGGACAGCTTCGAGATGTTCATTCTCGACGGGCAGAAGGTGCTCGAGCAGAAGAGCGCCGGCAACCTCTCCCCAGTGCAGCGCCCGCTGCTCAACAGCGACCTGGTGATCCCCCTGCGCTCAGCCGCCGAGCCGCTGGACCTCTACCTGCGCCTCGCCTCGACGATGCCACTGCGGCCGAACATCAGCATCGAGGCCGCCGGCCAGCCGAGCAACGACCAGCGCCCGCTGCACTTCGGCGTGCTGATCGGCTGCCTGGCCATGCTGCTGGCCTACAACCTCGTGCGCTTCGCCTATACCCGCGTTGCCAGCGGACTGTGGCTGGCCGGCGTACACGCCAGCCTGCTGCTGGCCTGCCTCAACCTGTTCGGCCTGCTCAGCCCCTGGTACGGCAACAGCCAGTCGCTGCAGCCGATGGCCGCCCTGGCCTGCCTGGTGGTGACGCTGTTCTGCGCGCTGGGCTATACCGCCAGCTTCTTCTCAGACCTCAGCCCGCGCCTGCCGCTCAGACGTCTGCTGCTGGGCGGCACCGCCGCACTCGTGGTGCTCGGCATCGCGCTCAACCTGTTGTTCTCCCTGTCCGTCAGCAGCCTGGTGTACGGGCTGATCACCCTGGTGACCCTGGGCATGCTCGGCGTCGCGGTCTACTACTGGATTCACGCCTACCGGCCGGCGCGCCTGTTCGCTATCGGCATGGGCCTCTTCGTCGTGATCTGGTGCCTGTGCCTGCCGTCGCTGCTGGGCTACGCGGCGACCCGTACCGAATGGCTCGGTAGCGGCCTGCTGGGGCTTTCGGCGGTGGTCGGCTTCCTGCTCAGCCTGGCCCTGGCCGAACGCCAGCGGAAGATCCAGAACGATCATTTCGCCGCCAGCCGCGTGCGTGCCGCCAACGTCGCCGAACTCAAGGCCAAGGGCGACTTCCTGGCGAAGATCAGCCACGAGATCCGCACCCCCATGAACGGCGTGCTGGGCATGACCGAGCTGCTGCTCGGCACCCCGCTCTCGGCCAAGCAGCGCGACTACGTACAGACCATCCACAGTGCGGGCAACGAGTTGCTCTCGCTGATCAACGAGATCCTCGACATCTCCAAGCTGGAATCCGGTCAGATCGAACTGGACGAGGTGCAGTTCGACCTCGGCGCGCTGATCGAGGACTGCCTGGCGATCTTCCGTGCCAAGGCCGAACAGCAGAAGGTCGAGCTGATCAGCTTCACCCAGCCGCAAGTGCCACGCATCATCAGTGGCGATCCGACGCGCCTGCGCCAGGCCGTGCTGAGCCTGCTGGACAATGCCTTCAAGCAGACCGACGAGGGCGAGATCCTTCTCGTCGTCGCCCTCGACGGCCCGGCCGAGCGCCCGCGCCTGCGCATCGCCGTGCAGGACAGCGGCAGGCCCCTGGACAGCGCCGACCGCCAGGCGCTGCTCACCGCCGAATTGCACAGCCGCGACTTCCTCTCCGCCACCCGCATGAGCAGCCGCCTCGGCCTGATCATCGCCCGCCAGCTGATCCGCCTGATGTCGGGCGACTTTGGAATAGAGAGCGGCATCGAGAGCGGCAACAGCGCCGAAGGCGCGGGCAACCTGCTATGGCTCAGCCTGCCGCTGGACCCGCAGCAGATCGACCAGGCCGGCGCCGACCTCGACAGCCCGCTGCAGGGCGCACGCCTGCTGGTGGTGGACGACAACCAGACCTGTCGCAAGGTGGTAGTGCAGCAGTGCAGCGCCTGGGGCATGAACGTCAGCGCGGTATCCTCGGGCAAGGAAGCGCTGGCCCAGTTGCGCACCAAGGCGCACCTGCGCGAGTACTTCGACGTGGTCCTGCTGGACCAGGACATGCCCGGCATGACCGGCATGCAGCTGGCCACCAAGATCCAGGAAGACCCGAACCTCAATCACGACATCCTGCTGATCATGCTCACCGGCATCAGCAACGCGCCGAGCAAGATCATCGCCCGCAACGCCGGGATCAAGCGCATCCTGGCCAAGCCGGTGGCCGGCTACACGCTCAAGGCGACGCTCGCCGAGGAGCTGTCGCAGCGTGGCCCGAGCGGCGTGAGCAACTACCTCTCGCCGGCCAGCGAGCCGGTGTCCAACGTGCCGCCGAGCGACTTCCGCATCCTCGTCGCCGAGGACAACAGCATCTCTACCAAGGTCATCCGCGGCATGCTCAGCAAGCTCAACCTGCAGCCGGACACCGCCAACAACGGCGAGGAAGCCCTGGCCGCGATGCAGTCCACCCAGTACGACCTGGTGCTGATGGACTGCGAGATGCCGGTACTCGACGGCTTCTCCGCCACCGAGCGCCTGCGCGCCTGGGAAGCCAGCGAACACCGCCCGCACACCCCGGTGGTGGCGCTCACCGCGCACATCCTCAGCGAGCACAAGGAGCGCGCGCGACTGGTGGGCATGGACGGGCACATGGCCAAGCCGGTGGAGCTGTCGCAACTGCGCGAACTGGTGGCCTACTGGGTCGGCGAACGTGACCGTCGCCTGCGCCAGCAGCAGAGCGACGCACTGCCGTCCTGATCTCGCCAGCCTACGGCGGCCGGGTTCAATTGCCCCGCCGCAATGCCGCGCATCTTCCCACCCGCTATGCTTTGCCCAGCCGCGCCCTCTCAATCCGGACGAGTCGTTCCCATGCAAGTGATGTTCAGCGTGTACCTGAAGATGCTGGTGCTCTACAGCCCCTTCTTCGTGCTCTCCTGCTTCATCAGCCTGAACCGCGGCTTCGCCCCGCGCGACCGCAAGCGCATGGCCTGGCGCGTGGCCCTGGCGGCGCTGATCGCCAGCGTGCTGCTGTACCTGTTCGGCCGCTACATCTTCACGCTCTTCGGCATCACCGCCGACGCCTTCCGCATCGGCGCCGGTTCCGTGCTGTTCATCTCCGCCCTGGGCATGGCGCAAGGGCGCTCGGCGGTGCAGGCGGACAATGTGCAGCAGGATGTGACCATCGTCCCGCTGACCATCCCCATCACCGTCGGCCCCGGCACCATCGGTGCGCTGCTGGTGATGGGCGTGAACCAGGACTGGGAGCACAAGCTGCTGGCCCTGGCGGCAATCTTCCTGGCCTGCCTGACCGTGGGCGTCACGCTCTACCTCTCCGACAAGATCGAAAAGGTCCTGGGCGAGCAGGGCCTGATGATCGTCAGCCGCCTGATGGGGCTGTTCGTCTGCGCCCTCGCCGCGCAGATCATCATGACCGGCGTGCGCGGCTACTTCATCCCGCAATGACGCGCCCCTTTGGGGAGCGCCGCGCACCATTTGGCGCTTGGCGCACCAAAGCTGCGCACTGAAAAACCTCACCAATACGACAGAAAATCGCGCTCAGCCCATCTGCGCCGAGGCTTTTGCCTGCTTGGCACGGATGCTGCGATGGCAGCTTCGATCCCGCTCAAGGATCGCCCCATTTCCGGGGAAGCTGCCGCCGGCGGCAACTCCCCGCCCCTGGATAGCCAAGGAGGCTGCCGCGATGAAACGTCGTCCGCTGTTGCAAAGTACGCTGGCCATGAGCGCCCTGCTGCTCACCGGTCTGTTCCCGTTCAGCACCCAGGCTGCCGAGACCATCAAGGTCGGCATCCTGCACTCGCTGTCCGGCACCATGGCGATCTCCGAGACCTCGCTCAAGGACATGGCGCTGATGACCATCGACGAGATCAACGCCAAGGGCGGAGTGAACGGCAAGCAGCTCGAAGCGGTGGTGGTCGACCCGGCCTCCAACTGGCCGCTGTTCGCCGAGAAAGCGCGCCAGCTGCTGACCCAGGACAAGGTCGCGGTGGTCTTCGGCTGCTGGACCAGCGTGTCGCGCAAGTCCGTGCTGCCGGTGTTCGAGGAACTCAACGGCCTGCTGTTCTACCCGGTGCAGTACGAGGGTGAGGAAATGTCGCCCAACGTCTTCTACACCGGAGCGGCGCCGAACCAGCAGGCCATCCCGGCGGTGGAGTACCTGATGAGCGAGGACGGCGGCAGCGCCAAGCGCTTCTTCCTGCTGGGCACCGACTACGTCTATCCGCGCACCACCAACAAGATCCTGCGCGCCTTCCTGCACAGCAAGGGCGTGGCCGACAAGGATATCCAGGAGGTCTACACGCCGTTCGGCCACAGCGACTATCAAACCATCGTCGCCGACATCAAGAAGTTCTCCGCCGGCGGCAAGACCGCGGTGATCTCCACCGTCAACGGCGACTCCAACGTGCCCTTCTACAAGGAGCTGGCCAACCAGGGCCTGGAAGCCACCGAAGTACCGGTGGTGGCCTTCTCCGTGGGCGAGGAGGAACTGCGCGGCATCGACACCAAGCCGCTGGTGGGCAACCTCGCCGCATGGAACTACTTCGAGTCGGTGAAGAACCCGGAGAACACCAAGTTCGTTGCCGACTGGAAGGCCTACGCCAAGGCCAAGAACCTGCCGAACTACAGCACCGCCGTGACCAACGACCCGATGGAGGCCACCTACGTCGGCATCCACATGTGGGCGCAGGCCGTGCAGAAGGCCGGCAGCACCGACGTGGACAAGGTCCGCGAAGCCATGGGCGGCCAGACCTTCAAGGCGCCGTCGGGCTTCACCCTGACCATGGACAAGACCAACCACCACCTGCACAAGCCGGTGATGATCGGCGAGATCGAGGACAACGGGCAGTTCAACGTGGTCTGGAAAACCCCCGAGCCGATCCGCGCCCAGCCGTGGAGCCCGTTCATTCCGGGCAACGACAAGAAGCCGGATTACGCGGTGCGTAGTAACTGATCCTCCGGGGAGCGAGAGCCCCTCACCCTAACCCTAGCTGCGCGCCCCGCTCCGGAGGGAGAGGGGACCGGACGGCGCGGATTGTCAGCCCGCACTCCGGCTCCGCTCTTCCCCCTCTCCCCCCGGGAGAGGGCCGGGGTGAGGGAATCCCAGACTCCTGTGTGCCGGGATATGAAGATGCCCACTGCCCTTCTCCACCTGCTCCGCCTGTGCGCCCTGGCGCTGGCCGCGCTGCTACCGCAGCTCGCCTTCGCCGGTCCCGCGCAGGACTTCGCCAGTGCCGACAATGACGGCCGCGCGAAACTGCTCGAACAATGGGCCGCCGCGCCCGACGCCGATCGCCTGCCCCTGTTGGAAGCCATCCAGTCCGGTCGACTGGCCCTCGACGCGCAGAGCCGCGCCTTCCTCCTGGGCGACGACCAGCAGTACCACGCCGCCGAGGGTGGCGCGGGACCGGTGGGCGAGCCCGACAAACTGCGCTTGAACAACCGTCTGCGTGGCCTGGTGAACACCGCGATGGCCAGCCACCAACTGGTGGCCGACAACGCCGAGGTGCGCCTGGAAGCCGCACGGCAGTTGCAGAAAAGCGCCCGTCCCGCGCAGCGCACGCTCCTCGAATACCGCCTCAACGAAGAGTCCGACGACGGCGTCAAGGCCGCGCTGCAACTGGCCCTGGCCAACCTGCAGCTGGCCGACCCAGCGCCAGCGGTGCGCCTGTCCGCCGTACGCCTGCTCGGCGAATCCGGCGATCCGCAGGCGCGCACCCGCCTGGAAAACCTCCTCGACCCCGCGGTCGAACCCGACGATTCGGTGCGCACCGCCGCCGCCACCAGCCTCGGCCAGGTCAAGCGCCGGCTGCTGATGGGCGATCTGTTCGGCCAGGCCTTCAGCGGCCTGTCGCTGGGTTCGATCCTGCTGCTCGCCGCCCTGGGCCTGGCGATTACCTATGGCCTGCTCGGGGTGATCAACATGGCCCACGGTGAAATGCTGATGCTCGGCGCCTACTCCACTTACGTGGTGCAGTTGCTCTGCCAGCGCTTCGCTCCCGGCCTGCTGGAGCTGTATCCGCTGCTGGCCCTGCCGGTGGCCTTCCTGGTCACCGCCTGCATCGGCATGGCCCTGGAGCGCACGGTGATCCGCCATCTCTACGGCCGCCCGCTGGAAACCCTGCTCGCCACCTGGGGTATCAGCCTGGTGCTGATCCAACTGGTGCGCGTGCTGTTCGGCGCGCAGAACGTCGAGGTGGCCAACCCGGCCTGGCTATCCGGCGGCATTCAGGTGCTGCCCAACCTCGTGCTGCCGTGGAACCGTATCGTCATCATCGGCTTCGCGCTGTTCGTGCTGGCGCTCACCTGGCTGCTGCTCAACCGCACACGGCTGGGCCTGAACGTTCGCGCCGTCACCCAGAACCGCAACATGGCCGCCTGCTGCGGCGTGCCCACCGGCCGCGTGGACATGCTCGCCTTCGGCCTGGGCTCGGGCATCGCCGGCTTGGGCGGCGTGGCGCTGTCGCAGGTCGGCAACGTCGGCCCGGACCTGGGCCAGAGCTACATCATCGACTCCTTCCTGGTGGTGGTACTCGGCGGTGTCGGCCAGCTCGCCGGCAGCGTGTTCGCCGCCTTCGGCCTGGGCGTGGCGAACAAGATCCTCGAACCGCAGATCGGCGCGGTGCTGGGCAAGATCCTGATCCTTGCGCTGATCATCCTGTTCATCCAGAAACGTCCGCAAGGGCTCTTCGCTCTGAAAGGGAGGGTCATCGATTGAACCAGCCACTCACCGTGACGGCCGCGCAAAAGGCCGGCCCGAAACTCACTGCCAGCCTGGTCGGCACCGTCCTCATCGCACTGCTGATCCTGCCGCTGCTGCACCTGCTGCCGGAAAGCAGCGCACTGTACCTGTCCGCCTATGGGCTGACGCTGACCGGCAAGATCCTCTGCTACGCCATCGTCGCGCTGGCGCTGGACCTGGTCTGGGGCTACGCCGGCCTGCTGTCGCTGGGCCACGGGCTGTTCTTCGCCCTGGGCGGCTACGCCATGGGCATGTACCTGATGCGCGAGGCGGCCGGCGACCAGTTGCCGGCATTCATGACCTTCCTCTCCTGGACGGAGCTGCCCTGGTACTGGGCCGGCACCCAGCACTTCCTCTGGGCACTGTGCCTGGTGGTGCTGGCGCCCGGCCTGCTGGCCCTGGTGTTCGGCTTCTTCGCCTTCCGCTCGCGGATCAAGGGCGTGTACTTCTCGATCATGACCCAGGCGCTGACCTTCGCCGGCATGCTGCTGTTCTTCCGCAACGAGACCGGCTTTGGCGGCAACAACGGCTTCACCAATTTCCGCAGCATCCTCGGCTTTTCCATCACCGCGCCGGGTACGCGGGTGGCGCTGTTCATCGCCATCGTCGTGCTGCTGGCGGCGAGCCTGGCCGTGGGATTCGCCCTGGCGCGCAGCAAGTTCGGCCGGGTACTCACCGCCCTGCGCGACGCGGAGAACCGCCTGATGTTCTGCGGCTATGACCCGCGCGGCTACAAGCTGTTCGTCTGGACCCTCTCCGCGGTGATCTGCGGCCTGGCCGGCGCACTGTTCGTGCCGCTGGTGGGCATCATCAACCCCAGCGAAATGTCGCCGACCAACTCCATCGAAGCCGCCGTGTGGGTCGCCCTCGGCGGCCGCGGCACACTGATCGGCCCGCTGCTGGGCGCCGGCGTGGTCAACGGCGCGAAGAGCTGGTTCACCGTGGCCTTCCCCGAGTACTGGCTGTTCTTCCTCGGCGCGCTGTTCATCGTCGTCACCCTGTACCTGCCGCGCGGCATCCTCGGCCTGATCAAGCGGGAGAAAGAGCAATGAGAGCGGTCCCCCACCTGATGCTGGAGCCAGCCTACGATCCCAACCGCAACCCCGGCGCCAGCCGCGATGCCATCGGCCTCGGTTCGAGCGCCAGCGGCCAGCTGGACGTGCGCCACGGCACCATCCTGACCCTGGAAGACATCAACGTCAGCTTCGATGGCTTCCGCGCCCTGCGCGATCTCACGCTGTACATCGGTGTCGGCGAACTGCGTTGCATCATCGGCCCCAACGGCGCGGGCAAGACCACGCTGATGGACGTGATCACCGGCAAGACCCGCTCGGACAACGGCAAGGCGTACTTCGGCGAAACCCTCGACCTCACCCGCATGAGCGAGGTGGAAATCGCCCAGGCCGGTATCGGCCGCAAGTTCCAGAAGCCCACGGTGTTCGAGGCGCTCTCGGTGTTCGAGAACCTGGAGCTCGCGCAGAAGACCGACAAGTCGGTGTGGGCCAGCCTCAAGGCGAAGCTGTCCGGCGAGCAGAAGGACCGCATTGAGGAAGTGCTCACCACCATCCGCCTGCGCGAATCGCGCAACCGCCCCGCCGGGCTGCTCTCCCACGGGCAGAAACAGTTCCTGGAGATCGGCATGCTGCTGGTGCAGGAGCCGCAATTGCTGCTGCTCGACGAGCCGGTGGCGGGCATGACCGATGCCGAGACCGAGTTCACCGCCGAGCTGTTCAAGTCGCTGGCGCGCAAGCACTCGCTGATGGTGGTGGAGCACGACATGGGCTTCGTCGGCAGCATCGCCGACCACGTCAGCGTGCTGCACCAGGGGCATGTGCTGGCCGAGGGTTCGCTGGAGGAAGTACAGGCGAACGAGCAGGTGATCGAGGTTTATCTGGGGCGTTAGAACGACGGCGGATGAAGCGTCCCGCTTCATTTGCCCTACGCCTAAGCCATCCGTAGGGCGCATAACGCGCAGCGTTATGCGCCGCAGCCCAATGCAAAGGAAACACCCATGCTGCAAGTCGACAAACTGCACCAGTACTACGGCGGCAGCCACATCCTGCGTGGCCTGTCGTTCGACGCGAAGATTGGTGAAGTCACCTGCCTGCTCGGGCGCAACGGCGTAGGCAAGACCACCCTGCTGCGCTGCCTGATGGGCCTGGTACCCGCCAAGGAAGGCAAGGTCAGTTGGGAAGGCAAGCCGATCACCGGTTTCAAGCCGCACCAGCGCGTGCATGCCGGCATCGCCTACGTGCCGCAAGGCCGGGAAATCTTCCCGCGCCTGACGGTGGAGGAAAACCTGCTGATGGGCCTGTCGCGCCTCAGCGCCAGCGAAGCCAAATCGGTGCCCGAGCCCATCTACGAGCTGTTCCCGGTGCTGCGGGAAATGAAGCAGCGCCGTGGCGGCGACCTCTCCGGCGGCCAGCAGCAACAGCTGGCCATCGGCCGCGCCCTGGCCAGCA
>OGQD01002148.1_pt1 | contig 11318 bp, 8 predicted proteins | sample 1553091 | NCBI WGS metagenome assembly OGQD01 (sample SAMEA2580290, study PRJEB22360) | human gut metagenome | biome: human gut; feature: human-associated habitat; material: faeces | place: Denmark | collected 2008/2010
CCTGCCAGTGACCAGGGCGGTGATGCCGCACATGCAGATTCGAGCGCGCCACGCCCAGCGCCGAGCAGACCGACTTCATTGGTCGTCCCCGGGCAACAAGGGCGAGCGCGCAATCCACTTTCTTTCTGCGGCGTACTCCACGGCTTCCTTGAGGATTTCGTTCTCCAAGGTCTTCTTGCCGAGCACGCGCTGCAGCTTGGCGATTTCCGCGCGGGCAGCCGCCAGCTCGGATGCGGGCACGACAGCCTCGCCAGCGGAGACGGCGGTCAAAGCACCCTGGCGTTCGAGCTTGCGCCATTGAAACAGCAGTCCAGCCGAAACGCCTTCCTGCCGAGCAACCAATGACACGCTCATGCCTGGTTCGTAGGTTCGGCGCACCAGCGCCGCCTTCTCTGCGAGGGACCAGCGCCTGCGGCGCTGGTCCTTCACGACTACCTCGATTGACTCCGTATGCCTAGTCATATGCACAGTCCTGTTCCTATCTTCAAAGATAAGCGATAGGACGGGACCTGGGAATCAGGGGGCTATCTCAAAAGATCCAAGCCGCTTTAGACTTCATCCGCACCATCTCACTATGGGACTGAACATCTAAGAGCGGTCGGCACTGGCAGACCTCCAAGCGACAGCTTCAGGCGGTCATCGTGTTGTATCGACCAGTTGAATTCACACGCCCGCAAGGTCAGGGAGCTCTGGGGGCACACCTGAGCATTGATGATCAGAAACTCCTGCTGCTGCCACGGACTTTGTCACTGAATACGGACTCCACGTCACTGGAAGGCCATCGGGAAAATCTGGCCCTGCTGCTCGAGAGCCGTGGTCTACGTCGAATCCCCGTGAGCGAGAGCAGCTTCGTCAATGACGAAGTTGCCTTTCAGTGGCTTGCGCAGGGCAGACTGGACTTCAACCGGCACACGTTTCGCGAAGCCTGCAAGCGTGAGGGGTTGTTGGATGGCGACGGCGAGCTCATGGGCTGTTCGGTGTGAAATCATTCGAGCACCCCTTCAATCGCCTGGAGGATCATTGCACGGTGATGCTTGATCTGATCACTCACTGCGACGAAGGTGCTATCCGCGACGAACTCGCTCTATCCCAAGCTCAAGGGCTTTGTGCGGGCTGCGGCCACTGGCAGCCAACACCGCTGACTAAGTCTTGATGCGCACATCACACTGGCCTTCGCTGCAGGATCGGTGCTGGACATCAAGTCCGACCGCGATGTCGATCGAGCAAAGAGCCATTCATCGAAATGTCTGGAACTCGAACGACGCACCTCGCGATCCATCTTGGCCAGGAAGGCATTTCGAACAAAGGCACAAACCCCGTCGATCACGGCGTTTACGCGTTCAAGCTCGTGCGCTCCTGGCCGCCCGTCAGATCTCGAAAGAGGTCCGATCCGCAGCATCCTTGATCCAGTTTGGCGGCTTGCCACGCCCCGTCCACGTAGCGCCGGTACCAGTATCGCGATACTTGGGCGCGCCAGCCGAAGCTTTGCGTTTGGAGCCTCCGAACACATCGTCTGGAGTCAGGTGGAATTCCGCGATCAGGCTGCGCACGCGGGCGACCACGCCAGACTTTTCTGTGGCCAGAGCCTGGGCAATCTTGGCTTCAAGTTCAGCCTTCTGCTGAAGAAGTGTCTTGTAATCGGATGTCATGGTTTTCCTTAAATTTGCATGCTAGCAAATTGCTAATTTTAAGAGTTTCTAGCGAAGGATGCTTTCATTTCAACGAGGCAAGAGAGCGAAATTTTGCTGCGCCCGCTTCATACTCAAGCACACCTCACACACACGAGAGTCATACGCCCAATCTGAGCAGGACAAAAATGTCATGCTAACGACCATGTCCGCTCATGGTTGCATGCTGGGCGTGGCCTCCGTCAGCGGAAATGGAAGCTTCGGAGCAATCCACTGATAGTTTTCTGCAAGAATATTTAATTTACTACTTTTTCCCTCCCATTGCAGCGAGAGTAAATCCGCAATTGTCCAAGAGGCCCAGTCAGACCTAAATCCTCTATCACCAAGGTTATCCGGACTATCACACTCAATTTTATTGCGCCAAATTATGGTCGGAATACGATAGCCAGACTCAGTTGAAGGGCTGTGACCAACCTTATTTAGTAGATGTCCAACCTCTTGGCCATGATCAGATAGGTACATCCAGGCCTGATAATCTGAACTACTTTCTGAAATTTTCATCAGATCTAGTGTTTTGGCAATCACCGAATCATGATACAAGATTGCGGCGTCATACTGCTCCCTGAAACCACGCACCCAAAATGATCTATTCTTAGCCTCCATCTCCCGATCTACATCATCGGTTGTATCATCAAAAGGGTTCTCATTTTTTGGGTAGCGAAGACTGTAATGAGGATGTGCACCAAGCAAATGCACAACAATAAATTTATTCTCCGCCCCATCCTTTAGAGCTTCTTCCAAAAGATTCAGAATATCGCCATCCAATGAGGATGATGAGCGACCAGGCGTGCGGTTGATCAACTCGACTATGTCTGCATAGCTTGCATGCCGCGATTCAATTGCAACATCATCATGATTGCTTACCCACCACGTCTTATAACCCGCGGCTCGAGCCATGGCCAAAAGGTGCAATGAATTATCAGTAGGAGCGGCCTGCAATGAAAACATCCGTTCAAAAGCGGGTATTGTGCTTGCATCCAATGACCAAGAATTTCGGAATACCACCATATTTCTACCCGCATCCCTCCGCTTTAGCGAGAGCATCGGCGTGGTATTTCTTGGGTAGCCATATATCCCCAAATTATCTCTATTAATACTATCCGCAATTACGAGAACAATTGTGGAACTTCCTTTGCGCTCAACTTTTGGCGCCAGTGTCTTCGCTCTCGTGAACTGCTCTTCACGGATGGCAACTTGGTTTGCCCATTCTGTCTGAACAAGTGAAATCGACTCCTGCCAGTTTTTCCAGAAAATTATTGGATGCAACTTCCTCCACGGCTTATTGACATGGGCAACCAGACTAAATGTCATCAGCAAGACGACGATGAACCAAATAGCCTTCGAGTAGCTCCTTGGCGCTGAATCAACCGAGATCAAGAGAACCAAAGAAAGGGTCGCCAGAAAAAAAAACAGCAACCCCAAGCATATCAACAACACTGAATTTGCAAATGCATACTCAATGCCCTCTCGGAGATTTGTATTCGCCACTGCATTTAAAACAAGTGCGCTATCAGGCGCGGCGTCATAGGCCTCTCTCAGATAATATCGAGCGATTCCATCCACATAAAATGCCAAGGTCACAAACCAAACGAAGGTCTTGCCGATCCAAGACGGACCTCCACTATTGGCAAAGAGAAAAATCAGAAAGCAATATGGCAGGTACAAAACCAATAGCTTTACCAGTCTCAGTCCTTCATGACCAATACTTAATGCAGAGAAAACAGAAAGAAGTATTATTGCAAATACAAGTTCCGGCTTCTTAATTGCGCACCACACTCTATCCCCAAAATTCTTCACCATCTCGATCATCTTACTCTCAGGGCATCATATTTTGACAAAAACGACCTACGCGTCATCACTAATCTGCGGGAATATCAACCCGATACTGGTCACTCCCGCCTCAGATCTTGCAAACACATCGCCCTGATGTAACCTAGCAATTGCAGCAAAAATTGCCAGTCCTAGTCCGTGATTGCTTCTAGCCTGCGTCCTAGAAGAATCTGCTCGGTAAAATCGATCAAATAGTCTTGGAAGGTGAGAGGGATCTATAGTCTGGCCTTCGTTAGTGACTGTCAACTGGATACGATGTGCATTTATAGTGGATGGGCTTCGAGCAGACGCAATCATCCGGATATCAACAATTATCTTGCTACCTCTTGAGGCATATCGCGTAGCATTCCCCAAAAGATTCGAAAGTGCACGACGCAATAAGCTCGCATCCAAGATACCTTTTGCTTCGCCCTGTATGGCCACCTCTAAACCAGCGTCCAGAAGAGACGCTTCGTGGAATTCAATAACCTCGCGAGCGAGCTCAGCGAGACTGCTTACCTCCATTCGCTGAGCACCATTCCCTCTATCTGCGTTTGAGAGGAAAAGCATATCGGCAATGATGCTAGCCATTCTGTGCAAATCCTCCAAATTGGAAGATAGAACATCAACCAGTTCATCCGAAGTTCTCTGTTTTCGTAGTGCCAGCTCCGCGCTACTTATCAGAGTTGACAAAGGTGTATTCAGCTCGTGTGCCACGTCCGCGTTAAAAGATTCCACCTGCTTGTAAGCAACAGACAACCTATCCAAGAGGTCATTAATTTGCCATATCAAGGGCATCAATTCTTGAGGCTGCTGGCTGTCGTCCAATCTCTTTATCAAATTTTGAGCAGAGACCTGTCGCGTCTGTGTGATCAAAAGGTTAATTGGCGACAGCCCCTTCTTCACCAACCAAATACTAGAAATAGAAACAATCAAAGTGCTGGCGATAGCAGCGATGCCAAGCGTCCATGCCAAATGACGCAAAATCATATTATCCGGACCACGATCCAATATGAGTGTTACAGCTATTTCTTGGGGGCTAGAATCTTGGCTTAAAACTTTCACATAGAACTCGCGTTCAATGGTATTTTCTCTGTGACGCAGCAATTCAAAAAGAACTTCCCCATTCACACCATATTTCCGGACCACCAATGACAAATCGTCGTGTCCGCTCAAAAAATCCAATAGTGAACTCTGCAACGATTCGGTATTTATGTGCAGCTTACTCTCACTGAGCAGGCGCTCCAACGCTACTTGCTTATGATCAAGAGCATCGGTTTGCTTCAAATAGAGCGTTTGCGATATGACCAGATAAACAGCCACGCACACTATTCCGAGTCCAAAAATAGTTTGCAGAGCCAGAGAAATAGACAAACGCGCCGACAAAGGGCGCGTCGCTTTTTTTGCTCTTCCTTGTTTAATCATCTTGATTCCAAAATGTAGCCCATTCCGCGAATGGTGTGCAGCAATGGCTTATCGAACGGCTCATCGATTTTCATTCTTAGCCTTCTAATGGCCACCTCAACGACATTTGACTCTGACTCGAAATTTATTGACCAGACCTGAGAGGCCAGTTCAGCTCGAGAAATCACCTCGCCTTTTCTACGCATCAACAAAATCAGCAAGCTATACTCTTTCGCACTTAGATCGAGTTTTTTTCCCGCACGAAAGGCACGCTGCCTGGCAAGATCTATTTCCAAGTCGTGCATTCTCAATATTGTCGCAACATTTGCCGCACCGCTCAATGAAGGATTTCTGCGGAGCAATACCCTTATTCTCGCTATCAATTCGGAAAATGCAAACGGCTTGACCATATAGTCATCAGCACCGCTTTTCAAGCCGGTCACTCTATCTTCAACTGAATCTCTTGCAGTAAGCATCAAAACAGCGGTTTGCTTTGATTGTCTCAAGGCCGATAGAACAGCAAGGCCATCTATTCCAGGAAGCATGCCATCAAGAATAATTACATCGAAATCCTGGGTAGCCGCCTTATTTAGTCCCGAGATCCCGTCAAGTGCGAAATCTACAGCAAACCCTTCGTCGACCAACCCTCTGACAAGCTGGTCTACCAACTTTTCATCATCCTCAATTATTAGGATTCTCATGGGGCGGATTGTGATCCCAGGGCCCTGGCACTTGGATGATAAATTTGTCATCTGATTATCAGGAAGCCGCCGGGAACGCTCCTCTATAGTGCCCTTTGCCCATACCTTGCGCTTGCGCATAAATATTTCAGGGCACTACAGCGACCGACAGGAGCATGGATTCTGTCCGGGCAGGAGTTTTATACATGATCTTGGTAACCACACGTGGCAAGGAGAGGCTTCGCACGAGCTTCTGCCAAACCTTGCTTGTCAGCATGTTGGTAGGGGCAGGCCTAGTCCACGCCGCACCCACGAGCTCAAGCAGCCTCACAACGGCCTCGAGCGAAGCACCGGCGGCGCCCTTGACATTGTCTGTCGCGGTCGCGCAAGCCTTAGCAACTCATCCGAGCTTGCGTGCGGCTCAGTTCGGACTTGAGGCCAGCGACGGCGCAGTCCTTCAAAGCAAGTCTCGCCCCAACCCCGAGCTCTCCTACGCTCAAGAAGATACACGTAGCCGTACCAAAACATCAACCGTTCAGTGGAATCAGTTGGTTGAAGTCGGAGGCAAGCGAGACGCACGTATGCGCATCGCGGAACGCGGGCGTGACGCCGCTCAAGCCGGGGTGGCCGCCACCCGTGCAAACATCCGTGCCGACGTGCGCGCAACTTTCTACAGTCTTTTAGCGGCCCAGGAGCGGGTGACTGTTGCAAAGCAAACAGTGGAGATAGTTAGGAATGCCCGCGAAGCGGCAGCAAAGCGGGTTGCAGCCGGCAAAGTGGCTCCGCTTGAAGAAAGCAGGGCAAAGGTTGCTGAGTCTGGTGCTGAACTCGAGCAGGGTAAAGCGGAGTCGGACCTTCGTGTTGCTCGGCAGCAGATGCAGGCTCTACTAGGAGGGCAAGACTTCTCCTTTGGACCAGCGCTTGGTACCTTCGAGATCGCTCCTGAAGCACCTGCTGCATCGGAACTGTTGGCCCAGTTGGAGGACTCCCCATCCATCAGGCAGGCACGCTCTACGCTGGAGCAAAGCCGCGCATCAGCAGATCTAGAGCGTGCAAAGCGCTTGCCTGATCCGACCTTGAGCTTGGGTGTGAGGCGCGCGCAGGAGGTGGGGCGTAACCAACTTGTTTTTGGAATTTCGATACCACTTCCGGTGCTGGACACCAACCGCGGTAACCAGATCCAAGCACTGCGCCTTGCCGATCAAGCTGAAGAGAAGCTTCAAGCGCTGCGCGTCCAGATGCAGACAGATGTGTTTCAAGCCCGTGAGCAACTGGAAACCAGCCGTCGCCTTGCACAACAGCTATCAACCCAAGTACTGCCCACAGCACAAACTGCTTATGAAGCAGCCGTGAAGGGCTTTTCACTTGGAAAGTTTAGCTACCTCGACGTGCTGGACGCACAGCGCACATGGTTCGACGCGCGTAGCCAGTATCTAAGCCAGCTGCTGTCCACCCATAGCTCCGTCGCGGACCTCGAACGTCTCCTCGGATCGCAAGCTGATCAGTAAACCATTGAGCCGCCAAATGAAAACGAACTCTTCTTCAAGTTCTAGCCGTACGCCAACCGTCATAGCGATTGTGAGCATCCTGTCTGTAGGGGTTCTCGCAGCGACTCTGATTTTGCGATCAGGCAACTCCAACTCCCCCGAATCCAGCGGAAAGACCCCCCAGTCCCAGGAGCATGGTCATGGCGAGGCCGCAGGCCATGCTGATCAAGAACATCATGGGGAGAAGGCTGCCAAGTCCCACAGCGATGACAAAGGCCATGCTGATGGTGAGCATCATGAAGAGGGCGATGGCAACAAGGCCAAGCCAGAAGCTTCCGCCAAGCCCGGCGCCGAAGCTGGTCATGACGAAGATGAAGGATTGATCCCGATGGATGCCCAACGCATCCAGGTTGCCGGCCTCAAGGCCGCTCAAGCTGGACCATCGGTTATCCGTAGCGTGTTGCAACTGCCTGGAGAGATTCGCTTTAACGAAGACCGCACCGCTCACGTGGTACCCCGAGTTGCCGGCGTCGCGGAAAGCGTGCCAGCCAACTTAGGTCAAAACGTTAAAAAGGGCCAGCTGCTGGCTGTTCTGAGCAGCGTTGCAGTGTCGGAGCAGCGCAGCGAACTGTTGGGGGCGCAAAAGCGTTTGGCACTCGCCCGAACCACCTATCAGCGTGAAAAGCAGCTTTGGGAGGAAAAGGTTTCGGCGGAGCAGGACTATCTGCAGGCCCAACAGGTACTACGCGAAGCTGAGATCGCGGTCTCCAACGCTCAGCAAAAGTTGGCAGCTACTGGTGCAGGCGCTGGCGCGGGCGCAGGGCTCAATCGCTTCGAACTACGGGCACCATTTGACGGTGTGATCGTGGAGAAGCACCTGTCTATCGGTGAGGCCGTTCAGGACACCACGCAAGTCTTCACGATCTCCGACCTTCGTTCTGTGTGGGCCGAGATGAGAGTCTCCGCCCCCGATCTGCCCTCAGTGCGTGTTGGCGAAAAGGCAACGGTTCGCGCGACAGCATTTGAATCTGCAGCGACGGGCGAAGTCTCCTATGTCGGCGCGCTCATCGGACAGGACACGCGAACTGCCCCAGCCCGTATCACCTTGCCGAACCCAGACGGTGCCTGGCGCCCAGGTCTGTTTGTGAATGTGGAGGTCACAGCATCCTCGCAGGAAGCCGCGCTCACCGTTGTGTCCACCGCAATTCAGCGCATCGAAAACCAAAAGACAGTGGTGTTCGTTCCAGTGCAAGGCGGCTTCCGGGCACAGCCGGTTCGAATCGGACGTACGGACTCCAAAAATACGGAAATCTTGGAAGGCCTCAAGCCTGGCCAAGCGTACGTGGCCGAAGGGAGTTTCCTCCTGAAGGCGGAGCTCGGCAAAGCCACGGCTGAACATGCTCATTGAGGCGGGGACCGGAGAACTACATGTTTGAACGCATCATCCGATTCGCCATCGAGCAGCGCTGGCTTGCTTTGCTTGCCGCGCCGGTCCTGGCGGGACCCAGCTGGCGATCGACGCTGTGCCCGACATCACCAACGTCCAGGTGCAGATCAACACCCAGGCTCCCGGCTACTCTCCGCTGGAGACTGAGCAGCGCGTCACCTACCCGATAGAAACGGTGATGGCTGGACTGCCGAACCTGGAGCAGACGCGCTCGCTGTCGCGCTACGGCCTGTCTCAGGTTACCGTAGTGTTCAAGGACGGCACGGACATCTACTTCGCGCGCCAGCTCGTGGGCGAACGCATGCAACAGGCCCGAGAGAGCCTGCCAGACGGCGTGTCTCCCACCTTAGGGCCGATATCGACTGGCCTAGGAGAGATCTATCTCTGGACCGTTGAGGCGGAGGAAAACGCCAAAAAGCCCGATGGGTCTCCCTACACCCCTATGGACTTGCGGGAGATCCAGGATTGGGTGATCAAACCTCAGCTGCGCAACGTGCCAGGCGTTACTGAGATCAACTCAATTGGTGGCTACGCGAAGGAGTACCTCGTCGCGCCCTCTCCTGAGAAGCTCTCTGCCTACGGCTTCACACTGGCCGACATCGTGGCGGCGCTGCAGCGCAACAATGCAAACGTCGGCGCTGGCTACATCGAGCGCCAAGGCGAGCAATATTTGATCCGTGCGCCTGGTCAAGTGAAGGGCATTGCAGACATCCGTGAGGTCATCGTTGGCTCTGCACAGGGACAGCCTATTCGCATCCGTGACTTGGCAGAAGTGGGCCTTGGCCGCGAGCTGCGCACTGGCGCAGCCACCGACAACGGTCGCGAGGTAGTGCTGGGAACGGTGTTCATGCTGATTGGAGAGAACAGTCGAAAGGTTTCCCAGGCCGTCGATATTCGTATGCGGGAAATTAACCGCAACTTGCCCGAAGGCGTCAAAGCCGTAACGGTCTACGACCGTACGAACCTGGTGGACAAAGCCATTGCCACCGTCAAAAAGAACTTGCTCGAAGGCGCCGCCCTGGTGGTGGTCATCCTCTTCCTGTTCCTGGGTAACCTGCGTGCGGCGCTGATCACGGCGTTGATCATCCCACTGTCCATGTTGTTCACCTTCACCGGAATGGTGTACTACAAGGTCAGTGCCAACCTCATGAGCTTGGGAGCTCTCGACTTCGGCATCATCATCGATGGCGCAGTGGTGATCGTGGAAAACTGTGTCCGCCGTTTGGCCCATGCGCAAGAAGCGCGAGGCCGCCCCTTGACTCGCAGTGAGCGGTTTCATGAAGTGTTTGCTGCCGCCAAGGAAGCTCGGCGTCCGTTGCTCTTCGGCCAGCTCATCATCATGGTGGTCTATCTGCCCATCTTTGCCCTCACAGGGGTGGAAGGCAAGATGTTCCATCCCATGGCGTTGACTGTGGTCATTGCCTTGGCCGGCGCCATGCTGCTGTCCATCACGTTCATTCCTGCGGCTGTGGCCCTGTTCATGGGCGACAAAGTGGCCGAAAAGGAAAACCGCATCATGGGCTGGGCTCGGCAGGCGTACTCGCCTGTGCTTGCCCGCGTTATGGCGGCTCCAGCAGTGGTGTTGACAGCAGCAGGCGTGGCGGTCGCGCTCAGCCTTCTGCTTGCGACGCGCCTTGGTAGCGAGTTCGCTCCTAATCTCAACGAGGGTGATTTCGCCATACAGGCGCTGCGCATACCAGGCACCAGCCTTACGCAGTCCTTGGAGATGCAGATCCAGATCGAAAACACTCTGAAAAAGGAGTTCCCCGAGATCGATCGAGTGTTCGCTCGTACAGGTACTGCCGAGATCGCTTCGGATCCGATGCCTCCCAACATCTCCGACGGCTACATCATGCTCAAGCCCAAGGACCAGTGGCCAGATCCATCTCGTTCACGCGATGACCTGCTCGCTGCCATCCAGAAGACTGCTGACGGAGTGCCAGGCAACAACTATGAGTTTTCGCAGCCGATTCAGCTTCGCTTCAACGAACTGATCTCGGGCGTGCGCAGCGACGTCGCCGTCAAGATCTTTGGTGACGACATGGCCGTCCTGGAGAAGAACGCCCAAACAGTGGCAGGGATGCTTCAGCAGATCCAAGGCGCATCTGAGGTTAAGGTTGAACAGACGACAGGCCTGCCCATGCTCACCGTTCAAATTGATCGTGAGAAGGCTTCACGCTATGGGCTGAACATGGGTGACGTACAGGACACCATCAGCGTTGCGTTGGGCGGAGGAGAAGCGGGGATCGTGTTCGAAGGCGATAAGCGCTTCGACATTCAAGTGCGCCTGCCGGAGAACATCCGCAATGACGTGGAAGCGCTGAGCCGCCTTCCCATCGCCTTGCCAAAGGGAGCAGATGGCCGAGTTGGTTTCGTTCCTTTGTCTTCCGTTGCGACCTTTGAGACAGCGCCTGGTCCCAACCAAGTCAGCCGAGAGGATGGGAAACGACGCATCGTCGTCAGCGCAAACGTGCGCGGACGTGACATCGGGTCCTTTGTGGGCGAAGCAGAGCAGCGCCTGGAGAGCTTGCAACTGCCGGCTGGCTACTGGACCCGTTGGGGAGGTACGTTTGAGAACCTGGAGTCCGCTCGGCAGAGACTTCTGATCGTCGTACCCGTTGCACTTTTGATGGTGTTCGTGCTGCTCTTCGCAATGTTCGGCAACGTTCGTGACGGCCTCATCGTCTTCACGGGTATTCCGTTTGCGCTCACGGGAGGCATCTTGGCGCTATGGCTGCGCGACATCCCGTTGTCGATTACGGCAGCTGTGGGTTTTATCGCGCTATCCGGTGTGGCAGTGCTC
>OGQD01002150.1_pt1 | contig 11308 bp, 4 predicted proteins | sample 1553091 | NCBI WGS metagenome assembly OGQD01 (sample SAMEA2580290, study PRJEB22360) | human gut metagenome | biome: human gut; feature: human-associated habitat; material: faeces | place: Denmark | collected 2008/2010
ATCTTCAATGGTAAATATTGCCGATTGGCAGCTTTCCAGGAGCTTCTGCGCCTCAGCTTTGGTCTTAAGGCGGTGTGCAAGTTCCGCCTTCATCTCAACGAGTTTTCCGTCAGTGTCGGGAACAAGGAAAACAGCAGTGACTTTATAAGATGCTTCACTTTGGAAAGCATGTATTTCACGTTCACGCTCTACAATGAGCCGTACGGCTACAGATTGTACACGTCCGGCAGAGAGTGCGGGTTTCACTTTTTTCCATAATACGGGAGAAAGTTCAAAACCTACAATACGGTCAAGAATGCGGCGTGCCTGCTGGGCATTGACAAGATTGATATCAATATTGCGTGGTTGCTCGATAGCTTTCAGTATAGCGGTTTTGGTAATTTCATGGAATACGATACGTTTGGTATGTTCCGGTTCCAGTTTTAGTACTTCGTATAAGTGCCAGGCGATGGCTTCTCCCTCGCGGTCCTCATCGGAAGCCAACCATACGGTATCAGCATCTTTAGCTTCAGCTTTCAGTGTCTTAACCAGTGCTTTCTTATCTTCCGGAATTTCATAGTCCGGTTCAAAGTTTTTTTCAACGTCAATGCTGAATTCTTTCTTCTTCAAGTCGCGTATATGACCATAGCTGGAAAGAACTTTAAAATCTTTTCCCAGGAACTTTTCAATTGTTTTTGCTTTTGCCGGTGACTCAACGATTACTAAATTTTTCGACATTCCAGAAATTTTTGCAAAAGTAAAGTTTTTTTATTAGATAGTTTTTTTGAATTACATTTTATTTAATAATTCAAGCGGCGCAACGAAGACTCTGTAGATAATTCCTTCGAAGGTAAAGCCCTTTCCGGACATCTCTACTCTATATAATAATGAGAAAATAATGATGAAAAGGGTAATGTAAAATTTACGGTTAATAACAATCGGTTCGAAAGCATAAATACTACGCTCCTTCCTTAACAGTAAAGCGAAAAGGACAATGATCAACATCATATGAATGTACATCCATCTTCCCCAATCGATAGCGAGATAAAACAGGGGAAATGAAAACAAAAAAGCTCCGATTAACAATATAGATAAAACCTTTCGGTCATTTAGAAATTTTAAATAATACCCTATATGAAAAATACTTAATGCTAAACTCAGAAAATACAGTATATATTCATTGATGTGCTGTCTGATGTAATCTCTTTCATTGATGTTCCAGTAAAAAATTCCGTAGGTAGGATGAACTCCTCTTTCACAAAGAATCTGAAGAGATCTTCCTTCGTTTACATTTTTACCAAAAGCCAGGATTAAAAGCGTGGGAATTCCAACGGAGAGAAAATACTTGAGATATCTTTTAAATTCAAATTTTCCTGTTTTCAGATATAAAGCAATCGCAAAGTAAGGGACGTAAAACAAAACAACTTCATGCAGAAAGGTCGTTACGAAAAGTGCAATACAGAAAAAATATTCTTTGTTCTTTGATAGTTTACCGTTGTCTAGCAAATAGGCAAACCATGTAAATAAAAGGAAAACGATAAATTCTTTTTTCCCGACATAGGTTACCGTATTTAAAAGCCCCACAAAACCAATGGAAGACAGTAAAAGTGAAAAATAAAGCAAATCGGTGGCTTTATACCGGATGAGTTTGGTATACAGCCAAAAAAATCCGGAAATAATTAAAAATTGTACGAAATAGACCAGATAATTTAACCGCAATCCAGTAAGATCCTGCAAAAGAAAGAAAAAGCTTCCGGACAATCCTCTTCTTTTAAAACCGCCATCCTGATAATTGATGAGCCAGTCTCCAAGAATATATCCGTCGTCCTTAAGATTGTAATAGTAGGTGAATACAAGCGTATAAACAGCCGTAACTGCAATTAAAAAATAGATACCAATTTTAATATTGAAATTCGATACGACTTTTTCTAGCCTCATAATGTGTTTTGAAAAATTTGGAACAAAAAAAGAGAAACAAAACAGCTTTCAGTTTGTTTTCATTATTTAAGACTCAAAAATAATGATTTTAACTTAATTACGGTTTTATTTCTCTTAAGGTTGCTATTTTATATCAATTATTCCTTAATGATTTTTACAATTTCTTTTGAATCGTTGATTCTTAGTAAATAGGTTCCGGTAATCAATAACGAGAGATTGGTTTTCCCGTTTTCAAATTTTCCGGATTTTACCAGTTGTCCGGACATATTGTAAATCTGATAATAATATCCTTCTCTGTTATCCTGCGTTTTGATGTGAAGTTCATCTTTCACAGGATTCGGAAAGAATGAAATCTTATCTTCTTTCATTGTCTGAACATCATTCTTACTTAAAAGTGCAGAAGGTTTTGAAGCCGGTAAAGATGTAATCTGAAGTTTAGGAATTACCCCTTCTTCATTTCCTTCGGCATCATATTTAATTTTTACACAACGGCAGCTCATCCCGAAATACGGATCGTTGTTATCATGAAAAGCAATCATTCGGTTGGCGGTAGAAGAGGCATCAAATAAAATATTAACCGGTCTTCCGATATAATTTGAATTCAGAGCAGCAGTCCACACTCCGGGATACTGATAATTGATGAAATTATACGTTCCGGTTGCGGTCTGGTTTGCCGTTACACTTCTGAAACCACGCGATCCGGAATTAGGATAATTACCGGTTTTGTAAGACGAATCATTAAACATATATCCGATGGTATAACTCGCGGAAGCACTTCTTCGAACTCTTTGTCCCAGATAATCTGTAATGATGCTGTATGAAGTAGCTGCATTCTTATCCTTTTTATACCACGGAGTGAACCCGAAATCCTGCCCTGTTGATATCATGACTCCGGTAAGATCAGGAACTCTCCATCCTTCCGGACAAGGATCAAACGGAGATTTTTTGCCCCCTCTTCCCCATCGTTCAGGTGCAAGATTCGGCTCATTGGCAAGCCAGTCGGTTCCGTTGGTATACAAAGGATTTGATGAATTATACGGCGCAAACGCACTCGGAATCATGTAAACCAATGGATTTTTAACAGAATACGACAATACTTTTGATACTTTATCTGAAATTTTATCCGCAGCCGAAACATTGGCATTTGCCGAATTGGTGTAGGTGTTGTAAGGTACAATATAATTTCCGGCGAGATCGTTGTAGGAAGCCGCTGAAAGTGTTGTGTAGGTTAAAACTCCGTTTGCGGTATTTCCAAGATAAACAGGATGAGACGTTCTGTCGTCTGCATACTGGAAGATCGGCAACGGATCTTTTCTTCCCCACTGATAATGCAGTCCTGTGGAAGCTTTAATTTTTGCCAGTTCTGCTGCAGTTGGCGTTAACGGATTCGCTACAAGAGGAAAGGAGTCGGTTGCACCAAGATTTCTATCCATAAACTCTGTCTGAAAAACATTATCTGCCTTCGGGACATAATTCACATAGTTCGTTACAGAAGTTATAGGAAGTTCGGTTGTATAATTATAAGAACCAATAGCTGTATCGGTTACCCAGATATGCCAAGACCAATACACAGGATTTGTGATGCTTCCGTTATGTAAAGTAACAACCGCATTTCCGCTTTGGTTAGGATTAATGGTAACTGCAATTTTGGAGGAAGAAATTGCTCCCAGAGAAGCAGGTGAAGGATTAACAACGGAGACACTGTTCACCAAACCGGTGTTGGTGGTCCAAAGAATATTGGCTTTAAGGCTATTAAAATTAACCGAGTTTAAAATCTCTTTATTGTTCAGAAGCTGACTTTGTACAGAAAATGCCTTGCTTACAGGAATCTCCACGGTAAAAGCTGAAGTATTTTTTACGACCTGATACGTATTCGGATTGTTCAAACCTTCCCGATATTCGGTTTCAGGAACGATATATTCTGTAGGGAAATCATATTCGTTTACGACATATAAAGGATCTTTTATACATCTGCAACCCGCGGCATCCGTTGTAGAATTTCCGGCAAGCGGAAAATACCAGTATCTCCCCTTTACATCAGGATAACCGGAATCCGGAATATCCGGCTGCATTTTGTCCGGAATTAAAAACAATGTTCTGGCTCCTACAGAAGGCGTTGTATCAAAATGTCTCGCCATAGTTGCCGTCCACAGCGTTGTCTGGTGCTGATCCGTAAATTGTCCCTGATGCGCATTCAGAACAATAGCTCCTGTACCGGGGAAAATTCCCATATTTAAACCTCCTGCATTCGAAAGATCAAAACCGAAATTAGGATACAGCTTAAAATTGGTCATAAAACTTGGCGTCCCTGAATCCGTAGGCTTTATTTTATGGTAATTATTACTTTCAAAAACATTTTTAGGCATATTCGTTCTTACGCCAAACGGAGAAAAATCTACCCGAATATCATCAACATAAGTAGGAGAAGCCAGATTGGCAACTAATGCTGATGGAACGCGCCATCCGTTCGGACAAGGATCATAGGAAGATTTGTTTCGATAAGGCTGTGCTGCAGCTTCTGCATTATATCCTGAAGTAACTTTTCCCTGAGAGTTATCCGACCAGAGATTGAGCTCCGGGAGCTGACTGTCATTCAACCCCGGCATTTTACCAAACCAGTTCACCATCAGATTCGCATTGTTGTTATAGTACGCAATCCCTGTGTTATCATCTTTATTTACATATATTAAACTTAAAGGATTTTTTACTGAAAGCTTCAGATTATTGGAGACTGTAGCATTAGACAGCAGGACAAATTTTCTTAAATTATCAAAATTTGCTGCTCCGGTGAAGTTTTTTGCGCCGCGATGTCTTATCCTTCCTATTGATCCTGAAACTTCATAGAAATCATTCCCCCTGTAAACCAATGGCGGAATGGGATCTTTTCTTCCCCACTGATACAGCAGTCCTCCGTTTCTGTTCCAGTCGTTTGCCGTTATAGAACTGCTTACTGCACCGAGATTTCTATCCATCCAGCCCCATTCTTCATCGGGAATGGTTTCGATGGTTCCGTCTGCTTTTTGTCTTTTCACATTGGGATAACTTTTGTAGGCAGATCCGTTGGAAGGATCATCTGTGACCCAAACGTGCCACGACCAGTAGATTTCTCCGTCTACCCTGAAAGCAATTACCGCATTTCCTTTTTTAGATTTATTTACCGGAACTTTAATTTTGGCATTTTCACCGGAATCTATTATTTCGAGCCTGTAGGCAGGATCTGATTTTATTAACCCATGAACATCTTCCCAAAGAACATCGGCTGTTATCTTACCGGAAGGAATTGGTTTTCCGCCCAGTAATTTATCCTCTCCCCACATTGCATAGGCTTTTTTTACCGGGATATAAATACCGTTGCTGTTTTGGCTGGGATCAAAAATATAACTGTTGGGCGCTTTCTTCCAGTCCGGAACAAATAGCTTTTTATTATTGTTAATAAGAAGATCATCTTTATCCAAAGATTTCACTAATGAATCTGAATATGTGGAATATGCTTTTTCTGATATTGTCCAATCATCAGATTTATTTATCTTAAAGCTTTGTCTGGCATCGATTTCATGCGCAAACAGGCAACCTAAAAGTGCCGCGAGATTTGTAAATGATTTTTTCATATCCTTTGACTTTATGCTGTTGCAAACACAATACAACATTTAAACCCTTGTTAAAAAAAATCAATTTATTTTATAAATAACCCCACAATAAAAGAAATTCATGTAAGAATAATCTACAATTCGGAATTATAGATGCTAATATCTCATTTTTAAACTCAGGTTCTGCGAAAATACATTTTTTTCTCTAATTTTTTCATAATAAATTGTAAGTTGAATTAATTTTTAACATTCTGATAATTTGACAGATAATTGAAATAAAAAAGACAACGCTTTTCAGCATTGTCCCAGTATATTGATAGCATTTTTAAGCTTTTCTACGGTAAAATATGATTCTTATACAAATCCCATGTAAATCTTCCGTTTACGATATTTTTAAAGCTAGAGAATACAACAAAGTTGAAAACAGTAAGGGCGATGATAAAAGAATAGATCATCTTTTTTGTGCCTCCCGAAACCACATACATTGCATTAGGAATAATGATGTAGGCAAACCCAATGAATACCCCTGCAAGACGCGAAGAGAAAATAGGATTATCCCTGAAAATGAAATAAAAACAAACCCCGATTACAACGTAAGCACGATGGTATTCATAATAAGGAAATTTTTCTTTCATCTTTTCATCAAAAACAAAAAGGAAAAAGGTAAGAATCGCCATCATCACTTCAGGAATACCGATCGCTCCGTTAAGCCTTTCCACCGTTTCATCTACATAACCGTTAAAACCTATGGAAACGGTACTGTCTGAAGCAATACTCGTCATAAAATCCCCAAAGACACGATACACTTCAAACGGAGACAGGAAGACAGAGGTAATAATCATAAACAGCATTACAAATCTGTTCAGCGGTATTCTTACCAACCAGTACATCGGTATTAGGATATAACAAACCGTATGTACTCCCGCTGCAAGATAAATACAGAGAAGATAAGCAATCAGCTTCCTTTCTTTAATATATCTCATTCCGAAATAAGCGATAAACGAAGCCAGATTCTGCCTGATCTGTCCGCTTTCCCCGATAAAAAACCCGGGAATAAACATAAAAAGCATAAAAGTGAAAGGATAAAATGTATTATCCTCTGTATATTCTACTTTGAAATAAATCGCGAGAATGGCTATAACCAAGGTGAGAATATAAAACGGCGCGTTAAAAATATTCAGTAAAATTTTATTGATGAGTACATACAGCCACTCTACTTCGATCGGTTGAGGCCCCTTCATCCCCAAACCTTTCATAATGAGTGAAATGTAATCTTTGGTATCGGAATACACGTAAATCCCACGGTAACTTCCGTAATCCGGACCGACCTGATCGCGAAGTCCTGCAATAATCATGAGATAGATCCCCAAGAACCAAAGCCATTTTTTTTCAACTTTACCATGAAAAACTTCCTGATAACTGAAAATCAGCATATAGACAATTGCAATGATGTAATATGGATGCAGTAAACTCATCTTTCCGGTAAACTATTTTTAAACTGATAAGAAGCCGTCACGATTCCCGTAATCAGCAAAGGCATAAACAATCTGGCTTCCCAGAAAAGTCCCACTAAAGTAATCATTAAAAGATACGGCAGCGCAAAAAACAAATATTTTTTCATCATCATCTTTCCGGTCTCATCAGAAAAACCATAACTGAAATAAACGCCTAAAATCCCAAACAAAAGTCCTGCAAGATTATAAGGACTTGTAAAATTCTTAATTAAATAAATTCCCTCCACAAAAGAAGCTTTCTGCGGAATTACCAGTCTCAAAGCAATATAAGGAAGAATAAACGCAATCACCAGCAAAGAAGTTTCTTTTACGAAAGCGAACTTTCTGTTCTTCAGATTTTCAGGATCAATAAAAACCGCTGCAAAGAAAGCGATATTAAGACAGGAGGTTTCCCGCACAAAAGTCGAAATAAATATAACGATGCTTAATCCCAATAAATCCGTAGGTTTTTTATGCTGTAAATATTTTAGTGTTAAAAACATCCCTAAAACATAGAAAAACAAAGCAATACAATCGCAATTGGTGGGAACATACTGAAGAATGACGATAAAAAACACCGCAATAAGATGAACCATTCTCCTTACTTTTTCGCTGGAAAGAATTTCTACCGGTTTCAGTTCTAAAATTTTATGCAGAACAAGCGAAGTCAGAAGAAAGAAGAAAGCATTGATTAAAAAAGTACTGTGGTAAAACAATGAACCCTGCTTCAAAAGAAAACTTTTTGCAAAAGGAATATAGTTATTCACCACAAAAGTCATTATTTCAGTTACATGAACACTCAGGTAATTCGGGATTACACGATATGCATAGACCGAAGAGAACATAAAATCCGGCGCTTTTTCCCAGGATTTAATCCCTACAACGTAAGAAGTCTCAAATCCATAATAGGACATGAAGAAGAGGAGGAAAGGAAAGATTATAATAAATAAAAATCCGTTTATTTTTTCATCAAATAGTTTAAACATATCAAAACCTAAGTTTTAGACTTAGTCAATTTTTGTTTTAAAACAGGCTTCATCAATTGGGAACTTTTGCAAAAGTATATTTTTTTTTCATTTTGTGTAAATATTTTATTGATTTTCAGATAAAACTTATTGATAAAACATTTTGAACTCCCTCTGAAAAATTTAAATTTGCAAACCCGATTTTTATAATGTAATGCATCGTTTTTTCATATTTTTATACTATCTGATCTCTAAAAATAAACTTTTGTCCGTATTTTTTGCGGTCGGAATCGCCGTTTTATGTCTGTTTTTCGCTTCAAGAATCAATTTTGAGGAAGACATTAATCAGATCATTCCAAAAAACGAAAAATCCGATCTTACCGCAAAAGTTCTGAAACAGCTTAATTTTTCAGACAAGATCATCGTGATTATCGAAAACAGATCCAAAGAAGAAAATTTTCAGCTTTCGGAGACTGCAGATTCTTTTTTACATGAAATTGAGCCTCTGCAAAAATTCATCGGTTCGGTTCAGGGGAAAGTAAACGATAATGAAATTTCGGAAACCTTTGATTTCGTCAATCAGAATCTCCCTTTATTCCTCAATGAAAACGATTACAAAGAAATTGAGAGAAAACTCCAGAAAGACAGCATTGCCAAACAGGTTGAAAACAACTACGTTTCTCTGGTTTCGCCCACGAGCCTCGTTACCAAAGAATTCATTAAAAAAGATCCGCTCGGAATTACTTTTCTGGGAATTAAAAAACTCAACGCTTTAAACATCAGCAAAGATTTTAAGCTGGAAGACAATTACATCGTTACCAAAGACGGGAAAAACCTGCTGCTTTTCATCGATCCCAAAAACAAAAGCAACGACACCAAAAACAACGAAGCATTTGTTAATCAGTTAAATACCATCAAAGAAAACCTCAACACAAAATTTAAAGGAAAAACAGAAATCAGCTATTTTGGTTCACCTGTCATTGCGGTTGCGAATGCACAACAGATCAAAAAAGACATTCAGAATACGGTTATCATTTCCATGACGGTTCTTCTTTTGATTCTTATCTATTATTTCAGGAATGTTTTTACGCCGATTATTGTATTTCTTCCCACGGTTTTCTCGGTTTTACTCGCTCTTTTGATTTTATACTTCGTTAAAGATAAAATTTCGGCAATTTCTCTGAGCGTGGGAGCAATTCTGATAGGAATCACCATTGATTACGCTCTTCACATTCTGACGCATTACAAACACAACAACAATATTGAAGAGCTATACAAAGAAATTACGCAGCCTATCATTTTAAGCAGCGCAACAACGGCGGTTTCTTTTTTATGCCTTGTTTTTGTACGTTCGGAAGCGTTGAAAGATCTGGGACTTTTCGCAGCCATAACGGTTATTTTATCTTCCGTTACGGCTTTAATTATCATTCCGCAACTGTATCATCCGAAGAAAAAAGAAAAAGCAGTCAATGCAAATTTCATCGATAAAATCGGTTCGTATCCGTATGAGAAAAACAAACCTTTAATTATTATCTGTTCGGTTATTATTATTGCGTGTCTTTTCGGTTTCAGAAAAGTAGGTTTTAACGAAGACATCGGCGATCTGAATTATATTCCGAAAGACTTAAAAATAAGCGAAGCAAAACTTCAGAAGTTATCCGATATTACGTCAAAATCCATCTATACGATTTCTTACGGTGATTCCGAAGAACAGGCTTTAACCAGAAATTCTGAGCTGAGCCAATTTTTAGAAAAAGAAAAAAAAGAAGGAAAAATTTTAAGCTACAATTCTCTCGGGAATGTGGTTCTTTCTGAAAAAGACCAGCAAAAAAGGATTGAGAATTGGAAAAAATTCTGGGACGAAAATAAAAAGAATGAGACAGTTTCTGAATTAATTAAAAACGGAAATCAGTTCGGATTTAACAGTTCTGCTTTCGATCAGTTCAATGAAAATTTAAATAAAAGCTACTCTACATTAACTTTAAAAGATTACGAAAAAGTAAAAGCACTCCAGATTTCTGAATTTCTGAGCCAGGAAAACGGATTTTACACAGTTTCCAATGTCGTAAAAGTAGACGAAAAGAAAAGAGATGCCTTCATTAAAGACGTTGAAAAAAAGCATGATGCTTTGGCAATCGACCGTCAACAGATGAACGAAAACTTTTTGGGTTTGCTGAAAAATGATTTTAATACCTTAATCAATTATTCCCTTTTAGCCATTATTTTAACCATCATTGTGTTCTTCCGTAATTTTGAATTAACGGTTCTCACGATGTTCCCGATTGTTTTAACGGGAGTGGTTACAGCGGGAATCCTCTACTTTTTAGGTCTGGAACTGAACATTTTCAGCACCGTTGTCTGTACTCTGGTTTTCGGAGTCGGCGACGATTTCAGTATTTTCCTTACACAGGCAATGCAGAAAGAGCACACTACCGGAAAAAACGAGCTTCCTACCTACAGAACATCCATTATTCTGGCGGTTTTCACGACCATTTTATCCATCGGTTCATTAATTTTCGCCAAACATCCTGCTCTACATTCATTAGCTCTGGTTGCTTTAATCGGGATGTTCTCCGTAATCATCATCACCTCAACCTTATATCCGTTCTGGTTCCGTTTGCTGATTACGAACAGGGCTAAAAAAGGACTTTCTCCGGTTACCTTCAGGTTATTTTTCAATGCAGTATTGTCTTTCCTGTATTACGGATTAGGCGGATTGCTTTTTTCTGCCATCGGAAGCATCTTTGTAAAGCGATCAAAAGGCAAAACATTAAACTTTATTAAATTAATTTTAGCGAAGTTTTTAACTTCTGTCCTTTATACGAATCCATTTGTAAAGAAAAAGCTTATTAAAAACCCGAATGAAGATTTCAGCAGACCCGCAGTCATTATAGCCAATCACACTTCGTTTCTGGATACATTGGCTCTAGCCATGACAACACATAAAATCATTTATCTGGTGAATGACTGGGTGTACAACTCTCCTGTTTTCGGAAAGATTGTGAGAGCATTAGGATTTTATCCCGTTTCTCAGGGTATTGAAAACGGAATGGAAAAGCTGAGAGAAAAAGTAGATCAGGGTTATTCTCTGGTTGTTTTTCCTGAAGCAGAAAGGTCTTATACCAATGATATCAAACGATTTCACAAAGGAGCTTTTTATATCGCGGAAGAATTCGGACTGGATGTGGTTCCGGTTTACATTCACGGAAATTCTGAAGTACAGCCGAAAGGAGACTTTATTATCTATGACGGTTCAATTACCGTAAAAGTGGGCGACAGAATTGATAAAAATGATGAACGCTTCGGAAAAAATTATTCCGAAAGAACGAAAAAGATCAATGCTTTT
>OGQD01002159.1_pt1 | contig 11265 bp, 8 predicted proteins | sample 1553091 | NCBI WGS metagenome assembly OGQD01 (sample SAMEA2580290, study PRJEB22360) | human gut metagenome | biome: human gut; feature: human-associated habitat; material: faeces | place: Denmark | collected 2008/2010
TTATCACTCTGTGGAACAGGGCTTTTGACTTTGAGGGCAGAGCGAAAGAGCAGAGGGCGGCGGCAAAGACGTTCTTGGAAATTCGGGAGAACGGCAGGGAGCTCGCTTTCAAAATCTCTGCAGATTGCCTCAGCGACGACGAGATTTTAGAAGCCGTTGACGGATTCTCAGAGGATTATGTTCATGCTTGCAAAGCGGCTCCGTCTACGACGGACCATGCAGTAAGAAGGGCCTCGCGGGATTTGAGAGAAGGGAAAGCATCGAATGAATGAAGCTGCATCTTTTCAGGCATTCTTCGACGCCATTAAGTTGGATTCTCTTGATGAATACCAGGACACCATCGATTCGATTAGTCGGAAGCTCTGCTCAAGTTATTACGAATCGGATGATGCATCAGACTATGGGATAGTTGTTGGCTCTGTCGGAAGAGGGACTGCAGTATCCGGCACAAGCGATCTCGATATGCTGTTTGTCCTCCCCCAGGCCGTGTATCGCAAGTTCGACGCCTATGATTCAAATGGCCAATCTGCTCTGTTGCAGGAGATAAGGAGGATTCTTAAGGAGAGGTATCCCAAGACCGAGATTAAGGGTGACGGCCAGGCTGTTGTGGTTAATTTCACCAATAGGAAATTCACCATTGATTTGGTGCCAGCTTTTGCTCAAGATGACGGGTCTTTCCAGTACCCAGATACAAATGATGGAGGGGTTTGGAAAAAGACCAACCCTATGCCCGAGCAAGAGGCGTGCGAGGAGCTGATTAGTGCGACTGGTGGAACTGCGCGCAGTCTGTGCAACGTTTTGAGGGTCTGGAAGAACAATGTCGGCTTTCATTTTAAGGGCTTGTTGATTGACACCTTGGTTGGCAGGTACTTCGATTGTGTCGATGAGCCTCCCGAGGACCCGTATGACCTTCTCATCGACTTATTCGAGTTTCTCTCGCAAGAGGACGGGAAAAAGGCTTACTGGCATGCAATAGGCAGTAACCAGCTGGTATATAACGATGGCCAGGTTGAGTTTATTGCACAAGCAAACAGTGCTGCTGCTCAGTTGAGAAGTGCAGGGGATGATATAGCTCGCGAGCGAGCCCTGGTCGCGCTGTTTGGAAAGGCTTTCTCCGATTGCATTGTAGATGGATTGACAGAGGAGCAAGAGCGTGTCTGGGCGAGGAGATATGGGGCCGATGATGAGGAGATGTTCATTGAGGACATGTTTTCGGTGGACATCTCTCATACCATGTCTATCGATTGCGAGGTCACCCAAGATGGATTCAGGTCTTATAAGCTTAGGGAAATGCTCGTAAGACATTTCCCACTGTTGCGGGACAAGAGCCTTCAGTTTTATGTGACAAGGAAATCTTTGCCCCATGGATGCCAGTTTTATTGGAAGGTCAGGAACTGTGGGGAGGTGGCTTATTCGCGAAACTGCCTGAGGGGAAGAATAGTCGAGGGGGATCAGTCTGGCACATGGCGTGAGCATAGTGACTTTAGGGGTCCTCACTACGTTGAGTGCTATGCGGTCAAGGATGGCGTGTGCATTGCTAGGTCAAGGATAGACGTTCCAATAGAGGAGAGGTGACGGACGCCCGTTTGAAAGCAGGGCCCCTGTATTGCGGTGTTGCTGCGGTTTTGTTGACGTAGGCGTCTTATCGGGTGTTTTGCTATCAAATGAGTATCGCTGATTTGTCAACGAGGGGGTATGTCCGAGATGAGGTTGCATAAGATAATGCGTGTGACTAGTAGTGACACTAATTGTCCGATTGATTTTGAATAAAGGTACTGTTGGTATGGACAACCTTGTGAATTGGACTAAGTGTTATCCCCGAAAATCATTGCGTTGCAGCGTTCCTTTTCGACGCTACGCCTGAAGTACTCCGTTGCCGTTTTTGCTGTCATCTTCGTTGTCGCTGTCATTCCGTATTAGCGATTTGGCTGTTATTGTGCGCAGGGATAATGGAAAGCCCGACCACTATAAGGGGGCTGTGATTGTGCCACGCGCATCTGGTTCGACGTCATGCTGAAAAGGAGCTAGGCCTGGTGGTGTACTGGAGCCTCATCGACAGGGGGGGTTATCTACCCGCCATGGAGCGCGGTCTCGCCTGCGGCATCGTGAGCAAGACGGGGCTTGAGAGGGGCCATCACTGACAAGATTGAGGATCGCCAAATCTGTAAAAGGACATCGATATCGACTGCAGCTACGAGGGCTAAAGTATATACAGCATGGAAGATCCGCAGCACTAGGAAAGATCACAATGATGCACCCTTCGTACACAGCATGGAAAGACGCCTGCAACGCCATGATGTGTCAAAAGCGCCGCCTCAAATGCTATTTCCAATGGTATCCATTCTTCATACTCTCTAAGACCGACTGGAAGATCCTTTCGTCGGAAGCGTTTTTCTCTACTTACATTCAAGATGGGGCATTCCTCATTTGCCACTCAATGCGCTTCACCACCAAAGGCTTTGTCCAAAAGCAGGGGATTGCGTTCCGAGATTCGGTTTTGGTTTCCCCAGTCCTTTTTCTCTATCTGCTTGCATTCGGAATCGAATACCAGAGCGTCTTCATTGATCCTCGCCCAGGAATGACATGCGAATATGCAGGGAATATCGCTAAAAAACAAGCTCATTACAGGCGAAGCTACCAACGCTATTGCGCTTATAGGAGAATCGCCAAAGGGGCCTATTCCTACTACCTTAAAACTGATATCACGAACTTCTTTGGCTCCATCAACGTCGACAATCTGATATCAAAGATGCAAGAATGTTCAAATGGGAGTTTCTCGGCCACAGATGGGCTTTTTCTCCGCGCACTTTTGCTGTATTGCGGAGAGGGAAAATATCCAACGATTCAAAACCATCCTACTTTGAGTTTCCTTGCCACAAAGGTATTTCTTTCTGATGTCGATGTAGATCTGTTTCGCAACGTGCAAAAGAACGCCTCGATTGATTCTTTCAAGCTCGTCCGATACGTGGACGATCTCTTCATCTTTTTCGATGTCAAAGACGGCGCATCTCCCTTTCAGGCAAAGGAAGAGCTCTTAAATAAATACGCAGACATCCTAAGGTTAAGCGGGCTGACGCTAAATCAGGGTAAAGTTGAATTCGGGCCTACAAGCACTCTCTCGCTGGCAGAAGCTTCCGAATCTTGCGTTGATTTCTCGGAGTTTCAGACGGAAGGGGAGATTGATGACGTTGCCGGACGGATGGCGCGTTTGTTCGACGAGATAGCAAAACGAGCAAGCGACCGAGACTATCTCCAGCAAGACTTCAATGAGGCGGTCGAATCTGCCTTTGCCCGAGAAGAAGAGGTCGCACCGCCAATAGCTACATTCCGAGCCTGCCTTTATCACAGCTAAGACAGTTTTCATGAGCAGATCGTAATCGATTCAATTCGAAAGGCTCTAGATAGCAGCAAGGCTGTCCTGTCGTACAACACAGATGAATTGACGAAGTGTATTCTCAACACCAACGACGACCCTCTAATTAAAAAGATGCTCAACATCCTCTTCAGAGCGCACAGAGATGGCACCTGGTCGAGTATCGATGCACTGGTGGCGATCAATTACCTTATCGGCAGAGGCGTGATGCACGAGGATCTTCTAAAAACCCTAAGAGAGACAGAGCCTGGACTTGATGCATACATAAGAATGTTTTGCACAAGCGATCGGTTTGTGACCAGCCCGGCTTCAGACGTTGATTCGAAATTGATTTTCGTCATCTCCGGCGATGTTCCGAGCATGATTCAATTCGCAAATCAGCTATACCATAAAGTGACCCACAATTATTTTGAGCAGGTTTCCTATATAAGGGCTTTTTTCGATAGATTCTCAACCCTCTATAAACGCAAGGTACTTCATAAAAAGCAAAAAAGCTTCCTCTATAAAGAAAATGATTTAATCCCAATCTACTCCTCGATAGATGATTCAAAGAAAGTTCTTCATAAAGCAGAAATTCTCAGGCAGCACAATCCGCTGATCCATGCAAGTTCGGAATTGATAATAGATTCGTATAAGAAGGATATTTGCGAAGTGATCGAATCTATGGCTGAGCTCATCTCCGCACTTCTTAAAGATACTGATTTGCCGATTCGGAAATGACGCACTTTGACACCGGTGTTAATCTGGCTGGCAGGGCTAGCCGTTGTCAAAAGCCGCCGTCTGTCATGCATGCGGTTATCAAATGGGTATCCTTTTGAGCCAACGAGTGGACCTGTCTGAGACGGAGTTGCATGAGATAGTACATGCGGTTATCAGTGATACGAATCGTTCTATTGAGCGTGGTGAATGAGTATCATCTTAGGCGTAAGAAAAAACTGGTGAATGTAGATCCCACGGCGATGACTCTGTAGTCGGCGCCATGCCTCCTCGAGAACACCTTCGTCATCGAAAAGGCACGGCACAACGATATAAAGGGAAGGGACTACATCGGCAGTCCTCTGAAATACTACTTCGAAGGCGTGGGGCTTAGAAATGCGCGGCCCGACTTTCGGCAAGTCGAAGAGGGTCACACCATGGAGAATGTGGCCTAAAACGAATTTCGGGCGTGTGGGTACTTAGTGGATATTGGCGTGGTCGAGAAGCGCGTTCGTGAGGAGGGCAGGGACGTTCGTAAGCAGCTCGGGGTGGACTTCGTCGCCAAGAAGAAGCACCGACCGCATTTATATCCAATCAGTGCTGGAGAAAGGATGTCCGAGAAAGCCGCCCAGGAGAAGGCTTCTCTGCTCGGCATTAACGACAGCTTCAAGAAGGCCGTCCTCGTGCGCAGCGAGCATGGCGTGGCCACGATAAGTGTGTTTGACTTCCTGCACGACGAGAACAGCCATGCAGGGATATAGGCCCGAGATGAGTTCACGTTTGAGTGTGTTCAAGTGTTGAAGACTTGGACGATTTTGGTGATAGGGGAGGCAACGATGCGCCATGTCGGTGAGAGCGTACGATTTAATTACTGAGTGGTAGCCGAATCTGGTAATACAACTCCCAAATTTGACCATACGGGTATAACGCGCGAAAAGGATCTCTCGGAAGGGAGGTCATTTCATGTATATAGAACGTGAAATAGAGCCAACGATTGATAGGATGCTGAAACAGGGCAAAGTGATGCTGGTGACAGGCACCCGCCAAACCGGCAAGGCAACGACCTTCAAGGAGCACCTGTGCGATTCGTTCGACTATATCTCGATGAAGAATCTCCGTGACAACCTGCTTGCAAAGCAGGATGCTGCTCTGTTTTTCGAGTCAAAGATTTTCCCTTGATTATCGACGAGGTACAGCGTGTACCCGAGCTTTTCTCGCCTATCATTTGAAGACAACCTCAAATCAACGCTGCTTATGTTGTATCAGAGTTAAAAAATGCAACTACCAGTCGGGATCAACTTGTTTTTAGAGGTTGATCAACTAAAGGTTTATATGATGTCGTTGTATTTTTTCTTACTTAATTAAGAGATAGACATAATATGCTCTAAACAAAATGGCTTTTGTTAGAGTTAATAATGATTCAGAAGCTTAAAAGTACTATTTTGGAGCGACAGGATGACCTGTCCTATAAAGACGGATAAAATCTGTCAGTACGTTCATTTGAGCAATTTTTGAATTCAGATACGCTTATATCTGTTGCATTAAAGATTTACATTTCGTGCGACAATAGCGGATGGAAGTTGAATTTTTCCAGTAAGGAGCATAGTAGCTATGCCGGATAGCCCAAAGATAGCAGTTCTCGTTCCATGCTATAACGAGGCCCTCACCATTGGTAAAGTCATCGACGATTTTCATCAGGAGCTTCCTGATGCGACTGTATATGTTTATGACAACAATTCGTCAGATGAAACTTCAGCTATTGCTCGTGAGCATGGTGCAACAGTTCGTTTTGAACCACGACAGGGAAAGGGAAATGTTGTGCGCCAGATGCTGCGTGATATAGACGCTGATGCATACATTATGGTAGATGGTGACGATACCTATCCTGCTGATGCTGCAAAAGATCTTCTTGCTCCTATTTTGGACGGTTCCGCCGACCATGTGGTAGGGGATCGACTTTCTAATGGTACGTATGGAGAAGAAAATACCCGTGCCTTCCATGGATTTGGAAATGATTTAGTTCGTTGGCTCATCAAGGTGCTCTATGGCTTTGAATTTACTGATGTAATGACGGGCTATCGTGCATTCAGTCGGCAATTTGCAGAAACGCTTCCAGTGCTTTCGCCTGGCTTTGAGATTGAGACCGAGCTTTCTATCCATGCAGTTGATAAGCGCTTCCGTATTGTGCAGGTACCTATTGTTTACCGTGACCGTCCGGAAGGGTCAGAATCTAAGCTCAATACTGTATCCGACGGTATTAAGGTGCTCGGTATGATCTTCTCGCTTTTTAAGGACTATAAACCGCTCGGCTTTTTCTCGTTGCTGGCAGCCATTTCCTTTGTGATTGCACTGATTTTGGGCATTCCAGTAGTAATGGAATTTATGGCAACTGGCTTAGTGCCACGCTTTCCAACAGCAATTCTTGCTGTAGCTTTCGCTGGACTTGCAGCACTTATGTTGGTATGCGGTTTGATTCTTGACACAGTGGTGAAAGGCAACCGTCGCGATTGGGAGCTTCGTGCAATTGACGTGTGGCGAAACAAAAGAGATTAGTTTCAGACTGACATAAGAGAGCGAGGAGATTAGTCTTGCCGACTAGATCGAAACGGATTGCAGGGCTTGATATTGCAAAATGTATCGCAATGTTCTGTGTCGTACTCTTGCACTTCTCGTTTTCTACAAGGGCTTTTCCAAACTCGTTGAGCGCAAACGCTATAACGAGTTTGACAGCTATTTGTGTCCCGCTCTTTTTTGCTGTTAACGGAGCTTTATTGCTTCGTAAGCCCTTGGATACAAAGAAGCATATTCAACGTTTGTTGCGCGTAGTTATTCTGGCTTTGATCTGGCGTCTTCTTACGATTTGTTTTGTTGTGGTTGTATTGGGAAATACCATACCTTCGCTCAGAGATATTGTCTTTTCTCTTCTAGGTGGAAATCCAGATGGGTGGTCGCTTGGACATTTTTGGTTTCTCAATGCACTTATTGCAATCTATTTATTTTTACCGGCGTTGAAAGCGCTTTATGATGCCTCTAACCGTATCCCGCTTTGGTTTGTCTGTGGGACAATCTTTGTCTTTACAAGTTGCTTGGATTCAGTCAAAGCTATTCTTGAGATAGTCGATGCCGCCGATGTGCATAATTACGCCTCATTGTTAAGTGCTCTCCCTACACTCAATATTTTCGGGTCATATGGTTATGTTGTTTTATATTTTGTGGGTGGCGCTCTTATTGCGGATGTTTTTGAAGGAAAAATCAATAACAAATTAGCAGAGAAGCTAACACCTAATATGGCTATCTTTCTCTCATTTATTTCTGCTATCTGGATTGTTGTTTTACAGCACTTTCAACATGTTTACTTAGGGGTTAATTTCTCAATTACCTATGGTTATTGGCTTATTCCAACGATTATTCTCACGCTCATGGTTTTGTATCTCTGTATGCACATACAAACTATTAAGTATCCGGGTTTATCAAGATTAGTAACTGCTTTGGGGAGTAGTACTTTTGGAATATATATGCTTCATTTTCCGCTAATTTGGTTACTTGCTGAATTGCAGAATACATATCCAATGTTATGTTTTGTTGAAATGGGAAATATTGAAGCCTTAATAGCTAATATTTGTTGCGCAGTGATTATATTTGTATGTGCTGGAATACTCTCATGGTTTGGTAGAAAAATACCAATGCTCCGGCTACTTTTTACTCTTTAGCTGATGCAGAATTTCGTAATGAATTGGATGTTTGAACGTGAAGGCAATTCAAGCTAATAATAAAACAACACTCCTACAAAAACTCCGCTGGATTATTCCAGTGCTTCTAGGCATGTTGTTTGCAATGGGTGATGATGTTGCAGCGAATGCCGGTAATCTGGGATATAAAGGTGGACTTCTTTATATACATATGCTCATTTATGTACTCCTCTTCATCATTGTATTTTGGCTGATAGATAAAGGTATTGCGCATCATTTTGAGACAGTAAAAGAAAAGAACGATTCAGTTGTTCAAGAATCGAAGCTGCTCAGATTCTGTCATCAGTTATTTCTGGGGTTTAATTGGAATATAAAGTCGTACATAAGAATTGTTCTAAGTATTGCTGTTTGCTGGGCCCCATATTTCGCTCTACTTTATCCTGGCGTCTATTGGTCAGATACATCAACTCAACTTATTCAATATTACGGAGGAGAAGCTCTTACAGACCATCATCCTTATCTCGATACGCTTATTTTTGGCTGGTTTTCTGATTTAGGTAGAACAATTTTTAGAAGTGAGAGCGCGGGGCTTTTTTGTCTTGTGTTGTTGCAAGCAATAGCAGCTATACTCCTTTTTTCGGTATTGATTTTGCAAATCAAAAGATTTGGAACTAACAAAAATTGGTGCTTGGGAACCCTTGTATTTGTAGCATTGTTTCCCTTTTTTCCAGTTATGTTTGCGTCTCTTGCTAAGGATACAATCAATGCCGTCTTTTTTATGGCCTTCATATTTCTCTGGTCTGAAGCATTTCGGTGTAATGGAAAGTGCTTCAACAATGTTTTCTGGTTGATAGGACTATTCATCGTTTCAGTGTTATGTGCTCTAACAAAAAAGACTGCAGTCTATGTAATTGTTCTTTCATTAGTGCTGCTTATCGTTGTTTTTCATAGGGGAAAACTCTGGATAAAGACTGGCGGACTTACCATAGCTGTTGCTTTGATTGCCCTTGTAATAATGCCTAAAGTTGTGCTTCCTGCTGTAGGTGTTCAGCCGGGCGGTAAACAAGAGGGAATTGCCACATTAATTCAACAGGTTGGTCATGATGTAATTCATGATGATGGGAGTATGTCTGACGAAGATAAAAAGATTATCGACGGATTTCTTTCTTCAGGTTATGAGAACATCCCTTCGCTCTATAACTTTGAAATTGTTGATGGAATAAAAGGAAGAAGCGTAAAAGACGAGTCTCTTTACGATGATTTCATTGTATTGTGGGCCAGAAAAACTATTGAAAATCCTATTGGGCATTTTGAAGCTTGGCTAGGCCTTACTCATGGATGGTTTGGTTTTAACAATGCGGATGGATCACCAAATTATTTAGTTGTATGTACTGAATCTAGCTGGTATTACGAACCAGTTCTTCAGTATGTTGATTGGCCGCAACAAACACAGAACAATCTTAGAGCGCGAAATATCTACACGTATATACAAACTATTCCTGTGGTGAATATACTTTTCTACCGCTCTTTTTGGGCTACATTAGCCCCAACCTTTTGTCTATTTTGGATCTTTGGACAAAAGAATAATATATTGAAAAAGCTTGTATACTTTTCGCCAATATTGTTATTTATGTTTACTTTGATGTTGGTTCCTGTTTCAGGTATGGGAGGAGAACCAACACGATATGTTTTACAAACAATATGCACTCTCCCGTTCATCTTTGCTGTACTGATCTCATGCTATAAAAAACAGTTATTGAAAGGACTTAAATAAGGTTAGTTGTGCAAATAGAGTTTTAATAAGATCTCATTAGTATCTGGCAGATTACATATTTTAATCTGCTACATAGATCATCTTTACATCACTGTGTATCAGAGACTATGAAGTGACGTACTGTAACTTTAGTATCTATCTGATGAATTTATAGGACTTCGGTACTGCTCTCGTGATCTGATAGTTTTTATTCTTTAGTTAAAATAAGTAAACCTATAGTGAATAAAGATCAAAAGTATTGAGATAAATCTATATGTGTATGAATTATTGAACTAGACTTTCTCTAAATCGATTATTTTAAGTATCATTGTTCAAATTTTTTATAATGCCAGTTTGAATGGTATCAAGGAGAAAAGATGAGGCGTTTCAAATCTTTTGCCAAATCTATTGTATTCGTTACTACCATGCTTTTAGGTTTAACGATTTTTACTGCTCAGGCGCACGCTGATACAATTTACGATCTATATGGGACGACATATGATCGCTTTTCTGTAATTGAACAAGGAGAGGGTTATACTCCAGAAGAAGCTGAGCAGAAAGAGCAAGAGCTTGTTGAGTCAGCTCCAACAGGTGAAGAAGGCGATATCTACGGCGATAGTATTGAACCGTATTCGCGCTCGAGTTCTTTACAACCTATGTCACTGTCTGGTGAGATACTTTATTTTTGTAAATGGGAAAGTAACCAGAATTATGACCAAGGCCTGAGTGCAGGCGATGGTTACCATGCTATGGGTTTTTTCCAATTTGATAACCGATATGGACTGGGTGACTTTCTAAAAGCTGTCTATAACTACAATCCAAGCAAATATAGTTGTTTAAAAGTTATTGGTACTCGCTATGGGTGGAATGTAAGTGGAACTACCTTCAGCGGTGGCAGGTTTACACAGCTGGGTAACGACTTAAATGCCGCATGGCATGCTGCTTATAAAGCTGACCCAACTGAATTTTCTAATCTTCAGAATGCTTGGGCTTATCAGGAGTATTACCTACCTGCCGAGAGTTATTTAAAATCAAGAGGCATTGATATTTCAAATCGTTCTGACAGCGTCAAAAGCTTGTGTTGGGGAATGTGCAACCTCTTTGGAACCGGCGGCTGGCGTAAGTTTGTTGGTGGAGTTACCAGCGGGTACGGTTGGGATGGCAAGTGGTATAGTTCTTACAATTGGCCGGGTGCCGGTCTCAATAACTCAATGTCAGATAGTGAGTTTGTTACGGTTCTCTGCGATTATGTCATTAATAATGTAGGCATTTTTTATAAGGCACAGCCTCAATATCATGCCGGATGGCAAAATCGTTATCGTGACGAGAAAGCTCATTATTTAGATGTTATTGCAAAGACTGAAGTAGATAACCCATCACAAACTGTTAATAGGCTTTGGGGGCAAGATGCATACGGTGTCATGACTGCCGTTGATGCAAATTATGCTGATGGCTCTTGCGAAACGGTAATTGTTGCAAGTGGTGATGGATATTGGGATGCTTTATCAGCTAGTTCGCTTGCAGGTTATTATGACTGTCCAGTTTTAATTACGCCTACTTCGAAATTAAGAACAGAGACTGCCAATGAAATTAAAAGACTTGGTGCAAAGAAGGTAATTATTGTAGGAGGGCCTTTATCTGTTTCCGATGGAACAATGAAAGAAATTGGAAATTTAGGAGTTCAGGTAGAACGTATTTCGGGAAAAGATGCAGCTGCAGTTGCTGTAAATGTTTCTAATAAAATAGCCGATGGG
>OGQD01002162.1_pt1 | contig 11247 bp, 10 predicted proteins | sample 1553091 | NCBI WGS metagenome assembly OGQD01 (sample SAMEA2580290, study PRJEB22360) | human gut metagenome | biome: human gut; feature: human-associated habitat; material: faeces | place: Denmark | collected 2008/2010
CCTTTCACCTTTTGTCTGTTTCTTCTGAAATACCCAGTCCACACTGGATATTTCAGAAAAAGCAGACAGGAAAAGCAGACGGTTTTACTACATCAAACTGTGTATATTTTTATCGGGACTTTCGGTATTTGCACAGCTTTATCTTTTTCAGCCGTTATTACCAATGGTTGCGGAACATTTCCATACGACGGTTGGAGACAGCTCTCTGTTGGTTTCTTCTTCAACGATCGGAATGGCTTTGGGGCTTTTCTTTTTTGCATTCCGCGCAGACAGTTTTTCGCGAAAGAAACTGATGGTTTTTTCTCTGATTGTATCGGCAATTTTAACCATCATTTCAACATGGATTCCGAGCCTACTACTCCTTATCATTATTGGAATGGTAAAAGGTTTTGTAATTTCCGGTTTTTCTTCGGTGGCTCTGGCTTATCTTACGGAGGAAGTTGAAATCTCTGTGGTGGCTTTGGCAATCAGTATGTACCTCAGCGGAAACACCATCGGAGGCATGAGCGGAAGGATTTTGGCAACTCTTCTCGCCGGAGAATTGGGATGGAGAAATGCTGTTTTAATGATCGGGATTCAAAGTCTAGTTTTGGGTTTGATTTTTTGGAAGCTTTTTCCGGATTCAAAATTTTTTAAGCCTCAGAAAACAGATTATCACCTGAAAATGAAGCAGATGAAAAGACTGATCCGTGATTCTTATATGTTGCGTTTGTATTTCATTGCCGCTTTATTAATGGGAACTTTTGTAAGCGTCTATAATTATATGACGTTCCGTTTAGAATCTGAACCGTTTTCTTTAAGTCATGTTTTTATTGCTTTTATTTTCCTGATGTATACTTTCGGAGTTTTGGGAACCATGATAACCAGCAGACTGTCTGCAAGATTTGAAAAGAAATACATTCTGAAGGGCTCGATTTTCTTTTTATTAGCGGGACTTGTTCTTCTTCTTTCTGAAAACATTTATATCGTTGTTTTCGGACTGGGATTGTTTACTTTATGCTTTTTTGCTGCCCATACCATGGCAAGCCAGATGACGGCGCTGCATGCGAAAGAAGGAAAATCTTCTGCAACTTCCATCTACTGGCTTTTCTATTATTTCGGATCGAGTTTTCTGGGAAGCGGAACCGGATATCTGCTCCACTCTACCTCATGGAATGTTTTTATTGGTGTATTAATTTCAGTTATAATGATTGCTTTTGCATTAACTATTGAACATAAATCTCTGAAAACTGAATAATTAAATTTTTCAATTTAACATAATATACCACACAAGTACCACAAATTTAACTTTCTTAAATATTGTTTAAAATTTTTGATTTAATTTAAAACATTGATTATCAATAATTTACAATAAAAATAAAAATCATTCTTAACAATAGTTTAATTATTATTCCAAACATAAGGCATAGTATTTGCAAAACTTCTTACACAAGGCATTCACTAACCTTAGAATAATAACATAAACACCCACAAAATATTATGAACGTTGCAGATTTAAAAATTAAAAATCTAGTGGAATATAAAAATCAGATTTATACGATTACTGAAATATTCCAGAATGATGAAAAAGATTATTTTGTACAGATTGAAAATGATTTCCATAGCTTTTCTGTTCCGGCAAAATCAATCAAGCCCATTCAGATTACTGAAGAATGGCTGGAAAAATTCGGATTTTCAAGAACTTACAGCTCTGAACAGCGTATTCGTTACGAAAGACCGGAAACCTTCATTAAATATGATTTTGATCTGAGTTCCAGAAAAATTGTAGAAGGACTAAAAATCTATGGGAATTCTATCAAATGTAAGTACATCCATGAATTTCAGAATATTTTTTCTTGTCTTTTCGGCAAAGAACCCACTTCCATAAGTTATGGACTGATGCACACCGAATCTTAATAATATATACTTTCATTAAAAAACCACAACTTTCGGGTTGTGGTTTTGTCTTTTTATTCCTCTTCCAGTACTTCTTCCAAAGCTACAGGATCTACTTCTTGCTGATATTGCTCCCACTCTTTTTCGAGCTGCTTATTGGTTTTCATTTCCTCTTCAAGCTTCAGTGTTTCGCGATATTGTCTGGCTTCTGCGGTAAGAGTCCATTTGCAGATAATTCCGGTATCTTCCAGATAATTTTTAATATCGTTAATCCCAAGTCTGAAAAATTCTTTCCGCGGATTTATTTTATTAAGCTGATTCTTTAAAAACTTTTTGTGAAGCTGTCTTTCCAAAGCCGGAGCATCATCGGAATAAATCATCGCATGAACATCAAATTCAAACGGCACACTTGCATCGCCAAGTTCACGAACACGATCCAGCGGTTCCAGACGTCTTGTCATCCCGATTTTATAAACATCTTCTCCAAATGATCCTACATTTGAAATAATATAAACATTTCCGGAACGCGTTTGCTGTGCCATCGAAATTGCTCTTTGATTTTTTTCTTCCGCAACTATTAATTTACCCTGAAGTTCTTCGAGTTTCTGCTGGAAAATAAGTCTCTGCTCTTCATTGGCTTTGGCAACCTGCGATTCGGCTTTTTCAATCAGTCTTTTCAACGTTAATTCTTCTTTTTCAGCATCTTTTATGGCTTTTTCATATTCTCTTCTTGCTTTTTCTTCCTCCCTCATCTGTTCCCTGATCTGTCTTTGCTCTTCCTGTTCCTGCCATTTCAGTTCCTGAGCAATAACCGCCCATTTCAGTTCTTCAAGACGGGCTTCATGATATTCTACCGAAATTCTGGCTTTCCTGAATGCTTCTCCGTTAAAATTAACCAACTGAAAAGCATCATCTATTTTCTGTTTAAGAATTCCGTAGTTGTCTTTTTTCACTGAATTTAAAATCGTTTCAACTTTTCCGTTGTAAGCATCGATTACAAAGTCTATTGCGATATTTCTTCTGAATTCATCCATATATTCGCAGATTCCGGCTTGTCGGCTTTTAATCATAAGTCGATTATTCTGGCGAAGCTTTTTAAGATTTTCTCCTGCTTCTTTGTGGCTGAATTCTTCGGCAAGATCATCCAGCAAAGTGTAAGAAGGTACGATATATTCGTTTCCGTAGCCTTTTATTACATTTTTCATTGCTTTTATTCTGTCGGCAATTTCATTGGCTTCCCGTAAACTTCTGTAAGCATCACCTCCGATGGCAAGTGCCTTGTCTTCAGCATTATCAATAATTCTTTTGGATTCTCTTACTGCATTCTCATACAACAGTTCAACTTCTCTGGTTCTTTTTTCTACAAGTTCCTTCGCCATTCTTCTCGATTCTTTCGCCTGAAGCTGCGCGTTATCCAGCTCAGCCTGTGCTCTTTCCTTTAATTTTAAACTGTCTCTTTCTGCCCTTTTAAGGAGATACTCGCATTCTATCTGAACATTAATGATGTCCTGATATTTGCTTAAAGCATCATTTTGATTTCTCAATTGATTATTCTTTTCGTCCACCGAACGTTTCTCGATCTGCAGATTAGAAAAATCGGCTCTTAATCTCTGGATTTTGTCCTGTAAAGATCTTTTGTCTGAATTGAGGTTTGAAATCTCGGTTCTGAGCTGATTGATTTCTTTCTTAAGATTTACAATTTGAGCTTCTTTCTCAGAAACCTGTTTTTTATTTTTACCTGATTTACTGAATGCAACAATCAGCAGAATCGCTAAAATAATGATGATTAAAATTTCCATATAATTAAATCAATTTTTGATTATCAGATGGAGCAATAATACATCTTTAGAATGGCTGTTGCTTACGGTTTTCCATAATTCCATAAAAAAGTTCGGCTTCAAATCGAAGATTTGAAGCCGAAACACACCTTCTAAAAAAATATTATGCCTCTGCATATTCCCATATTCCGGAAACGGAAAGTATTTCCAGTCCCGGTTGTTTTTCGCCATAACTGAAAATTACGATGTATTTTGCAGCGCAGGATTCGCAGTCTGTCCCAAAATACAACGTTGGTAAATTATTAACTGTAAACTCTCCGGCATGAAGCATATTCTTTTGTGTCTCTTTTACCATTGAATTTTTAAGCAATTCGTCAACAGATAGAATTTTATTTTCATGATAAAGTTGAAAAACCGGAAAACCAGATTCGTAAGGAGTAATTTTTACCAGATTTTCATGAGTACAGTTGCAGCAGATGAATTTCAGTTCCGCAGACGGACTTATTTCATCATTGATAAACGTATTTTTCGAAACAGTTACTTTCTTTACGATCTGTATTTTCTTCGTTATTGCGTACATTTTCAGTTAAATTTATTGAATCACCATTCCAACCGCTGAAGGATAATTTCCGCTCGGACTTTTCTTTATCGTTATCTTAATATAACCTTCCTGAGCAAGCTTATTCCATGTTTTTGTATATCCGGTTGAAGGATCCAGAGGAATTTTCCACATCGTCTGTTTCCCTTTTCCAACCTGCCCGAACCACGGAATAATGTCTGCCGATTGTCCCTTGAAAGGTAGCAAATTATTCAAAACTTCTATTTCGTAATAAAAATCGTAGGTATTTTCCGGTTTATTAAGTGCGCGTTGAGAGAAAGTGTAAACGTAGCCATTGATGATCGGGCTTGTAAAATTTCCTCCCAAAGTCGGCGCTCCGGTTCCGCTGTATGTTCCGATTGCCCCGCTGTAACGGTCGTATTTTTGTCCGGCGGTGAAATCTGTATTATCTACAATATTATAGCCTCCGTTTGCCGGCGGCCAACCTCCGTTCAGATTATTCACTTTAAAAACAGATTCCAGTTCGCTCCATTTTCCCTGCCTGTATAAATCGTAAATCTGATTTCTTAAGGTCTGGTTTACCGTATTCGAAGGATCGTAAGTGGCGGCGAGTTCATCTGCATTTTTATAAAACACCGTGGTTACTTCACTGGGTGCATTTTCATCTTCAATAGTTGAAGAACTGCACGCTACGGAAAACAGGACAACCGACAGAAACGAAATGTAATTGAGTAGTTTTTTCATATATTTCAATAATTATTAATTTTAAAAATGTAAAAGCAAAAAACAGCCTCACAGATCTTTATGAGGCTGTCCATTACTAATTTAATTTCATATCCCGACCTCTTTAAATTCTTTTTTTCCAAAACACAGAATCGCTCCAGCGCTGTTCTTTCTGATAAAAAAATGTCTTTGTTTTGAGATAGTTATGATAAATGGTATTAATGTTTTCCTGATAACTTAAAAAAGTATTGTCGTGTCCGGAATCTGCATCAATAATTGCTTTTGCCGCATGGCAGGCAGAACTTATGGCAAAACCGATTCCCATTGATGAAATAGGATCAAATGAAGCCGCTGCATCTCCCACCGCCAGAAAATTTTTGCTTGAACTGATGTCTGCAATCTGCGAAAATGCATTTTTCACCCAAGGTTTTCCTTCGGAAGCAGCCTTCGAGATTTTATGCTGAATATGTTTTGTCTTTGATAATAACCGGCTCCAGTTTTCAGTATTTTCGAGCTTTTTCTCTTTAATAATCTGTGCGTCGGAAAAGAAAGTAAGCGTCATTTTCTGATTCGGCAGAGAAGCACAGTACCACCAACCGTCTTCAATAGATTCTATAATGATATTCTGTTCAATCGTCTGAGATTCATCAAAATAAAAAAATCTTCCGATCGCAGCAAGTTCGTCATACCGTTGTGACTGAACTCCTATTTTCCGGCATACACTTCCCATTCTTCCGGTTGCATCAATCAGATAATCTGCTTTTATGGTGAAATTTCCTTTGGTTTCATGTTTTACATCTACCGTCCAGTGATGGTTTTCATCCTGATCAAAAGACAGACATTTCGTTCTCGGAAAAATAATTCCTCCCTTTTCAGAAACATTTTTCAGAAGCAGATAATCGAATTCCTCCCGGTTCAGCTGAAAACTTTCGGTTTCGGTATTAAAGATAGAATCACGAACCATCAGTCTTTCGCTTCCCCAAGCTGCCGTACTGCTGTGTCCCTGAATAAAATTATTCTGATCGAAAGCTGTTTTTTCGATTCCCATATAGCTGAGAATATCAAAAATGCTTGAGTTCACCTGTTCCCCGATTTTTACAGATTCCAGATTGGTTTCTTCTACAATAACTACTTTCAGGTCAGAATATTTAAGCAGACTTAAAGCGGCGGAAGTCCCAGCTGGACCTCCACCGACAATTAATACATTAGTTTCTAACAAGTTTTGCATTTTATCTTCTGTTTCGCGTTCCTGAGCGAGGCAACGGCATACGGTCTGCTGCAACAGCAATTTCTTTAAATCCAACTTCTTCCAGATGCTCCATCATCAGTCTGCCTTTCTCGCTTCTTTCGGTAACCACCTGCGGTTTCTTTTCGATATAGAAAACAGGAATTGTAGTCTCATCATCTTCTTCATTTCCGCTGATCTGGCTTACAGGAACATTTTCGTATGTAAATATTTCGTTATTTCTTTCAGTTTCCACAAAGAATGGGAAACCTGCGCTGTGAGAATTTTTATCTCTGATAAATCCTAGCGCGTACCAGTACTGAACCATCTGGGTAAAACTGTTGATTCCACGCGCGTAGTTCATCTGCTGTCCTGCAGGAACATTGGTAGCCGACTGACCTTCAGCCGTAAACTCTCCTACCAGAACATCCCACGGACTTTGAGGCGGCCACCAGTAAGAATAATACGTAGGAGGAAGCGGCGCTGCCGGAGAACCCGCTTTATTCACAGACGGATCTGTAAAGTTGATTAGCTGAATCGTACACTGGAAGAAATCCGCCTGCCAAGGACAAGCCATTCTTTTCGTTAGATCTCCCGGTTCGCAGCCTCCGCCTTCGCACTCATCACGAGACGGCGTTAAACCCTGTGCTGCATATTGCTGCTCGTTTCCGTATTGTAAAATTCTATAAGGATTTGCATAAATAATAGGATTCTGTAAATTCCATGTTACTTCAATTCCCGGACACATCGGAAGTCCTACACAATTTCCTACACTTGCTGCATCCATAGCATTTACAGGATATTGTTCATAATTCGGATCGCTTACAAAATTTCCGTCTGCCCACTGCTGCATCAGGAAAAGCTGTGTTTCATCCAGTGCCATGAATTTCATGATATTAATATTGCTCACCGAGTTGCTCCCTGAATTTAAAGGCATCATCGGGAAAATATCGGTTCCGTTTTCTTTCAGAAGCTGTTCCTGAGGTAAATTAGGAGGAACCGGCGGCTGAGCATCATTTTGTCTGAAATATGAAAAATAATTCTGCCTGTTCTGGCGGTTTGCCTCAGAATTGTCTGTAAAATCAAAAATATTGCTGGTAAAAGCCATCATCGACTGTACATTGGCAACCCATTGATATTTGCTGATTCTGTTGATAATCGGTAAAATATCTCTCTGGAAATTTGCCTGAAAGTTTGGATTATAATTTCCGTTGCTGTACATATCAGGAACCAGATTGAAATTTCTTACCCCGACATCGAACATCGTGTCGCTTAAATTTGAAATATTCACAATTTCCGGAGCGAAATCCGGTGATCCGATCACAACCCATGCTGTAAGTGAAACCGAAGGCGTTCCGTCATTAAAGTTTACCGTACAGTAAACAGGTCCGTCCGAAATATCGTCGTGCCATGTACTGGAACCACCATAACTTGTTAGAGGTAAATTTCCACCCGCATGACCAAAACCTCCCAAAACAACCAGTCTTCCCGAATTATCCGTGAGAAGATCTCCCAACGTAACCACCGGAACTCCGTATAAAACTTTCTGTGGAGGATATTGCGCAGGATAACCCGCAGGAACATTGTTCTGATCGAATCCTATCGAACTTTGTTTACCGGAAATGGTTCTGGGTCCCGGATCTACGATTAAAGTTTGTCTGTCATTCTGCGGCACATCAGGATTTCTGAAAGGAATTTTCTGATTTTCGTAGCTGTTTTCCTGACCGTACAACAGATTTCCCTGCAATTCGCTGTACTGATACCACGCTGCTTTTTTGTTTGCCAAATGCACCGTCCATTCGATAGAAGCTACATTCGGAGTGTCTAGGGTGATTTCTTCTCCTGTGTCTGAAAGGATTTTAAAAGGCTGCCCCTGTCTTTTGATAAGACCTGCAGCATCTTTAAAGGAAGTAATTGGACCTAAGGAATTCCCGTTGTTATCGGCATCAAACGGCAGACCACCGATGGTGTCCGGAGACAGGCAGATTTCAGTTGTGCTATTCCCTAATCGGGCAACACCAACTGATGGGTGAATTGATAGATTCATGGTTTAATTATTTAGTTTTCCCTACTCTGTTATTGGCTTTTCGGTTCCGCCTTTTATAAATGGTTGTTCAGTTTTGTTTAAAATATCACTCCTAAACCGAGCAATTATTTCGATGATAAATTTAAAATATTTTTCTCATATATTGGTGAAATTATTATAAATAAATTGAAAACTTTAAATTAACAACAATCATAAACAGTTTAATATTATTAATTAAACGTTTAATAAGCAAAAAAACCTTCGGATATAAAATCTGAAGGTTTAAATTATTATAAATGAAAGTTTTAATTGATGTTTAAATAGTCTTTAATTACTTTCAGGACTCCAAAATGATCATTAGATCCGGCTTCAAAACTTGCCGCTTTTTTTACCAGAGGATGCGCATTCTGCATCGCATAAGAATATTTTGAATTTTCAAGCATCTGAATATCATTCATATAATCTCCAAAAGCCATAGTCTGCTGTGGAGTAATATCCAAAGCTTTCTGCAGTTTTTCCAGTGCCATTCCTTTATTGATATTCTTGTTCATGATATCCAGCCAATACTGACCGGAAACCACCACTTCCAAATCATATTTTTCAAAATCTTTTAATACAGGATAAACGTTTAATTCCGAACCACCGGAATGATATACCGCAACTTTAAAAATACTGTCATCAATTTCCTGCGTAAGATCTTCTTCCGCTCGTTATCTGTATAAAACTGGGAAACATAATCAATAAAATCCTGATTATCGGTTTCAAAATATGCTTTTTTCTTCCCCGACAAAACTGCCGTTGCTCCGGGAATTGTTCTGATCTCCGCGATGATTTCCGTAATGTATTTTGGATCAAGTTTATCCGCAAAAAGCTCCTCGTTCTTATAAATGACATAACCCCCATTTTCTGCTATGAAAGCCATTTCATTTTCGATTTCCCCAAAATATTTAGTAATTCCCAACATCTGTCTTCCGCTCGCAGGAACAAATAAAATATTTCTTTTCTTCAGCTCTTCATATATTTTTGGAAATTCCGGACTTACTTCATGGGAAGAATTCAGGAACGTTCCGTCCATATCTGTCACAATCATTCTAATATCATTCATAAAAATATTTTACTGTAATTCTAATTTATAATACAAAGATATTGCTATTGTTTTAAATTACAGGTTCTCAATTTTACGAAATGGTTAACAGAAAATCATATTGATAAATTTCGATTGATAAAATCGTTCATTTTATAACAATCATCAAAACAAAACATTTACTTTTGAAAGATTCTAAATAAATATCATTTATTCTAACTAATGTGAAAAATATATAACTTTATCATCAGAAATTAGATAAACCAATTTACAGGAAAAAAATTATCTAAAACTGAAAACTTTAACCATAAATTCAACGAGATGATTATCAACAAAATCTTCAACGTCGACGATTATTATTACGACGTGTTCATGGCGATTTCAGAATCCCTCACCGGATTTTCCGTGAACGAGCTCCAATCTACAGGCTTAGCCGAGATTTATTACAAGTACATTCTCAACCAGATTGAAACTGCCACTTTTATTGAATTTCTGAATATTTCTAAGAACGTTCTGGAAAATTCGGCAAGTCAGGATCAACTGAAAATTGCGATCACCGCAGAAATTATTGCCAATCCCGCAACTCAGGAAATTGCCCAAAGTGTAATTACCCTTTGGTACATGGGAACCTGGGAAGGCGCTTACGTAAACGACAGATCTTACAAAGAAGGTCTTGTATGGACGGTAATGCATGCGCATCCGCCGGGAGCAAAACAGCCGGGCTTTAAATCTTGGGAAACAAAACCTGTAAACAGCAACTCATGAATCAGACAGAAAAACCTCAGCAAAAAAAAGATGTAATCATCGTAGGAACAGGAATCGCCGGATCTTTGATTGCCAAACTTTTAACAGACCACGTTTTTGATGCCGATGCAAAAAAAATGATCCACCGTTCCGAAACGGACGACTCAAAAACGTATAAAGAACTATCGATTCTGATGTATGAAGCGGGACTTGAAGCCGGAATAGAACTCGATTCTGCCACTTCAATGGTTACTTACAACGATTACATCCGTAAGTTTTACATAGAAGAAGCCAAAGTTCCGAATTCACCATATCCGAACCTGAAGCAGGCTCCCTCTCCGAATGTTCTGGATATAGAACCGATTGTTCCGCCGTTTCCGGATAAAAAAGGTTACCTGGTACAGTTCGGTCCTATGCCTTTTGCAAGTGATGCCATTCGTGTAGGAGGCGGAACTACACTTCACTGGCTCGGAACTACCCCAAGAATGCTTCCGAACGATTTCAGACTAAAGGAACAATACGGCAGAGCGATGGACTGGCCAATTGATTATGAGACGTTAAAGCCTTATTATGAAATGGCGGAATTTGAGATCGGTGTTTCCGGAAATGTTGCAGCGCAGGAATATCCTATTAAGGAAAGTATGGAAGAATACTACGGTAAAAATTATGTTTTTCCGATGGAAGAAATTCCGCAGAGTTATATGGATCATCAGATTATTAACGGATTGACAGGAACTTCGGTTCAGCTTAACTTTGAAGAATATCCGATAATGCTTGTTCCGTCTCCGCAGGGAAGAAATTCTACCCCGAATATTGCTTACGGAACATCCAAAATAGTGAAAGCTGAAGCATCAGAATCGGGATATACTTTAACTTTAAAAAATATTGAAAGCGAAGAATACAAAGCTTTAGGAGCCGTATGGAATCCTTATATGGGAGAACGTTGTGAAGGAAATGCATCCTGCGTTCCGATCTGTCCGGTTCAGGCAAAATACAACGCTCTGAAAACGCTGAAAAAAGCTTTATATAAAGTTAATAAAAACCAGAATCTTCAGAGAAATCATAATATTCAGGTTCAGGCACAAAGCGTAGTGTACAAACTGAGTGTAGATGTGGCAGATCAGGCAAAAATCTCTAAAGTTCACATCCGAAGATATATTTCAAGAGAGAAAACAGAGTTTGTAGAAGAGGTTATCGATACGAACGAAAGATCGTTATTCTTGCTGCCAATGC
>OGQD01002165.1_pt1 | contig 11234 bp, 9 predicted proteins | sample 1553091 | NCBI WGS metagenome assembly OGQD01 (sample SAMEA2580290, study PRJEB22360) | human gut metagenome | biome: human gut; feature: human-associated habitat; material: faeces | place: Denmark | collected 2008/2010
AAGCTGGCAGGCTTTTTCTGTCTCTGCAAGCTTCAGCATATCCGGTAGGATATCTGCCAGAGATTTTACGGCTCCGTCCAGATCACTCGATGTAAATGCGAATCCATACGAATAGATATCATTCGCATCTGCCGTTCTGGTCTTCGTCTCGAATACAGGAATGTCTACACTCATGACATTCTTCTGTCCGACTTCCAGATCTACTTCCTGCTTCGGTGCCATCAGTGCCGTGTTCAGGGTTGCTTCATCCATGCCGGCTTTGGCTATGACGAAGTTCTTATTAGCTGAACGAATCCCCGCTTCTACCTTTTCCCGAAGTTCCATGTTCACTTTTACCAGATCCAGGAACTGACGCATCAGTTCGTCTCGTTTATCTTTCAGAAGTTTGTGACCTTTTATGGCTGTGACCAGTTTCTTCTTAGTTCTGGTCAGTTCCATACGGGTAGGGGTTACCTGGGTTGACGCCATAGTATCACTCCTTTCTATACTTTATATATTGGACGCCATGCCGGCTCGAATCCGCTTCGCTTCTTCTCGCTGAGAGCTGACGCCCTATGCATCTTGCCAGATATGGAATCGCAGGTTAACCTGCATTCCATATCTGATCAATCTGCGCATGGCTTACTGCTTACCATAATACTCGTCCAAGAACTTATCATCAATTCGTTTCAACTCTGATCTTGGCAGCATAGACAACAGCTTCCATCCGATCTCCAGTGTCTCTTCAATCGGTCTGTCGGTATCGTATCCCTGTGATACATATTCCTTTTCAAATGCATCTGCGAATTTCGCATATACCAGGTCAATATCAGTAAGAGCTGCCTCTCCTAAGATAGTCATTAATTCTTTCGCATCTTTTCCTCGCGCATATGCCGCAAATAACTGGTTCATGGTATTTGCATGGTCGGCTCTTGTCTTACCTTCTCCGATTCCCTTATCTTTCAGACGGGACAGGGATGGCAATACATCGATCGGAGGCTTGATACCTTTGCGGTACAAGTCACGGCTTAAGATGATCTGGCCTTCGGTGATGTAGCCGGTAAGGTCCGGGATTGGATGCGTCTTGTCATCTTCTGGCATGGTCAGGATCGGAATCAGTGTGATACTTCCCTTCTTGCCATTCTGTCTTCCGGCTCTTTCATATAACGTTGCAAGGTCGGTGTACATATATCCAGGATATCCACGGCGTCCCGGTACTTCCTTACGTGCGGCAGACACTTCACGGAGTGCATCTGCATAGTTGGTAATATCTGTCATAATTACCAGTACATGCATGTCTTTTTCGAATGCAAGATACTCGGCTGCTGTCAGTGCCATACGAGGTGTGGAAATACGCTCGATTGCCGGGTCATTTGCCAGGTTGACGAACAATACCGTTCTGTCGATGGCTCCTGTCTCTTTGAAAGATTCTACGAAGAAGTTCGACTCTTCGAATGTGATACCCATAGCGGCAAATACTACGGCGAATTTCTCATTGCTTCCGCGTACCTTTGCCTGCTTTGCAATCTGTGCTGCCAGGTTGGCATGTGGAAGTCCGGATGCCGAGAAGATTGGAAGTTTCTGCCCACGAACCAATGTGTTCAGTCCGTCAATAGCCGATACACCTGTCTGGATAAACTCTTCCGGATAGCTTCTTGCCGCCGGATTCATCGGGAGACCGTTGACGTCCAGACGCGCCTCCGGCAGGATTTCCGGGCCACCGTCGATCGGACGTCCAAGTCCGTCGAACACACGTCCCAGCATATCTTCGGATACACCAAGCTCCATACTTCTGCCAAGGAACCGTACCTTACTGTTGGAAAGATTGATTCCTGTCGCACTCTCAAACAACTGTACCAGTGCGGTATCTCCGTCAATTTCCAGAACCTTGCAGCGACGTGTCTCCCCGCTTACAAGTTCGATCTCTCCCAGTTCATCATAGGTGACGCCTTCCACGCCCTGTACCAGCATCAGCGGTCCGGCTACTTCCTGTATGGTTCTATATTCCTTTGGCATTTAGAAGTCCTCCTTTCCGAATGTGTCCGCTACTTCTGCCGCGAGCTCTTCTGTTACCTTCTGATAAGCTCCATCCAGCTCATCTTCGTGGGTGTATTTAAAGCGTCCGATCTGCTCACGTACCGGCATACTGATCAGCTTATTCATGGACGCCCCCTCTGCAAGCGCCTTAGAGGATTCCTCGTAGAATGAAAGCACCAGTTTCATCAGCAGATACTGCTTCTTCAGAGAAGAATAGGTGTCAATCTCGTGGAAGGAGTTCTGATGCAGGAAGTCCTCACGGATGGATCTTGCCGCTTCCATTTTCAGACGGTCGGACGGTGACAGTGCATCCATACCTACCATCTTCACGATCTCCTCGAGTTCTGCTTCCTCCTGGAGCAGCGCCATCATCTTCTGGCGGTTATCCATCCAGTCTTCTGCTACCTCTGAATTAAACCACTTTTCCATATCGTCCAGATACAGAGAATAACTCGTCAGCCAGTTGATCGCCGGAAAATGTCTCTTGTATGCCAGATTGGAATCCAGTCCCCAGAAAACCTTTACGATACGAAGGGTCGCCTGGGATACCGGCTCGGAAATATCACCACCCGGAGGAGAAACCGCACCGATAACCGACAGTGCACCGGTTCTGCCCTCGCTGCCGAGAGTCTTGACCATTCCGGCTCTCTCGTAGAACTGTGCAAGTCTTGAACCGAGGTAAGCAGGGTAACCCTCCTCACCAGGCATCTCCTGCAGACGTCCTGACATCTCTCTGAGCGCCTCAGCCCAACGCGATGTGGAATCCGCCATGAGTGCCACCGAGTAACCCATATCACGGAAATACTCAGCTATAGTTATACCCGTATATATAGATGCCTCTCTGGCCGCAACCGGCATATCCGATGTGTTGGCTATGAGGACTGTTCTCTGCATGAGTGAATGTCCGGTCTTCGGATCCTTCAGCTCTGGGAACTCGTTCAGAACATCTGTCATCTCATTTCCGCGCTCTCCGCATCCGATGTAGACAACGATATCCGCCTCAGCCCACTTTGCAAGCTGATGCTGGATAACTGTCTTGCCGCTTCCGAAAGGTCCGGGAACCGCAGCCACTCCTCCCTTTGCTATAGGGAAGAATGTATCTACAACTCTCTGTCCTGTGATAAGTGGCATGATCGGTGGTATCTTTTCCTGATATGGACGGCCCTTACGAACCGGCCACTTCTGCATGAGTGTCAGCTCCCTGTCACCCTTGTCTGTCTCAACCACACACACAGTCTCCTCAACTGTGAATTCTCCTGCCTTTATCTCTTTGATGGTTCCTGTCACACCATAAGGCACCATGATCTTCTGTGTGACGACCACAGTCTCCTGAACTGTTCCTATCACATCGCCTGCCGACACTTTATCACCCACCTTGGCAGTCGGCACAAATGTCCACTTGATATCTCTCTTCAGCGATGGGACTTCAACTCCTCGCTTCAGGTTGTTACCACATATCTTCATGATATCATCCAGCGGTCTCTGGATTCCATCGTATATACTGCTTATAAGTCCCGGTCCCAGCTCAACCGACAGAGGCATTCCCGTTGACTCCACCGGTGCTCCCGGTGCAAGTCCTGATGTCTCCTCGTATACCTGAACTGATGCCTGATCTCCATGCATCTCTATGATCTCGCCGATAAGTCTGCTCTCACTTACACGCACCACGTCGTACATATTTGCATCACGCATGCCCTCAGCGATGACCAGTGGTCCGGCGACCTTCTTAATCTTTCCTGTAGCCACTTAACAGCTCACGCTCCCTTCTATACTCACTCGCTCCATAGATAATTGCGAATCCTCTTTCCGATATGATTGAGGCAGTTTAGTATATCAAAATCGAATTATACCGATTTCGCAATTACCTATATCCGCTCGTTTCACCATTATTTTCTAATCATTCTTCATTAAATAAAATATCCGAGCCTACAGCCTGCTCAACGGATTTCTTTACTCCCGCTATTCCGGCCCCTGTATTGCCAGATATCCCCGGTATGAGAATGATCGCAGGCTTCATAACCTCTCTGTATCTGTCTATCTCTTTATTGAGATCCGAAGCCAGTGCCTCGGTCATATATATGACTGCATAATTGTCCTCCGCCAGCCTTTTCAGCAACGTGACCCCATAATCCAGATTATCTACAGGGAATGTATCCAGGCCCAGAGTTGCAAATCCGTATATACTGTCATAATCGCCCATAACAGCTATCTTATACATACATCTCCCTTACCCTTTCCCTGATAGCCTCCTCCGGAAGCTGGTTCAGCTTGCATGTCAATATGATCCTGACTGTCTTTATCTCGTTGAGCCTCGCCAGAATGTACGCCACTATCGGTCCCACCGTAAATGGGTTGTACTTCTGAGGCTTTATCGTTTCTATAATACGGTTGTCACACCATCTCTCAAATGCCGATGCCGACTCAGAAAGTGCCTCTGCCCCACCAGCGTATGCTGTATCCGCAAGGTATCTCTCTATCTCCTCCATGCCAGCCACCGCAGCCGTCGCCAGCCTGTCAATATCCAGAGTGTTGCACTCCGCCATGGCTCTCTTCATGAAATCCTTGTTTTTGCCTGTCTTCATGGATCTCACCGCTATCTTGATATCTGCAACAGCCACCGTCGTCTCTGCATAATCCCTGAGCAGGCTGTCATCTGCCTTCTTTGCAGCCTGCATGATTGCCAGCAGTGTCCCTCGGTCTATCACAGCATCGCACATCTGTCCATCTCCAGCCTGTGCCATACAGTCCCAAGCCTCCCTCGCGCAGTCTCTCATGTGTTCTGGAAGTCTGTCCCACGCCTTGTCACTTACGATGGACAGCATCTTCTGACCGTCTATCTCGGCATTGTCGAAGAACACATGGGCAGGAGTCTCCCCGGCAACCACAGTCTTGATCGCCGCCTTGAGGTTGTGATACAGATCTGGAAGTCTTATGACATCGAACACGGACATATCATCCACCATCTCAGCCACAGCAGCCCACGTCTTGTCAGTCTCCGCCCTAAGTATGTCATTTTCATCCATACTGGCTTTATCACTATCGCCCCAGCCCTTCTCTATGATGAACTGAACCGCCTTCTTGTAGGAATCCGTGGCCACGAGCTGTTCTATGACTGCCTGACTCATAAGCGTCATCTCAAGTGCCCTGATCCTGGCAACTGCATATATATATTTGTCTGCCATCTGCCTACCTCCAGCTATCTGTTATCAACAAATAATAATTCATTTACCTTGTCTGCCAAATGTTCTCTGTTCGCGTCCAGCATTGCTCTGAATGAACAGTTTTCCTCGATTCCTCCGTAGATCAGGATAAATCCTCCATCTATATCACAGTTCCCATTGGACACCTTAAGGCTTCCTCCGTGAGCTGCAGCTATCTGCTCTATCTGCTTCTCAGTCTGTGGTGTAAGTCGTTTTCTGTCTTTCCCGGAGAAACATATCTCTCCGCTTTTCGGCTGTACCGACTTCTCCAGACATTTGACGATCACCTGGAAATACTCCTCATCCGGGAGCGCCACCATTGCGTCATATGCCTTATCCAGCATATTCCCAATTATGGACTGCTTTGCCGCAAGTATCGCCTGTCTCTTCTTAAGTTCTGATGAGGACTTTGCCCTGAATGATCCGGACTTTTCTGCCTGGGCAACCTTCTCTCTGGTCTCCTCATTCATCTTATCCACAGTCTTTTTGGCATTTGCAATGATGGAATCCGCGTTTCTGGCAGCCTGAGCTTTGATCTCTTCAGCTTCCTTCTGCGCTTCCTGAAGGATCTGTTCTACGATTGTTTCCAATCCCGTCATAAAGTACATCCTCCTTACAAAAAGTTATAATTTGATTCCATTTACCGCAAGAATTGATACCAGAAGTGCAAGGATCGCATATGTCTCAACCATGGCTGGGAAAAGCATCGCCTTACCAAACTGATCAGGCTTCTTTACAACTATTCCAACTGCTGCAACTGCTGTCTTGCCCTGGTGCATTGCTGATACAAGACCAACTACCGCTATTGGAAGACATGCTGCAAGCATCATAAGTCCCTGTGCTACTGTGAGCTCCTTCGGTGTTCCTGAAAGGATTCCTATGTTGGACAATGCTATGAATCCAACAAGAAGTCCGTAGATACCCTGTGTACCCGGAAGAAGCTGGATGATAAGAACTTTTGCAAATTTGCTTGGATCCTCACTTACTACACCTGCTGCCGCCTGACCAGCAACTCCTACTCCATATGCAGATCCCATGCCTGCAAGAATTACTGCAAGCGCAGCTCCCACTAATGCCAAAACCGTTCCCATTGTCATAATATTTTCTCCTCCTAAAATTGGTTTCTTATTTCTGTGTTTCTGTACCACTTACTATATCAACGTACTTCGTATTCTCTCTGAACGGCCTGAATGGATTGCCGCCGCCCTCGTAGAATTTGCCGAAGAACTCTACATACTGGAGACGGCATGTGTGCACGTATGCTCCCAGCATGTTGATCGCAAGGTTGAACAGATGTCCTACTATAAATACGATGATGAACACTATGGCTCCGAATATTCCATCGCCAGCCATGCTTCCCATCTGGTTTATTACCTGTGCTATAACTCCCGTCGCAAGTCCCAGTGCAAGAAGTCTGGAGTACGACAGCAGATCTGACAGCCAGCCTGTCAGGTTGTATATGTCATACAGTCCAAGTGCAAGTCTGAGCACCGGATTCTTGTGGTCTCTTCCCGACATGAGCACGATGATTGCAGCTCCCACAATCGCCAATCCGTAGCTTGTATTCTTAAGCCAGCCAGGGAAATTGAACTGCATCTGTGCTATAGATGCGAACAGCTCCGTCGGCATGAGCATCAGCACAAGTCCTGTGATGAGCATGAACCACGACAGCACGTCGCATATGAATGATTTCGCATCTCCCTTCTTCAGACACATATATCCCTTGAGTGCCAGTCCGCCGAACAAATGTATAAGTCCGAACAGCAAAGAGAATAACAAAAGCTTCATCGGGTCATCCAGCGGTGCAAACCATACCGGCTTGAACGTCACCTCGTGGTGGAAAAACGTCCTCGATACCACCGTTATCAGGTCTCCGAAAAAACCGCCAAATAATATTCCCCATATCAGTGTGGATATACCACAGTACATGAACAGACGCAGGGACTTTTGAAGTCCGTTCTCCATCTTTGGGAATTTCCTGATCAAAATAAAACATGCCAGGAATATGATGAGTCCATACGCCGCATCGGACAACATGAGTCCGAACAGGAATATATAGAATATCGCCATCGGTGTGGTTGGATCCATCTCACCTTTTCCCGGAAGTCCAAATGACTCCAGTACACCCTCCGCCGATGCGAACATCTTCGGATTCTGAAGCTGTATAGGTGCCGCTTCATCCTCCGGAACATCATATACATCAGCCATCAGGCTGAAATTCTCATTGAGTACAGCCACTACCCTGTCTGCATCTCTCTCCAGCACATATCCCGATATGACAAATGTGCTCTTTGACTGGAGAAGGCTTCCAAGGACCTTATATTTATCCGCCCTTATGCGGTAATAGTCAGCCAGAAGTCTCAGCTTGTCTCTGTCATCAGCCATGGATACTAGTTCATTCTTCTTGTCCTCTATCCACTGTTCGAACTCCCTTATATCCGCCCTGTACTTATCCGTCTTCTGTTCAGGTGTTCTTTTGGAGAAATACGAAATTCTTGTAAATCCATGGGATCTCAATATCTCCTCCACCCTCTGTGATACAGTTTTAATGGCTATTGCCACCATACAAGTCTGGTCCTTATCAGATCCTACAACAGTGACTGTGTATCCCGCTATCTCCGGTTCCGCAGAGCTTATATACCCCTGAATATCCGTCTCCGTGAGCCCCGGTGGCATAGTTCCGATCATCACATCCGTCTTCTCGGTCCCTGTGGTATTGATCGGTATGTCCATATTCAGCCACGGCGCCAATCCGTCTATAGCCACCTGACATTTGACTATTCCCGCCTCACAGCCGGCTATGTCCTTGCTGATCTCCTGGATCTTTTTAACCTTACGGTTATAATCCCATCTTCCAGCTATGATCTCCTGAATGTCAGCCTCTGACGCCTCCTGCCGTCCTTCCAGGCTGGCAAATATGGATTTCTCCTCCGGAGCATATTTATCAATTATCTGTAAGGCTTCATCTGTATTCTGTACTCTCTTCTCGTACTTTGCTCTCTGGCTTGTGGTACTCATCTTCCTGAAGTCATCAGTCTCTTCGGTATCAGTCTGTATCTCAACCATTCCCAGCGACTGGAGCTTCTCAAGAATTGCTTTTCTGTCCCTCTTCATGGCACAGATCTCAATCTTCTTCATAGGAAGTACCGCCATACATTTACCCCCTTTCTTAAAATGCCTGCAGGACTTTTCATCCCACCAGCTCTGCGATGATCGTGGAAGTAACCTCGCCTTCCATGGACGATGCACGTTCCCTGAGATGTGCGATCTCAGCGGTGGCAATATCCATCGCCTTCACCGTGAGTTTCTCCTCCTCAGATCTGCCGGCTCCCTCGGCACTCTTCATGCTTTCTCTCGAAGCTGATCCTGCGGCCGCGATCATATCCGCAGCCTCCTTCTTTGCAGCAGCTACTGTATAGTCGGCTTCTTCCTTGGCCTTGCGAATGATCTCGTCAGCTTCAGACTCTGCATCGGTTATCTTCTTCATAGTCTCCTGCAGCATAACATTCCTCCCTTATAAAAATTTATGAGCAGACTCAATTCCATAAACACTTCATCAAAGCATCACTTTAGATTATTATGTCAAAACTCAAGTAATATTATTTTATAATGAGTTGGCTATATTGTAAATAAACATTTTGTAAAGTTTGTACAACCCCCTTGATATTTTTTTATTGTTAATGTACAATGTGACTATGTTGATAATACTTATGTTTATCCATTAATCATTTTTCTTCCTTTTAACGCGGTTATATGTCGAACAAATGATGCAGTTTGACGAAAACCGTATAAAAAAAGATCCCATGACAGTCTTGACCATACTGTCATGGGATTCTTTTTTGAGTATGAACGGGGTCCCCCTTACGGCATAACTTATGATACTACTCAATCATTCCGATTCTTCTTACGTGACGCTCATCATTTGAGAATGGTGTGTCGAGGAATATGTCGACTATCTTAAGTGCAAGTCCAGGTCCTATGACTCTGGCACCCATAGCCAGCATATTTGCATCGTTGTGCTCTCTTGTCGCCTGTGCCGAGAAGCAGTCGTGGCAGAGTGCAGCTCTGATTCCCTTTATCTTATTCGCTGAGATCGATATTCCTATTCCTGTTCCGCAGATGATGATTCCCTTATCACACTCACCTGAGGCTACTGCCTTTGCTGCTGCCTGTCCATATACCGGGTAGTCAACTGACTCTGTGCTGTAACAGCCAAAGTTCTTGTACTCAAGGCCTCTCTCCTCAAGATGCTTTATAACCTCCTGCATAAGCTCATATCCGCCGTGGTCACATCCAAGTGCTATCATGTTCCGATTCTCCTTTTTATATAATATTTTTTTCGAAATTAACTAACAGCTTATTATCCTGTGTCCTGCAGCCTTGATGAGACGGTTCATGATGGCGTAGCCCATGTCCCCCTCCTCAAATGACTCGCTGTATATATACTGTGCACCTATGTCATCACAGGTTCTGAGCAGACTGTACAGTCCGGCAGACACAGTTATCTCGTTCTTCTTGCTTCCGGCATCGTATACGTTCTCGCATACTCCGTCATCATAAAGACTGACATTGTCAGTGTCACACAGTATCGCAGTCTTGTATCCCTGTGCCTTTTTCTCCGCAACAAGACTTCTTATCTTCTCAGCAGCAGCCAGTCTATCGCCCTCTACTATGCTGAGTTCTCCCTTTGGAGCATAGTGTGTGTACTTCATCCCCGGAGCCTTAGGTCTCAGAGCATTGTTCATACCTGTTATCGCCGGATCTATAGTCACATCGCCAACGATATCCCTTATCATCTCCGGAGTGATATATCCAGGCCGTAATATAGTCGGTCTGTCCCCGGTCATGTCCACTATCGTCGACTCTATACCGATTCCGACTGCCCCACCGTCGATGATCATATCTATCCTGCCGTCCATATCCTGCTGCACATGCTGCGCAGTGGTCGGGGATGGTCGTCCGGACAGATTGGCACTTGGAGCTGCGATATACACTCCCGAATCCTTTATGAGCCTCATGGCAACCGGATGTGATGGCATCCTGATGGCAACCGTATCAAGTCCGCCAGTGGTCGTGTGCGGAACGACCTCTTTCTTGTTGAGTATGATGGTGAGTGGTCCCGGCCAGAATGCTTCCATGAGCTTCTTCGTGTCGTCACTCACTGTCTCCGCCAGTTCATACACGCTTGATGTCTCTGCTATATGGACTATGAGCGGATTGTCCGATGGCCGGCCCTTTGCCGCATATATCCGATGTGACGCATCCGGATTCAGCGCGTCTCCTCCAAGGCCATACACTGTCTCTGTCGGAAATGCTACAAGACCACCTCTCTTAAGTATCTCCGCCGCCTGCTCATACATGCGGTCGTCATCCACTCCTGCTTTTGCAATTATAGTGTTCATCACTTTACCTTCTTCTATAATAAATTGTTATCGCTTCTATATTATTGCATATACGCCCATATTTTAGCCCAGCACCGCATGTGTGTCAAATGTTTAGGCTATATTTGGGTAACATATATCATATAACGTCCGCCGCCGTCATATAAAATAGTAATTACACTTCCCGGGTATCACCGATGCGTACTTCCACCAAATTATACATACTTGTATTTGCCATAATATTTGCAGTAATACTTCCTCCAATCCTCTGCTACATATTTATAGTCCGTCCCGCAGACCATACAGCCGGGCAGGATACTTCCACCAATACAGGAAATGGGCGCGCATCCACCGAAGGTTTGGGCACCACAGATGCGGCAAAATCATTTACGATCCTCATCGATCCGGGACACGGCGGATTTGACCCGGGTAAGGTCAGCCCGGATGGGATCATGGAAAAGGACATAAATCTGGCCATCGCCTCAAAGCTGGCATCGGCACTTACGGATCAGGGATTTTCCGTGTATCTGACCAGAGACTCCGACAAGTCCCTGAACAGTGAAAATGCATCCAGCAAGAAGACTTCAGATCTGAAAGCCCGCACCAACCTCGCCACAAATGTAAACGCTGATCTCTA
>OGQD01002166.1_pt1 | contig 11231 bp, 9 predicted proteins | sample 1553091 | NCBI WGS metagenome assembly OGQD01 (sample SAMEA2580290, study PRJEB22360) | human gut metagenome | biome: human gut; feature: human-associated habitat; material: faeces | place: Denmark | collected 2008/2010
AATCCGCCCACCCCGGCGTCTCCGCGGGCGGGGGAAAAGCCGGCGTTCTCCGAGAGGAAGCCGTAGCCGGGGTGGATGGCCTGGGCGCCGGCGGCCTTCGCGGCGGCCAGTACGGCGTCGGCGCGCAGGTAGCTTTCGGCGGGCTTGGCGCCGCCCAGGTCGATGGCGATGTCCGCCTCCTCGACGTGGCGGGCGTTGCGGTCAGTGGCGCTGTGCACGGCCACGGTAGTCAGGCCCAGGGCCTTGGCGGTGCGCATCACGCGGCAGGCGATCTCGCCGCGGTTGGCCACCAGCAGGGTATCGATCTTCTTCATCAGACTTGCTCCTGCCAGGCCGGTTTGCGTTTTTCCAGGAAGGCGTGCAGGCCTTCCTGCCCCTCGGGGCTGATGCGGATGCGGGCGATGGCGGCTTCGGTGTAGTGGCGGCGTTCGGGGGTGAGCTCGCCGGCGCCGATTTCGTGGAACAGCGCCTTGCAGGCCACCAGGGCCGCCGGACTGTTGTTCAGCAGGTTGGCGATCCACGCTTCGGCCTCGTCGTCCAGTTCGGCCGCCGGATAGGTTTCGTCCACCAGGCCCAACTCTCGCGCGCGGATGCCGCTGAAGCGCTCGGCGGTCATGGCGTAGCGGGTGGCGGCGCGCTGGCCGATGGCCTTGGTGACGAAGGGGCCGATGGTGGCCGGGATCAGGCCGATGCGCACTTCGGACAGGCAGAACTGCGCGTCCTCGGCGGCCAGCACCATGTCGCAGCAGGCGGCCAGTCCGACACCGCCGCCAAACGCCGCGCCCTGGACGATGGCGAGGGTCGGCTTCTTCAGTTGGTGCAGGTTGTAGAGCAACTCCGCGAGCTGCTGGGCGTCGTTCAGGTTGCCCTGGTAGTCCAGCTTCACGGACTCCTGCATCCACGCCAGGTCCGCACCGCCGCAGAAGTGGCGGCCACGGCCGCGCAGCACGACGAGGCGTACGCGGTCGTCGTTGGCCACGGTGTCCAGTGCCTGGATCAACTCGGCGAGGGTCCGGGCGTTGAAGGCGTTGTTCTTTTCCGGGCGGTTGAGCCAGAGGCTGGCAACGCCGCGAGGGTCTATATCCAGTTCGATGTTCTGATAATCGGTCATGGCTGCGGCCTTACATGCGGAAGACGCCGAAGCGGGTTGCTTCGACAGGCGCGTTGAGCGAGGCGGAGAGGGCGAGGCCGAGCACGTCGCGGGTCTGCGCCGGGTCGATCACGCCGTCGTCCCACAGGCGGGCGCTGGAATAGTAGGGATGGCCCTGGCGCTCGTACTGCTCGAGGATCGGTGCCTTGATCTTCGCCTCGTCTTCGGCGGACAGCGCGTTGCCGGCGCGTTCGGCCTGCTCGCGCTTGACCTGGGCCAGCACGCCGGCAGCCTGTTCGCCGCCCATCACGCCGATCCGCGCGTTGGGCCACATCCACAGGAAGCGCGGGTCGTAGGCGCGGCCGCACATGCCGTAGTTACCGGCGCCGAAGCTGCCGCCGATGATCACGGTGAACTTCGGCACCTGGGCGCAGGCCACGGCGGTGACCAGCTTGGCGCCGTGCTTGGCGATGCCGCCGGCCTCGTACTTCTGGCCGACCATGAAGCCGGTGATGTTCTGCAGGAACACCAGCGGGATGCCGCGCTGGCAGGCCAGTTCGATGAAGTGCGCGCCTTTCTGCGCGGCCTCGGCGAAGAGGATGCCGTTGTTGGCGAGAATCGCCACCGGGTAGCCGTGCAGGTGGGCGAAGCCGCACACCAGGGTGGTGCCGAACAGCGCCTTGAACTCGTCGAATTCGCTGCCGTCGACCAGGCGGGCGATGATCTCGCGCACGTCGAAAGGCTGCTTGCTGTCCACCGGAATGACTCCGTACAGCTCGTCGGCGGCGTACAGCGGCGCGCGCGGGGCGCGGGTGTTGAGCTGGCCCTGCTTGCTCCAGTTGAGGTTGGCGATGCAGCGGCGGGCGATGGCCAGCGCGTGCTCGTCGTCCTCGGCGTAATGGTCTGCCACGCCGGAGGTCTTGCAGTGCACGTCGGCGCCGCCCAGGTCCTCGGCGCTCACCACTTCACCGGTGGCGGCCTTCACCAGCGGCGGGCCGGCGAGGAAGATGGTGGCCTGGTTGCGCACCATGATGGTCTCGTCGCTCATCGCCGGCACGTAGGCGCCGCCGGCGGTGCAGGAGCCCATCACCACGGCGATCTGCGGGATGCCCTGGGCGCTCATGTTGGCCTGGTTGAAGAAGATGCGGCCGAAGTGTTCGCGGTCGGGGAACACCTCGTCCTGGCGCGGCAGGTTGGCGCCGCCCGAGTCCACCAGGTAGATGCACGGCAGGCGGTTCTGCTGGGCGATGGTCTGGGCGCGCAGGTGCTTCTTCACGGTCAGCGGGTAGTAGCTGCCACCTTTTACCGTGGCGTCGTTGCCGACGATCATGCATTCCACGCCTTCCACGCGGCCGATGCCGGCGACCACGCCGGCGGCGGCGACGTCTTCGCCGTACACCTCATGGGCGGCGAGGGCGGAGACTTCGAGGAAAGGGGAGCCGGCGTCGAGCAGGCGGTTGATGCGTTCGCGCACCAGCAACTTGCCGCGTGCGCTGTGCTTGGCCTGGGCGGCGGCGCCGCCGCCTTCATGGACGCGGCCGAGGACGGCGCGCAGGTCCTGGACGTTCTCCAGCATGGTCGCGGCGTTGGCGGCGAAGTCGGGGGAACGCGGGTTGATCTGGGTGTGCAGGATGGCCATGGGGGCTCCATCAGGTTGAGCTCGGTGCGGGGGCTTTTCTCTCACCCCGACCCTGGCTGCGCGCCCCGCTCCTGAGGGAGAGGGGGCGCAATCGGAACGCTGAAGGTTCAGCCGGCACCGCTCAGTTCCCTAACCCTCCGGGAGAGGGTTAGGGTGAGGGTGCTCTCAGGCTGCTCAGCGGGTCTCGTTGAACAGCTCGCGGCCGATCAGCATGCGGCGGATTTCGCTGGTGCCGGCGCCGATCTCGTAGAGCTTGGCGTCGCGCAGCAGGCGGCCGGTGGGGAACTCGTTGATGTAGCCGTTGCCGCCAAGTATCTGGATGGCGTCCAGGGCCATTTGCGTGGCGCGCTCGGCGGTGTAGAGGATCACCCCGGCGGCGTCCTTGCGGGTGGTTTCGCCACGGTCGCAGGCCTGGGCCACGGCATAGAGATAGGCGCGGCTGGCGTTGAGCTGGGTGTACATGTCGGCGACCTTGCCCTGGATCAGCTGGAACTCGCCGATGCTCTGGCCGAACTGCTTGCGGTCGTGGATGTAGGGAACGATCACGTCCATGCACGCCTGCATGATGCCGATCGGGCCGCCGGCGAGGACCACGCGCTCGTAGTCCAGGCCGCTCATCAGCACCTTTACGCCGCCATTGACTGCGCCCAGCACGTTCTCTTCCGGCACTTCCACGTCATCGAAGAACAGCTCGCAGGTGTTCGAGCCGCGCATGCCCAGCTTGTCGAACTTGCTGCCACGGCTGAAGCCTTTCCAGTCGCGCTCGACGATGAACGCGGTGATGCCGTGGGCGCCTTTTTCCGGCTCGGTCTTGGCGTAGATCACGTAGGTGTTGGCATCCGGGCCATTGGTGATCCAGGTCTTGCTGCCGTTCAAGACGAAGCGGTCGCCGCGCTTCTCGGCGCGCAGCTTCATCGATACCACGTCGGAGCCGGCGTTGGGCTCGCTCATGGCCAGGGCGCCGATGTGCTCGCCGCTGATCAGCTTGGGCAGGTACTTGGCCTTTTGTTCGGCGTTGCCGTTGCGCTTGATCTGGTTGACGCACAGGTTGGAATGCGCCCCGTAGGACAGGCCGACCGACGCCGAGCCACGGCTGATTTCCTCGATGGCGATGACGTGGGCCAGGTAACCCATGTTGGCGCCGCCGTATTCCTCCGCCACGGTGATGCCGAGCAGGCCCATGTCGCCGAACTTCTTCCACATGTCCATGGGGAACAGGTTGTCGGCGTCGATCTGCGCGGCGCGCGGGGCCAGTTCGCTGGCGACGAAGCCCTGCACCTGCTCGCGCAGCATGTCGATGGTTTCGCCGAGGCCGAAGTTGAGGGAGGGGTAGCTCATGGAATCACCTGTACTTGTATTTATATGCGGATGAGAGAGCGGGCAGGGCGGCGAGATCAGCTCGTGGCGCGCTGCTTGCGGGGTTTGTCGGTCTCGGCCATGGCCGCCAGGCAGCGCTCCTCGGCCGTGTCCAGTTCCAGTTTCATCTGCTCGATGTCGAGCAACTGTTGCTCAAGCTGCGCGCGGCGCGCGGTGATCTTGTCGAGGAAGGTCTGCAGCTGCCTGGTGTTGCCGCTGCTGGGGTCGTAGAGGTCGATCAGCTCCTTGCACTCGGCCAGCGAGAAGCCGATGCGCTTGCCGCGCAGGATCAGCTTCAGGGCTACCAGGTCCTTGGCGCTGTAGATGCGCTCCTGGCCACGGCGCTCGGGGCTGAGCATGCCTTGCTCCTCGTAGAAGCGGATGGCGCGGGTGGTGACGTCCAGTTCGCGGGCCAGCTCGGAGATGGTGTAGGTCGTGGGCATGGGAATCTTCTTGCTCGGTCGTTTACCTTTACGTTAACGTAAACCTGCCTTGGGTCACTGTCAACACACCTCGCAGGTGGCGTAGGAAAGGTGGGTGGCGCGGGAATTGCCTCGTGGTCGCCTCTAACCTTTCCCACCAGGGGCTTCCCCTTTACGGACGCCGCCGGCGGGTGTACACAGCCCTGACCAGCCTGCGAGTTCCGTGCCCTGAAAGAGGGCGCGGAACCTACCGGAGCGATGCATGACGACAAGAACAATAAGCAGCAACCTGTTGCGCGAAGCCCACCTTGCCCGTGAACACCTGCAGCAGGAGGGCGAAGTGCCCAGCGGCGTGCTCCGCGAGGAAATCGACGCCTCCTGGCGACGCAGCCTCGGCCACGGCCTGGACTGCGCCAGCGGCACCGAGCACGGCCTCGACACGCGGGTGAAGCCCGACGTGCTGCTGGCCGGCAATCGCCTACTGCTCGACGCCGCCACGCCCGAGCTCGACTACCTGCAGCAGCGCCAGGGCCACGATGGCGTGATCATCCTGGCCAACGCCGACGCCACCATCCTGTCCGTCGAAGGCGCGCGCGAGCGCATGCAGAGCAAGGGCCTGGCCGATATCGTCCAGGGCGCCTGCTGGAGTGAAGCTTCCCGCGGCACCAACGCCCTGGGCACTGCGCTGGTGGAAAAGCGCGCCACGCAGATCGACTGCGGCGAACACTTCCTCGACCGCCTGAGCCGCTTCTCCTGCACCTCGGTGCCCATCGAGGGGCCGCAAGGCACGTTGCTCGGTGTGCTCGACATGACCCGCGAAGGGCCGCTTTCCGGTCCGCGGGAAAGCCTCTCGCTGCTCAGCCTCGCGGTGTTCCAGATCGAGGCGCGGCTGTTCGCCGTCAGCCATCCGGGACAGGTGGTGATCGCCTTCCATTACCGCCGCCAGTACCTCGATTCCGCCTGGCAGGGCCTGCTGGCGCTGGGGCTGGACGGCAAGGTGCTGGCCGTCAGCGGCCAGGCCTGCCAGTTGCTCGGCGCCAACCGCGAAGCCCTCGTCGGCCGGCGCAGTGAAGATTTCCTCGGCGTGCGCGGTGAGCAGCTCATCGCGCGGCTATACCAGGGCGGCGTGGGCAGCCTGCAGACGCCCAAGGGCGAGCTGTTCTACAAGACCCTGCAAGCGCCGCTGCGCAGCCATGCGGTGCCGGTCAGTACGCGTGCACCGCGCCCGGCGGCCGGTCCCGAACTCGAAGCTCTGGCCGGTAATCACCCCCGCTACGCCCGTGCCCTGCGCATGGCGCGCCAGGGGTTGGTGAACGAACTGCCCGTGCTGCTGCTGGGCGAAACCGGCAGCGGCAAGGAAGTGGTGGCCCGTGCCCTGCACCAGGCCAGCGCGCGCAGCGACAAGCCCTTCGTCGCGGTGAACTGCGCGGCGATTCCCGAGGGCCTGATCGAGTCCGAACTCTTTGGCTACCGCGACGGCGCCTTTACCGGCTCTCGGCGCGGCGGCATGGTCGGACGGCTGCAGCAGGCCCACGGCGGCACGCTGTTCCTCGATGAAATCGGCGATATGCCCCTGGCCCTGCAGGCGCGGCTGTTGCGCGTACTGCAGGAGCGCAAGGTGGCGCCGCTGGGCGCCGGCGAAGAGCAGGACATCGACGTCGCGCTGATCTGCGCCACCCACCGCGACCTCAAGCGCCTGGTGGAGGAAAAGCACTTCCGCGAGGACCTCTACTACCGCGTCAACGGCATCAGCGTGAAGCTGCCGGCGCTGCGCGAACGCGACGACCTCGCCGAGCTCGCCAGAGGTCTACTGGCACGCCTGGGCGCGCCGAAGGTGAAACTCTCCGCCGAACTGCTCGGCCTGCTGCGCGAATACCATTGGCCGGGCAACATCCGCCAGCTGGAGATGGTCCTGCGCACCGCGCTGGCCATGCGCGAGGAGGGCGAGGAGGAACTTGGCCTCGACCATCTGCCCGACAGCACTCTCGACGAACTCGCCGCCGGCGAGCGGCCGCAGAGCGGCAGCATCCGCGAGAACGAACTGGAGTTGATCCGCCAGGCGCTGGAGCGCCACCAGGGCAACGTCTCCGCCGCTGCCGATGCGCTGGGCATCAGCCGCGCCACGCTGTACCGCAAGCTCAAACAACTCAAGGTGGGCTGATGTTCTTCACCCGCCTGATCGAGAGCGACGATCCCCAGGCGCTCAAGGCTTCGCTGCGTTGGCTGTACGGCTTCGTGAGGCCGCACAAGGCGGCCATCGCCGGCCTGCTCGGGTTGTCGTTCTGCGCATCCCTGCTGGTGCTGGCGCAGCCCTGGCTGACCAAGACGCTGATCGACGACGGCCTGCTGGCGAAGAACTTCCCGGTGCTGGTGACGGTGGCGGTGGCGATGATCATCGTCGGCCTGGCGGGTACGGCGTTGTCCGGCCTCAACCGCTACCTGCACACGCGGCTGTCCGGGCGCATCCTGTTCGCCTTGCGCGATGCGTTGTACCGCCACCTGCAGACGCTTTCGCCGAGCTTCTTCGGCCGCCGTCGCATCGGCGACCTGATGTCCCGGCTGGATGGCGATGTCGCGGAAATCCAGCGCTTCGCCGTGGACTCGCTGTTCTCCGCCGTCTCCAGCGTGATCGGCCTGGTTGGCGCGCTGGTGCTGTTGCTGACCCTGTCGTGGAAACTGTCGCTGCTGGTGGCGCTGCTGATTCCGCTGGACGTGCTCTGGCTGCGCTGGATGCGGCGCAAGGTCGAGCGCGAGGCGCGCGGTTTGCGCGAGCGTTCGGCGGACCTTTCGTCGTTCTTCGTCGAGACCCTGCCGGCAATGAAGTTCATCCAGTCCGCCGGCCAGCAGAACCGCGAAGCCGGGCGCCTGGAAGGCCTGGGGCAGGGCTATCTGGGCCAGCTGCTGCGCCTGCAACTCACCGAGTTCTTCACCCAGGCCGTGCCGGGCACGCTGATGTCGCTGTCCCGCGCCTGCGCCTTCCTGGTCGGTGGCTACTGGGTGGTGCAGGGCACCTGGCAACTGGGTTCGCTGATCGCCTTTTCCACGTACCTGGGCATGGCCATCGGGCCGGTGCAGAGCCTGCTCGGCCTGTATGTCGCGTTGCAGCGCATGACGGTCAGCCTTGGCCGGGTGATGGAACTGCGCGGCGAGGAAGCCAGCATCGTTTCACCGGTCACTCCACGGGCCATGCCTGCGATTGGCGAGCTGCGCCTGGAGAACCTGAGCTACGCCTGGCCGGGCCGTGCGCAAGCCGTTTTGCAGGACGTGCAGGCGGTGATTCCTGCCGGCCTCAAGGTCGCGCTGAGCGGCCCGTCCGGCGTTGGCAAGAGCACCCTGATCGACCTGCTGCAGCGCTTCTACGACCCCGACCAAGGCAGCATCCTGCTGGACGGCGTGGACCTGCGCGAACTCGACCTGCAAGCCCTGCGCCGGCGCGTGGCGGTGGTCAGCCAGGACATCGTGCTGTTCCGCGGCAGCCTCGCCGACAACCTGGCCTACAGCGCACCCGAGTCGAGCCGCGAGGCCATCGAGAAGGCCGCTCGCGCCGCACAGCTGGACAGCCTGATCGCCAGCCTGCCCGAAGGCCTCGACAGCCCGCTGGGCGAGCGCGGCCAGCAGCTGTCCGGTGGGCAGAAGCAACGCATCGCCATTGCCCGCGCGCTGCTGCAGGACCCGCTGATCCTGGTGCTGGACGAGGCTACTTCGCAGGTGGACGAGAGCACCGAACGCGAGGTGATCGCGGCCATCGACCAGTTGTTTGCCGGGCGTACGCGATTGCTGATCAGCCACCGTACTTCGACGTTGGCCGCCGCCGACCTGTACCTGGAATTGCAGGACGGGCAGATGCGCGTGCGCGCAGCGCAGCCGGTGCAGCGACATGAGGCCTGAGCTGCGGGTCGGGGTGGTCGATAGCGGTTTTGCCGAGTCGCAGTCAGCGAGTGTCAGCGCTGCGCGCCGTTTCTTCCTCACCGACACCGGCCATGCTGGAAGCGAACCCCAGGTGGATGCCCTTGGCCACGGAAGCGCTGTCTGCGAGGCCATTCTTTCCCATGCGCCGAGTGTCCGACTGTCTGTCGCACAGGTCTTCGATGAACGCGGCGTGACCAGCCCGCTGCAGATCGCCGCTGCGCTGCACTGGCTCGGCGAGCAGGGTGTGCGGGTGATCAACCTGAGCCTGGGCGTGCGCCAGGATCGGCCGATCCTGCGTGATGCCGTGGCGGAACTGGTCGAAGCCGGCCTGATCGTTTGCGCGTCCAGCCCGGCGCGGGGGGAAGCGGTGTTTCCGGCAGGTTATCCGGGTGTGATTCGCGTGACGGGTGATGCGCGCTGCGGTGAAGGCGAGTGGTCCTGGCTGGATAGTCCGCAGGCGGATTTTGGCGCGGCGGTGAAGGTCGGCGGGCGTTCCGGGGCGAGCCTGGGGTGTGCGGCTTTTTGCGGGCATCTGGCGGCATTGCTGGTGGAACGACCGGAGCTTTCCAATGTGCAGCTCATTGAGCTGATGCGGGAGCGGGCAGCTTTTCGGGGGATCGAGCGGAAGGTGAGTTTGTGAGTCATGGTCGAGTTCTTTCCCCTCACCCCAACCCTCTCCCGGAGGGAGAGGGAGCCGTCCTCTGCAGGCGTTCAGTTCTGAGACTTTGCTGCAGCCCTCGGCGTGAACAGAAATCCCCATGCACGCCGATCAGTCCCCTCTCCCTCTGGGAGAGGGCTAGGGTGAGGGCCTCCGTAGCATGAGTGAACGCCCGATCCTGATTCTTGGCGCCGGCCCCGCCGGAGCCGCCGTCGCCCTCGGCCTGCGCCGTCTCGGTCATCCCGTCACAGTGATCAGCGAATGGCGCCGCTTCGCCGCCGTCGAAGGTGTCTCCCAGCGCGTACTCGAAGGCCTGCGCAATGCCGGCTTGCGGCATGCGCTGGAGTGCGCCGCGCCACCCTCACAGCGTCGCGTGCACTGGAACGGCGTGGAAAGCGCGCAGAACATCGAATGCATCCTCGACCGTCCGCGCTTCGATGCCGGGCTGCGCGAGGACATGACCCAAGCCGGTGTCGAGCTGATCGAAGCGCAGGTGCTGGCAGTGGAGAAAGACGGCGCTGCTTGGCGCGTGACGCTGGATGACGGCCGGGTAGTGCAGGGCGCCTTCCTCGTCGAAGCCCGCGGCCGCCAGGCACCATTGAATCAAAAGGGCCAGAAGGCCCGGCGCGGCCCGGAAACCCTCAGCCTGCTCAATCGCTGGCGGGGCGAGCCCGGTCCTTTGGCGACAGCGGTGGAGAGCCTGCCCGACGGCTGGGCGTGGATGGCGCGGCTGGAGGATGGGCGCTGCTACTGGCAGCTCACCCTGGACGTCGCCAGCAGCCAACTGCCGCCCCGCGAGCAACTGCTGGACTACTGCCGCGAGCGCCGCCGCGCGTCGAGGCTGGTCCGGCAACTTTTCGGGGATGCCGAGGAGCGCGAACTGGACCTGCACGCCCGCAGCAGCACGGCGATCCTCTGCCTGGAAGCTTGCGGCGATAACTGGATTCGCGTGGGCGATGCGGCGATGGCGGTGGACCCGTTGTCGGGCAATGGCATCTTCCAGTCGCTGTCCTCGGCCTTGCAGGCGCCGCTGGTGATCAACACGCTGCTGCGCGCGCCGGAGCGGGCTGAATTGGCCAAGCGCTTCCACCGGCAACGGGTCGAGCAGCTGTTCCTGCGCTTCGCCCGCGTTGGCCGTGACTTTTATGCCAGCGAAGAACAATGGAGTGGCCAGCCGTTCTGGCAGGCTCGCCGCGGGTGGCCGGACGAGCAGCCGAGCCACGTGCCTGCGGATTTCGCCAGCCTGCGCATCGTGCGTGCACCGGTCCTGAAGGGCGAGTTCGTCGATGAGGCGGAAGTGGTGGTCAGCGCCGATCAGCCGCTGGGCATCTGGCACCTCGACGGCCTGGAACTGGCGCCCTGGCTACGGCGGCTGCGCGCGGAGCCGGAAGCCCAGGTGCTGGCGGACCTGCCGCCGGAACGGCGTCGAGCCTTCCTGGGCTGGCTGCTCGCCCAGGGCTATCGCCCGCAGCTTTAACCACTTCACGGATTTTCGAGGCTGCGCCGGGCGATGATGTACGGCTGCCCGATGGAGAATCCCATGGCCTTCCTGCGATCCGCCTTTGCCCTGTCGCTGATCCTGCTGACGCTCTTCGATACCTCGCTCGCGGCTTCGACGTCGGCGGTCGACACCGCCAGCGCGGAACGCTTCCTGCGCCAGTTGTACGCCAGCTATTCGCCGGACGGGCCGGGCGTGCCGAACCCGTCGCTGAAGGAAGAGGACGTCTACGATGCCTCGCTGATCGCCCTGATGAAGGCCGACCAGGACGCCGCCGATGGCGAGCTGGGCTACCTGGGTGGCGACCCGCTATGCGATTGCCAGGACTGGGGCGATATCAAGGTGAAGTCGCTGGAGTTTGCGCAGGTGGACGATGAGCGAATCAAGGCCCGGGTGGTGCTCAAGGATGCACTGACCGGGGAGGACCGCGACCTTGGCCTGCTGTTGCATCGCACGTCAGGCGGCTGGCTCGTCGAGGACTGCTTCAACGAGCAGGGCAGCCTGGCCGAGAATCTCCGGCATAGCACCCGTGAGCTCCTGCAGCTGAAGAAGGGCGCGGCCAAGCCCTGATGCAGAAGCGCCTCAAGTTCTCGTAGGGCGGATAACGCGCCAGCGTTATCCGCCGAAGGATGAGCCGGCGGGGAACCTGGAAGAAAAGC
>OGQD01002167.1_pt1 | contig 11218 bp, 9 predicted proteins | sample 1553091 | NCBI WGS metagenome assembly OGQD01 (sample SAMEA2580290, study PRJEB22360) | human gut metagenome | biome: human gut; feature: human-associated habitat; material: faeces | place: Denmark | collected 2008/2010
GTCACGCAACCCCGCCCTCCCGGGGCCACCACGGCGAAGCCGCGACCGGCGTCGCCCGCGCGCGCCGCCTCGACGCCCGCGTTCAACGCCAGCAGGTTGGTCTGGAAGGCGATCTCGTCGATCACGCCGATGATGGCGCCGATCTGGTCGGACGACTGCTCGATGGCGGTCATGGCGGCGACGGCGTCGCCGACCACCGCCCCCGAGGCTTCCCCCGCCCCCCCCCCCCAGCCTCTGCGAGGAACTGGCAGCGCTGCTGGAGCATGCCGGCCAGGCCGAAGCCGCCGAGGACCTGCACGGGGAAGTGCTGAGGGTGATCGACGGCACCGCGGCGAACTACTCGTCCATGCACCAGGACGTGGTGCGGGGCCGGCGCACCGAGATCGCCTATCTGCTCGGCCATGCCTGCGCCCAGGCCGAACGCCTGGGCCTGACGCTGCCCGGGCTGGACGACCTGCTGCAACGGCTGCGCGAGCACCTGACAGCGCGCGGATTGCCCGTGACCTGAACGAGCGCTACCCTGCCCTCTCGTCCCGAACGGAATCCCCTCCTTGACCAGCCTGCGTCAGCGCCTAGACAACCTGCCCGTGGGCCGCAAGCTGCTCGCCGCGCTGCTGATACTGCTGGCGACCGTGATGCTGGTGGCCAATCTGGCCTTCATCAGCGCCGCCTACTGGATCTCCCAGGAAAGCGTCGCACCCCAGGCCCTGCAGACCCTCGGCAAGCTGATCGCCACTCCCGAGCTGAGCCGCCACGCGCTGTCATCCCCCGAGGCCGCGCGCAAGGTGCTGGAGCGGCTGGAAGGCTATGCGCCGCTGCGCGCCGCCGCGCTCTACAACAGCACCGGAGTGCGCCTGGCCGAACTGCAGCTGGGCCAGCCGCTGAACCTGCCCTCGCGCAGCGAGGAACTGGCCCACTGGCGCCTGGCCGAATTCCGCGCCACCCAGCTGATCGACCTGCCGCAACCGGGCAAGGCCCCGGGGCGGCTGCTGCTGGTCGCCTCCAGCGAGCTGCCCGGCGCGTTCTATACCGGCACCCTCACCGCCAGCGCGGTGATCCTCGCCTTCAGCGTGGTGCTCTGGGCGCTGATCGCGCGCCAGGTGCGGCGCCTGATCACCCGGCCGATCCGCCGCCTGGAAGAACTGTCGCGCCAGGTCACCCGCGAGGAGAACTACTCGCTGCGCGCCGCCCGCGGCAACCGTGACGAGATCGGCAGCCTGGCGGACGCCTTCAACACCATGCTCAGCCGCATCGAGGCCCGCGAGCAGCAGCTCAAGCGCGCTCGCGACGACGCCGAGAGCGCCTTCTCCCAGGCCCAGAGCCTGGCCGAGGAGACCCGCCACTCCAACCGCAAGCTGGAACTGGAAGTGCAGGTGCGCAGCAAGATCGAGAAGAAGCTCACCGGTTTCCAGAACTACCTGAACAACATCATCGACTCCATGCCCTCGGCGCTGATCGCCCTCGACGACCAGCTCTACGTCACCCAGTGGAACCAGGAGGCCAGCGCCCTCTCCGGCACGCCGCTGGACGAGGCGCTGAACCAGCCGGTTTTCCTCGCCTTCCCGCCGCTCAAGCCGTTCCTCGCCCAGCTCAAGCGCACCGCCGACCACCACCGGGTGGAGAAGATCGAGCGGGTGACCTGGCGCAAGGGCGAGGAGGCCCACCACTACGCGCTGACCTTCTACCCGCTGATGGGCGCCGGCGGCCGCGGCGTGGTGATCCGCATCGATGACATCACCCAGCGCCTGTCGCTGGAGGAAATGATGGTGCAGTCGGAGAAGATGCTCTCGGTGGGCGGCCTGGCCGCCGGCATGGCGCACGAGATCAACAACCCGCTGGGCGCCATCCTGCACAACGTGCAGAACATCCGCCGGCGCCTGTCGCCGGAGCTGGCGAAGAACCAGGATATTGCCGTGGAAGTGGGCATCGCGCTGGACGACGTCACCGCCTACCTGGACGCCCGGGAAATCCCCCAGCTACTCGAAGGCATCGCCCAGGCCGGCTCGCGGGCGGCCAAGATCGTCAGCCACATGCTCGCCTTCAGCCGGCGCAGCAACCGCCAGCTGGCGCCCTGCCAGCTGCCGGTGCTGATCGACCAGGCGCTGGAGATCGCCGGCAACGACTTCGACCTGACCGAGAGCTTCGACTTCAAGGCCATCGCCATCGAGCGTGACTTCGACCCGAGCCTGGGCCCCATCCCGGCCACCGCCAACGAGATGGAACAGGTGCTGCTCAACCTGCTGAAGAACGCCGCCCAGGCCATCCACCTGCGCGACGACGACAGCGAGCCCGGACGCATCGTCCTGCGCACCCGGCTCAATCCGCCGTGGGCGGAAATCCAGGTGGAAGACAACGGCATCGGCATGCCCGAACTGGTGCGCAAGCGCATCTTCGAGCCCTTCTTCACCACCAAGGAAGTCGGCCAGGGCACCGGCCTGGGCCTGTCCGTCTCCTATTTCATCGTCACCAACAACCACAAGGGGCAGATGGAAGTGCAGTCCACCCAGGGGCAGGGCACCTGCTTCACCCTGCGCCTGCCACTGACCGCCCCCGGCGAGAACGCGAGCAACTGATGGGCTACCGACTGAGCAAGATCTACACGAAGACCGGCGACAAGGGCGAAACCGGCCTGGCCGACGGCCGCCGGGTGGCCAAGAACCATCCGCGGGTGGAGGCCATGGGCGAGCTGGACACCCTCAACAGCCAGCTCGGCCTGCTGCTGGCGGACCTCGCCGAGCAGGCGACCCGGTGGCCGGGCCTGAATGAGGTCATCGAGGTCCTGGCGCCCTGCCAGCACCGCCTGTTCGACCTCGGCGGTGAGCTGGCGATGCCGGCCTACCAGGCCCTGCAGGAAAGCGAAGTGGAACGCCTGGAAGCGGCCATCGACCGCTGGAACGAGGAAGTGGGGCCGCTGGAAAACTTCATCCTGCCCGGCGGCTCCCGCCTGGTGGCCCAGGCACACGTCTGCCGGAGTCTGGCCCGCACAGCCGAACGTCGCTGCCAGCAGCTCAACGCCGAGGAACCGGTCCGCCCGGTGGGCATGGCCTACGTCAACCGGCTGTCCGACCTGCTGTTCGTCGCCGCCCGCCTGATCGCTCGCCGCACGCAGATCAGCGAAGTGCTCTGGCAGGCGGCGGAGAAGCCCGCCCCGTAGGGTGCGCCACGCACACCGCTGCGAGTCTTCCGGTGCGCACGGCGCACCCTACGCGATCACACCGGCCAGAACGCGCGGATGCCGGCCACGCCCTGGGCGCCGGCCTGCCAGGCGCGTTCGCGGTCCTGCGGGCCGACGCCGCCCAGCAGGAAGGCCGGCAGGTTGAGGGTACGCAGCAGGTCGGTCGCGGCCTCCCAGCCCAGCGGCGCGGCGTCCGGGTGGGTCTGGGTGGCCTGCACCGGCGACAGGGTGACGAAATCCACGCCCATGCGCACCGCCAGGGCCAACTCCTCGGCGTCATGACAGGAAGCCGCCAGCCAGCGCTGGCCGGGGAAGGGCCGGCCATTGGCGGCGTATTTGCGCAGCTGCTTGGCGCTCAGGTGCCAGCCGGCGGCCGGGAAGTCGCCCAGCCACTCCAGCGGGCCCTTGAGCATCACCTGCGCCTTGCCGGCGCAGAGGCCCAGGATGTCTACCGCCAGGTCGCGATACTGGGGGTCGAACATGTTCGGCGCGCGCAGCTGAATCAGCCTGGCACCGCTGGCCAGGGCGACCCGCACCCCTCGCAGCAGCTCGCCGGGCTCCAGCCCTTCAGGGGTGATCAGGTAGGTGTCGGGCAGACGCGCCGCCGCGACGATCGGCTGGTTGGCCGCCGGGAATTCGTAGTCGAGCAGCTCGCGTTCGGTGGCCCAGGCCAGCGCCTGTCCTTCGGCACCGTGAGGCTCGCCGGTAAAGGCGGAGACTTCCCAGACATCCAGCAGCACCTGCTTGTCCGGATAGTCGTGGTGCACCTGGATCAACGGCCGGGCGGCACCGACGCGGATACCCAGTTCCTCTTCCAGCTCGCGGGCCAAGGCCAGCTCGACGGCCTCGCCCTCCTCCACCTTGCCGCCGGGAAACTCCCACAGGCCACCCTGATGCTTGTCCTGCGGTCGCTTGGCGATCAGCACCCGGCCATCGGCACCACGGATCACCGCGGCGGCTACATGAATGCGCTTCACGCACCGACCTCCTGCAACGCGGCCTGGTACCAGCGCTGGAAGGCCGGCCACTGGTAGATGGTCTCGACGTAGGCGGCGGCCTCGGCCGGCAGGGCCACGCGGTAGCTGCGCAGGCGCGCCGCCACCGGGGCGAAGAAGGCGTCGGCAATGCTGGCGTGGCCGAACAGGAAGGGGCCGTCCTGGCCGAAGCGCTGGCGACAGTCGGCCCACAGGCGGCTCACCCGGTCGATATCGGCCTGGGCCTCGGCGGGAATCCCGGCCAGCGCCTGGTCGCGCGCCAGGTCCATGGACATGTGGCTGCGCAGAGCGACGAAGCCGCTGTGCATCTCCGCGCAGACGCTGCGCGCCAGGGCACGGGCGTACTGGCCGCGCGGCCACAGGTGCGCCTCGGGGAAGCGCTCGGCGAGATATTCGGCGATGGCCAGCGAATCCCACACCGGCCCCTCCTCGGTCAGCAGCACCGGCACCTTGCCGGCCGGCGAATGGGCCAGCAGCTGGCTGCGGCTGTCCGGCTGGAACAGGCGTACCGCGATCTCTTCGTAGGGCGCGCCGGTCAGGTCCAGGGCCAGCGCCCCGCGCAGCGACCAGGAGGAATAGTTCTTGTCGCCGATCACCAGTTTGAGGGGCATGGCAGTCTCCTTGTGGCGTTGCTTTGACACCCTCTGGGAGAGGGCCGGGGTGAGGGAGCCATTGGCAGCCACGAACCGTCTGGAAGAGCCTCACCCCTGGCCCCTCTCCCAAGGGGAGAGAGGACCCGCTTAAGTGCGGTATTCGGCGTTGATCTTCACGTAGTCGTGGGACAGGTCGGTGGTCCAGATGGTTTCGCTGCAGACGCCGCGACCCAGTTCGATGCGGATGGTGATCTCCTCGCGGGCCATCACCGCCGCGCCCTGGGCCTCGGTGTAGCTGGCAGCGCGGGCGCCCTTGCTGGCGATGCAGACTTCGCCGAGGAACACGTCGATCCTGCTGACGTCCAGGTTCGGCACGCCGGCGTAGCCGACGGCGGCGAGGATGCGGCCCCAGTTGGGGTCGGAGGCGAACAGCGCGGTCTTGATCAGCGGCGAGTGGGCCACGGCGTAGGCCACGTCCAGGCACTCCTGGTGGGTACCGCCGCCGTTGACCTGGACAGTGACGAACTTGGTGGCACCCTCGCCGTCGCGAACGATGGCCTGGGCCACTTCCATGAACACCTCGAATACCGCCTGGCGCAGCTTGGCGAACAGCTCGCCGGAAGCCGCGGTGATCTCCGGCAGGGCAGCCTGGCCGGTGGCGATCAGCATGCAGCAGTCGTTGGTCGAGGTATCACCGTCGATGGTGATGCGGTTGAACGACTTGTTGGCGGCGTCGCGCACCAGGTCCTGCAGCACGCCACGCGCCACCTTGGCGTCGGTGGCGATGTAGCCGAGCATGGTCGCCATGTTCGGCCGGATCATGCCGGCGCCCTTGCTGATGCCGGTCACGGTGACGGTCACGCCGTCGTGCTGGAACTGCCGGCTGGCGCCCTTGGGCAGGGTATCGGTGGTCATGATGCCGGTGGCGGCTTCGGCCCAATGGTCTTCGTCGAGATCGTCCAGCGCGGCCTGCAGGGCGCCTTCGATCTTCTCGACGGGCAGCGGCTCGCCGATCACCCCCGTGGAGAACGGCAGCACGGCCGTCTCGGCCACGCCGGTCAGCGCGGCCAGGGCGGCGCAGGTGCGGCGGGCGTTGGCCAGGCCATCCGGGCCGGTGCCGGCGTTGGCGTTGCCGGTGTTGGTCAGCAGGTAGCGCACGTCGCCGGTCACGCGCTCGCGGGTGACGACTACCGGGGCCGCGCAGAAGGCGTTGGTGGTGGTCACACCAGCGATGCGCGAGCCCTCGGCGCAGCGCATCACCACCACATCCTTGCGCCCCGGGCGCTTGATGCCGGCGGAAGCGATGCCGAGTTCAAAACCGGGAACAGGGTGCAGCTTGGACAGGGGACCAAGACCGACGGCCATGGGAACGCTCCTTGTTGGGCAGTGAAGCGAAGATTGGAAAAACGCCGCGAGCGGCAGGACCGGTCGCGGCGTCGTCTATATAGCAGGCCGGAAGCGGGTCAGCTCACCTGGCCATGGCAATGCTTGTACTTCTTGCCGGACCCGCAGGGGCACGGCTCGTTGCGGCCGATCTTCGGCTCGCTGCGCACCGGTGCGGCCACCATCGCCAGGTCGCCTTCGGCGCCCTCGCCCTCCGCTTCGGCGGTCGGCATGGCGGAGGCCTCTGCATGCTGGAACTGCATGCGCTGGGCCATGGCCTCGGCCTCGCGGCGCTGGCGGGCCTCTTCTTCGGCCGGGTCCTCGCGGCGCACCTGAACGTGGGACAGCACGCGGATGGTGTCGCGCTTGATCGAGTCGAGCAGCTCCTGGAACAGGGTGAAGGACTCGCGCTTGTATTCCTGTTTCGGGTTCTTCTGCGCATAACCACGCAGGTGGATGCCGTGGCGCAGGTGGTCCATGGTCGCCAGGTGGTCTTTCCACAGGTCGTCCAGCACGCGCAGCAGCATCTGCTTCTCGAAGGTACGCAGGGCCTCGGCGCCGGCCAGCTCTTCCTTCTCGGCATAGGCCGCGGTCAGTTCAGCCAGGATCTTCTCGCGCAGGGTTTCCTCGTACAGCTTCTCATCTTCGTCGAGCCACTGCTGGATCGGCAGGCGCAGACCGAAGTCGCTGTGCAGCGCGGCTTCCAGGCCGGCGATGTCCCACTGCTCGGGCAGCGACTGCGGCGGCAGGTGGGTATTGATGGTGGCGTTGAGCATTTCCTCGCGGAACTCGACGATGGTGTCGCCGATGTTGTCGGCGGCCAGCAGGCTGTTGCGCATGTGGTAGATCACCTTGCGCTGCTCGTTGGCCACGTCGTCGTACTCGAGCAGCTGTTTGCGCATGTCGAAGTTGCGGCCTTCGACCTTGCGCTGGGCCTTCTCGATGGCGTTGGTCACCATGCGATGCTCGATGGCCTCGCCGGCCTGCATGCCCAGGGCCTTCATGAAGTTCTTCACCCGGTCGGAGGCGAAGATGCGCATCAGGCTGTCTTCCAGCGACAGGTAGAAGCGGCTGGAGCCCGGGTCGCCCTGACGGCCGGCACGGCCGCGCAGCTGGTTGTCGATACGGCGGGATTCGTGGCGCTCGGAGGCGATCACATGCAGGCCACCGGACTCGATCACCTGCTGGTGGCGCTTCTGCCAGTCGGCCTTGATCTGGGCGATCTGCTCTTCGCTAGGCGCTTCCAGGGCAGCCACCTCGGCCTCCCAGTTGCCGCCCAGCAGGATGTCGGTACCGCGGCCGGCCATGTTGGTGGCCAGGGTCACGGCGCCCGGGCGGCCGGCCTGGGCGATGATCTCGGCTTCCTTCTCGTGGTACTTGGCGTTGAGCACCTTGTGCTCGATGCCGGCTTCCTCGAGCAGCCTGGAGACGTATTCGGAGGTCTCGATGGAGGCGGTACCGACCAGGATCGGCCGGCCCTGGGCCTGGCACTCGCGGATGTCGGTGATGATCGCCTGGTACTTCTCTTCCTGGGTCAGGTAGACCAGGTCGTTGTAGTCCTTGCGCGCGACCGGGCGGTGGGTGGGGATCACCACCACGTCCAGGCCGTAGATCTGGCGGAACTCGAAGGCCTCGGTGTCGGCGGTGCCGGTCATGCCGGAGAGCTTCTTATACAGGCGGAAGTAGTTCTGGAAGGTGGTCGAGGCGAGGGTCTGGCTCTCGGCCTGGATGTTCACGCCCTCCTTGGCCTCGATGGCCTGGTGCAGGCCCTCGGACAGGCGGCGGCCCTGCATGGTACGGCCGGTGTGCTCGTCGATCAGGATGACCTGATCGTTCTGCACGATGTACTCGACGTTGCGGTGGAACAGCTTGTGCGCGCGCAGGCCGGCGTAGACGTGGGTCAGCAGGCCCAGGTTGTGCGCGGCGTAGAGGCTCTCGTTCTCGGCCAGCAGGCCGGCGGCGGCGAGCATTTCCTCGACGTACTGGTGGCCGGCCTCGTTGAGTTCGACCTGGCGGGTCTTCTCGTCGACCTTGTAGTGGCCTTCCTGGGTGACCACGCCTTCCTCTTCCTCGATGTGCTGCTTGAGGCGCGGGATCAGCTGGTTGATCTGCTTGTACAGCTTGGAGCTGTCCTCGGCCTGGCCGGAGATGATCAGCGGGGTACGGGCTTCGTCGATGAGGATGGAGTCCACTTCGTCGATCACGGCGAAATTCAGTTCGCGCTGGAACTTCTCTTCCTGGGCGAAGGCCATGTTGTCGCGCAGGTAGTCGAAGCCGAACTCGTTGTTGGTGCCGTAGGTGATGTCGGCGGCATAGGCGGCGCGCTTGTCTTCCGGGCCCATGAACGGGATCACCACGCCGACCGACAGGCCGAGGAATTCGTACAGCGGGCGCATCCAGTTGGCATCGCGGCGGGCTAGGTAGTCGTTCACCGTGACCACGTGCACGCCCTTGCCGGACAGCGCGTTGAGGTACACCGCCAGGGTGCCCACCAGGGTCTTGCCCTCGCCGGTGCGCATCTCGGCGATCTTGCCTTCGTGGAGGGTCATGCCGCCGATCAGCTGCACGTCGAAGTGACGCATGCCCATCACCCGCTTGCCGGCCTCGCGGGCCACGGCGAAGGCTTCGGGAAGAAGCTGGTCGAGTGTCTCGCCCTTGGCCACCCGGGACTTGAACTCTTCCGTCTTGCCCCTCAGTTGCTCGTCGGAAAGGGCGAGCATCTGCTCTTCCAGGGCGTTGATCGCGCTCACTGTCTTGAGCATGCGCTTGACGTCACGCTCGTTCTTGCTTCCAAAGATTTTCTTCAACAGTGGCGCAAACATATCGGCAGATTCTTCCACTCTGGGGGATGGGGGGCAGCGCAGAAGGCCAGCCCGGCAGCCACTCGGCTGCATGCAAAGGGGGCATTCTACTCGGAAACGTAGGCGAGAAAAGGGCGAACTCCCGCGTACCGGCCGGATGTGCCTGACACACGCATCCACAGACCGCTCGCCCCTATATGGGGACGACCGCCGACAGCTGCAAGGCCCTTTGCTAACATGCTGCGCACAACCGCACGAATCCTTTCCCATGAGCTTCCGCCCCTCCTTCGCCAAGACCCCGAACGCCTTGCTGCGCGAGCACAAGCCCCTGCGGGCGCTGTTCAGCGCGGCACAGCGCCTGGGCAGACTGCAGGCGCTGGTGGAGGCGCAGCTGGAGCCGGCCGCCCGCGAGCACTGCCAGGTGGCGAGCTGGAGCGAGGGCCGCCTGCTGCTGGTGACCAGCAACGGCCATTGGGCAACCCGGCTGCACTACCAGCAGCGTCGCCTGCAGCGACTGCTGCAGGTGCTGCCGGAGTTCGCCGGGCTGGAGAAGATCCAGATCAAGGTACGCCCGCCCAGCGGCCAGGTGGCTTATGAGGCGAACCGGGTCGAGCTGTCGGAGGCGGCCGCCGACAGCCTGTGCAGCGCCGCCGAAGGCATCGACGACCCGAAGCTGCGCGCCGCCCTGGAGCGCCTGGCGCGCAATGCCCGGCGCGAATAGATAGCCCCAAAAAAACAGGCCACCCGAGGGTGGCCTGAATACAACAGAAGGAAGGGTTATTGCTTACACGGCCGCGACCGGGCGCATGTAGGAGATCGGCGCGGTGCTGGCATCGTCGAAGACCACCACTTCCCAAGCATCTTTCTGCTCGATCAGGGTGCGCAGCAGACGATTGTTCAGCGCGTGGCCCGACTTGAAGCCACGGAACTCGCCGATCAGGCTGTTGCCCAGCAGGTAGAGATCGCCGATGGCATCGAGGATCTTGTGCTTGACGAACTCGTCCTCGTAACGGAGGCCGTCTTCGTTGAGCACGCGGAACTCGTCCACCACGATGGCGTTTTCCACGCTGCCGCCGAGCGCCAGGTTCTGCGAACGCAGGAACTCGATGTCACGCATGAACCCGAAGGTCCTTGCGCGACTCACTTCCTTGACGAAGGAAGTGCTGGAGAAGTCGACGCTGGCGGTCTGGGTGCGACCACGAAACACCGGGTGATCGAAATCGATCTCGAAGCTCACCTTGAAACCGTCGAAGGGCAGGAAGGTGGCGCGCTTGTCGCCCTCCTCCACCGTCACTTCGCGCAGTACGCGGATGAACTGCTTGGGTGCTTCCTGCTCTTCCAGGCCAGCAGATTGAATCAGGAACACGAAGGGACCAGCGCTGCCATCCATGATCGGGACTTCGGACGCCGACAGCTCGACGTAGGCGTTGTCGATGCCCAGGCCTGCCATGGCCGAAAGCAAGTGCTCGACGGTGTCCACCTTGACGTCACCATTGACCAGAGTGGTCGACATGGTGGTCTCACCGACATTCTCGGCGCGGGCGGGGATTTCCACGACCGGATCCAGATCGGTACGACGGAACACGATACCCGTATCCACCGGGGCCGGCTTGAGGGTCAGGTAAACCTTCTCCCCCGAGTGCAGGCCAACGCCGGTGGCTCGGATGATGTTCTTCAGGGTGCGTTGTCTGATCATGGTTTTGGCTGCGCTTGTTGCGAACTGTTTTCAACAATGGGCGGCAATGTTAGCAGAACCGCCCTTTGCTGAACACCAATCACCTTCATACTCCTGATAAATTGCCTCAATCGGCCTGACGACGCAGGAAGGCCGGGATATCCAGATAATCCAGGTCGTCCTGAGTGTTCAGCTTGGCCGCGGCGGCACTGCCGGCGAGGCTCTGGCGCTGAACGGTCGGGCGCTCGTAGTCCTTGTAGTTGACGGCCGGCTGCTCGGCGGCGCGCGGCGCGGCGCTGACGGTGGTGGACGGCGTGGCTACGGCGGTCGGCACGGTGTTGTCGATCACCTTGACCGGCTTCTCGATGCGCGCGCCCAGGCCGGTGGCGACCACGGTCACGTGCAGCTCGTCGCGCATGTCGGCGTCGATCACCGCGCCCACCTTGACGGTGGCCGCCTCGGAGGCGAAGGCCTCGATGATCTCTCCCACAGCGGCGTACTCGCCCAGCGACAGGTCCAGACCGGCGGTGATGTTGACCAGGATGCCGCGCGCGCCCTGCAGGTTGACGTCTTCCAGCAGCGGGTTGCGGATGGGC
>OGQD01002171.1_pt1 | contig 11207 bp, 11 predicted proteins | sample 1553091 | NCBI WGS metagenome assembly OGQD01 (sample SAMEA2580290, study PRJEB22360) | human gut metagenome | biome: human gut; feature: human-associated habitat; material: faeces | place: Denmark | collected 2008/2010
ACAAAGCCTGCTGGATCGAGAGCGACAACGCCGAGCAGCTGGCCGACTTCAAACGCCGCAAACACACCAACATGGCCGTCGACAAACACGGCCGCGACGTCTTCCTGGCCGACACGAGCTATGCGCTGGCGCTGGCCCAGGAGAACTTCAAGGACATCCGCTTCCACTTCACCTCGGAGTTTTGACGAAGGGCCCAACAGGGGGGGGAAAAAAAAAAAGGCCCGGCGAGCAAGACGGAATCGGCGAGCAGGAAAGAACCGACGCTGGTTGTGATCCCAACCGACAGGAAAGAGAGCCCAGTGCAAGCCGCGAAACCCGACCGACCGCAGGAAGGACCAGGAGCAAACCAAAAAACCCGACCGGCAAAGGTACACATAAACAAAAGGGCGGAGCGACAAGAATCGTTCCGCCCTTTTCGCGTCCGCATGTTCAGCAGCCGAGCAACGTCCAGAAGCGACGGGCAGCGAAATATTCTCCACACCGCGGGCCGCAGCAAAAAGGGGCGCAATCTCTTCTGGTGAAAAACCCGCGATGCCGCAACCGATTTCGGTGACGAGAAACTTCAGTTGCGGATGTAGCCGGGCGAAAGCGATGAATTCGTCGACATAGGGGCGAATGGTCTCCACGCCACCCTGCATGGTCGGGATGGCATAGCTCTGTCCCTGCAGGCCGACTCCTTGTCCCCAAACGGCACCGAACCGCTGAAGGGCCAACCGGGCGGCACCACCGGCGTGCATCCCGGCAAGGTTGCTTCCGAAGACGAAGATCTCGTCGGGGCGAAGCGATGTGATGAAATCAGGGGTAATTCGCATGTGAGGATCCATTTTTCCAAAGATACAAAAAAAGCAACTACTTCCACCCCCCCCCATAGGGGCACCGATTGCGGAGTGGTCCGCCTGTATCCGGTTTACACCACGGTTTACACGCCCCGCGCAGAATGCCGCAGAAACGGGATCTGAAGCCCCTGCCCGAACGGCCTGCCAGAAATGAAAAAGGCTCGACAACCGTCAGATTGTCAAACCTTTTCTTCAGTCGGGGTGACTGGATTCGAACCAGCGACCACACGCCCCCCAGGGTTGAAATTCAATTTTGCAGGTAAATGTAATGATTTATCTTACAATGGATTCATCGAATAGCCTGTCTCCTGCAATTTGTCGTTATATGGATCTATTTCGATTTCGCATGTTCCATTTGTGTTCCACGGATTTTGCAAATTATGTCAAACGATTTTATGTCAAATTAAATTTAATCCTCTCAATTTAAAAATAAATTTAAAGAAGATAAAACGCTAATAACGAGATAATTATGCGCAATTTTCTCTGATATTTTGACAGTAAATTTTAAAATTGGAATCATCTGTCGGATCTCTTTTTATATTTGCATCAGTCTACGACTAATCAGCAATATTGGATCGTATCACCTTTCGCTGGATAGGGATCACGGTTGTGCTTCAGTAGAAGATGTCGATATTCTACTTTGACAGTAGCTTTATTCGCTTGTCGTATTACTATTCGATAACCCCCTTTGCGAATAAAACTAAAAATGTCATGAAGCTATGGCCTATTCCATCCGCTTTCCTCGCCGACACGATATTCCAGACCGAGATGGCCGTTATGCCATCCGGTTATGTATCACTAAAGACAAACGGCGCAAATACATCGCACTCAATCTCTACGTCCTGCCCCAATATTGGGATGAGGCCGGCGAACAATTCATCATCCTGCGTAATCTGAAAGGGTCCGAACAGAAGGCCGAAAACAAACAGCGTGAAGCCGACAACGCACTTTTGGCCAAATTCAAGGTCCGCGCCCGTGAGATTGTCGAGCGCTTCGAACTGGAAGGCATCGATTGGACGCTGAATCAGTTTGAGGACGCCTTTCTCAACACCTCGAGGCAGGGACGATTCAACGACTATTTCACGGCCCGTATCGAAGAGCTGCATGCGACTGGACACATTGGCAATGCCAAAACCTACGAGCAGGCACAGGATATGTTGAAACTGTATGACCGGAAACTGGATCAACGCCTTTTCTCGGATATTGATCTACGCTATGTCCGGGGATTCGACGCATTCCTCCAGAAAAGAGGCTGCCGGGGCAATACCCGCAAATTCTACTTCAAGGCCTTGCGGGCCATTTTGAATCGAGCCAATGCCGAAGGAGTCGGTTCCGAGGCGACCTATCCATTCGGGCGGGGTGGATTCGAAATCTCCAAACTTGAAGAGACCACCGACAAACGGTATCTGCCCGCCACCGAACTTTTGAAACTGAAAAACGCCTCTGCCTGTGATCCACGATGCGAATATGCCCGCAAACTGTTTCTCTTTTCTTACTATTGCTATGGGATTTCGTTCGTCGACATGGCTCTGCTCACCACTTCCCACATCAAACATATGGAGGACGGAGACTATATTGTCTATAAACGGCAAAAGATCAAGCGACAAAAGAATGTGAAACCGATCTCAATCAAAATAACGCCTGCCATCCGTCAACTGATCGAAAGCCTGCAGGCGGGTTCTCCGACCGTAGATAATTATCTGCTACCGATCATTACCCGATCGGAATATACGGATGAGAAACTCTATATGCACATTCGGGGGCGTTACGGCAAGTATCAGCAATACCTGCGGATGCTCGCAGAGGAGTTGCAAATCGCATTTCACCTGACGAGTTATGTCTCCCGCCATACGGCAGCCATGACTTTGCAGCGCAACCATGTTCCGCGTGAAGTCATTTCGCAAATGCTCGGGCACGCCGACCTGGAAACCACCAATGTCTATCTCGACAGTTTTGACAACCAGGTTATCGACGAAGCCGCAAAAGTGCTCTAAAATCAGCTATTACATAACCCTGCATTCTATATGCACGAAAAAACACATCCTATGAAAGTACCTTTCAGCTACCAAACTCTCTTGAGGTCATACCCCAACAGAGAATCCGCAATTGCGTTCTACAAAAAACAGCATACCACCTTTTGCCCCAATTGCAACGAAGTTCTTCACAATCCTTTAAGGAAAACAGACCCATTGCTGTTGCGATGTCCCGATTGTGGGAGAACCGCTTCAATCTTTACGGGAACTATTTTTCAAGGGACACGCGCGGACATTCGCTACTGGCTCTATACCGGCAGTCTGTTCTATTACTGCAAACAACATCTCCAGCAAATCCCGGATCGCCGATTACTCTCCATCCAATCCATCAAAAGAGCCATCGGAGCCACATCGGATCAAACCATAAGCCGGATATACAAAACCCTCAAGAAACTCTTTGAGAGCACAGATATAGACGACATGCATTTCTGTGAACTCATTTTCAAACCATTCCTCGAAAAGCTCTGTCCCCGAGGGTTGCTATTGACCGATACAGGCGAAATCCGGTAGTCTGATTCATCATTTTCAGGAAATACCCCTTCGAAATTGCGGTTTCGAGGGGGTATTTTCATTCCCGGCCACCAGAAAGTTCGCTCATTATAAATATGGATAGAAACTATTATAAACAAATAAAAAGATGAAAACATTTACAGATGATACCCCAATTGCCATGTTAACAGTGGGGCAACTGAAACAGATTCTATCCATAGACCGCACGCTGGGCAACCCGGCATCGGTTCGCAATCCGGAGAACGAGGTTTTGACCGTGGAAGGTGTTACGCGGCTAACCGGTTACAGCGCAGCCACAGTGTATAAACTCACCTGCGAACGCAAGATTCCGTTTCACAAACCGGAGCACGGCGGTCGTCGCCTCTTTTTCAACCGGGAAGAGATTCTCGAATGGATGCAACGCCATTCATCCTCAACCATCGAACAATATTGCAACGAACATGTCAAATAAATAAAATACCTAATATCATGGACAACTACGATCCATTACACATGTTAGAGAATGTGTCGGACGAAGAATTACAAGATTTCTGCTACAAGCAAGCCCTAAAATCGGGACAACATCCTCGAAGGCCGTTGAGAGAAGGCTTTGTATTTCTCATATCCTACTACGAAGCTATTAAACTCATGCCTCAACGTCTTCAGTTTCGAGCCTTGAAGGTCCTGTTACATTACGCCTTCTTCGGAGAGCTGCCGCCCGAAAATACGCCGTCACGCATCATGCAATCCTTTGTTGGATGGAAACGGCTGCTTGACGCTGACGCAAAAAAATACGACAGGCGGAAGAAAGACCGCTTTGCCGGTAAAACACACGCCGACAATGGACAGGAAACCAAGCCACAAAACAACAAGAACAAGACACGCAACAAGCAGAAATCAGGCAAGAAGTGAGCACAAACTAAGAAATAAAAAATTATGAATCAACGAGATAGAAATAAAAATCTCCTTCAATATCAATATAGAAATCTATTAAATATAGAAAACATAATGACAAACACCGTTGTTAGGATTCCCGAAGGAATTCCATCTCCCCAAGTATCTCTTTTCGAGAATATGGTCAACGTAATCCCAGTAAAAACAGTATCTCTATGGGAGTTTTTACTGAGTTCGAAGTACAAAGACGAGGTTACAAGATATCGTCAAACACAAGACCCTGAAACTCGCAAAAAGATAAAAAAGTTTAGACTTCCCTGCGTAACGGTCTCAGGGGTTTTTGATACTCGAGGTCCCAAAAGGCTTATCGAACGGCACAGCCACTATGTCTGTATCGATATTGACGGTACAGCCAATCCCCAAGTCAACGGGCGATGGGAACTCGTCAAACAGGAATTGGCTAATGCGTTCTGCTGTCTGAGTTACGCGGGACTCTCCATCGGAGGTAACGGACTATGCCTTGTCTTCCGAATTGCATACTCAGAAAAGCACAAAAGCCAATATTGCGCACTCGTCAATGAACTTCAAATGCAATTCGGATTGATCGCCGATACCTCATGCTGTGACATTACCCGATTACGTGTCGCAAGCTATGATCCCAACCCGATTTTTAATCCCAGCGCAAAACCTTACTTTCTTCTGGGATTAAATGGCTGCCAGGAGCCTCGCTGGGACAAAAGATCTGCACATGTCGACATCAAGACACGAGCAAGAGTTCGTGCCTGCATCTCACAAATAAACACCTTGAGGATCGACATCACTTCGGACTATGGTGCATGGCGTGCAATCGGACAGGCTTTGGCCAGCGAGTTTGGAGTAAAGGAAGGCCGACGACTTTTTCATCTGGTAAGCATGGAATATCCGGACTATTATGGTTCAGAATGCGACGAAATGTTTAATTGGTGCATGTCTCATCACGACTCTGTGGGAATCAGTACGTTTTTCTACTATTGTCTGAAACATGGCATTACATTCAAATAATCTCCGGACAAATTCATTCAAGGGATCGGCAATAGTCGATCCTTTTTTCGTAAAGGCAACAGCCATGTACGCAAAATTTCAGCACTCACCAACAATAACTTTGCTCCAGAAATCAACAAAACAAGAATAATATAAACAGAGTTCATGAAAGAGTATCCGTATGAAGCAGGCTACAAGGCAGCATGGAAAGAGACCCCGAGAATGTGACTTATAGTTCATTCCCCAGGTAGCCTCGATAAGTTTTGTCTGATACCTCACGTGGAATGCTTCGAAGAGGGTTTTGTTTGACATACTTATCACAGCTGTCGTATCAATGGGAAACGACTTTTAGTATAACATTTATCAATCATTTAACTTTGATGCCCACAATACCCCATCCAACGAGTGTTGTTTAAAAAACATTTTCTATCTTTGTATGTCGCGCAGGCGACGTACATATTTGATGAAAGTGTTTAGCTTTTATCCTTATGCAGAAATCTGGTAAATTTCACTGAATGTAAGGATTGCTACAACACTCATCATCTGTATTGGTATGTGAGATGTCATCCCATACTATACAGGTGTGGGGTATTGTATCTGTTTATTTACATTCGGGCTTTACCAGAGCCTCTGCATAGATAAACTAACGACTCCACACTTTCTTTTTGTACAAACCCCGCCATACCGGAGTCGAATGGCAACAACCTTTGTTGCTATGACCCAAACTTACCGTATTCTCAAAGAATTAGGCAATCACCGACTGCGTAAATACATTTACGAGGACATTGCCGAAGCGATCTTCGATTCGCACCGCATCACCAGCCGCTTTCCTCAGGACTTCAGAACGTATTACGAACGGATGTTGAACGCTCTTGCAAGCGAAGGAAACATCCAAGACCCCCATTTTGCCATAGCGAATCAGATTGGAAATTACCTCAGACTGAACAGTCAAGCATTACAAATCGAAAAAATCGGAGACGCAACATCCTCTAACATGAACGGGAAAACTTCTCGCTCTTCTCTTTGGAAAAAAACTGCATCGAAATAATCGACCTAATCTTAAAAATCAACACAATTATGGAAACTATTCCCCCAATCGTCCCAGAGCCAGGTTTTATGCAGCAATACAGCTTTATTATTTTATTAATCATAATAATCGTAATTATCCTTTGCATTAAGTTCTCGAAGAAAAAACAGCGCCCGGTAATTAAGACATCCGAACCGATCAATGAAATGCTCCATGAGGAATCTCCGGTCAAAGATCCAGAACCGGAGCCATTACTCATTCATTGCCCCGCATGCGGTACGGAAGTCTCCCGCTATGCTCCGGCATGCCTCAAATGCGGGCATCCGATTCATTCGACCGTTCAAACGCAACAGGCTCCACAGGCGGACCATAATCAAACGATTATCATTCAGCAACCTTCTCGCCAGTCAAACGGGGCAGGAACCGCCGGATTCATTCTGGCCCTCATTTCTCTGGTTCTTTCTTGGGTGCCGGGAGTAGGTTGGATCGTTTGGTTTCTGGGTTTTCTACTGTCGTTCATCGGCATGTTCAAAACTCCAAAAGGTTTGGCAATTGCAGGATTTATCATTTCGATCATAGACCTGATTATTCTTCTTGTTTTTGTGGGAGCTCTTGCCACATTTTTTGCCTTCTTGTAGAATCAAGGACAATATGGGCATCTTCTCTAAAAAGGGATTCGTATACCAATAAGTGATTCAAATTACTTAACCCCAGCACGCCATGAAACATTTATTTCAAATTACTGTTTTGATCGGTTTATTGTTCATAGCTCCCAACTCTTTGGCTCAAGCAGTCAAGGCTAAACAAACCACTATCAAATATAAGAATGGAGACAAATACATCGGAGAAACGAGAAAATGCCTTAAAACAGAAATTGTTGACGGCGTTAGAAAATTCAAACACGGAAAAGGGACTCTCTATTACGCAAACGGAGATCAACTGAACGGAGAGTGGAGGAACGACAAATGCGATCGGGGAGTTTATCGGTTTACCAACGGCGACATTCTGGAAGCCAACAACATCTACTATAAGGACGCCAATACCACCTACTACCATGGCTCCATACGGTTTTCAAACGAAGGCACCATTGTACTGGGTTACAAAACATGGCACTATCCCAATAATTGCAGCTTTAAGGGAACCGCCCTAAATAAAAAGCCGTTTATAGGCTTCTTTGATTGTACTCTGACAACGCGAGACGGCGACAGCTTTACCGGGAGAATATCCCATGGACATATTGAGTCAGGCGAAATCGAATATGCCAATGGTGACAGGTTCGAGGGGAAATTCCGGTCCGACAAACCGGCAAGTGGTAAATATCGCTACGGAAGCATCACTAACATAATCAAGATGAACCACCGATGGACGCTCCCTGCCGGATGTACCTTCGACGGAGATCTTTCCTCCTTTTCAGGTACGGTCGACATGAAAATCACCAATAACGTCGGCGATCAGTTCATCGGGCAACTCCAAAATGGAGCGCCGGACGAAGGGACCATGATTTATGCCGCCACGGGACGAAGCGAAACCGGGAAATGGCGGGACGGATTGTCCCCGAGCGAATATCTAATCCGAGAACGGCAAAAGGATTCGATCGCCCGGGCACAAGCGATTATTCAAAAAAAGAAAGAGCTCGAATCCTTTGAAAAGTACGTGCAATCCCGTTTAGACGACAGCTATTCCATTACGCCGGACACCAACAAGCGTTTATTCTCGGGAGCTGTCACTAAAATATCTCAATTATTCATCGGAAAAAGCGTGAGATGGCAGGACGGAATTTATACCTGCCAAGACATCCAATTTGACAAGGACAAAGGACTCATGGTCATAAAATGCACCAGTAAGGGTGGAGAAAAGGTATTGTATTCTCGAAGAATTAAATGGACCAATAATCCGAGCTACTGGAATACGGATGACGATACATTCAACTATCCCAAGGAATTAACGGATACTTATTATGCATGTGACGCTTATTCATCCACCATGTACGCCTTCCCGACGAGTCCGCTCTGGCTGGTTTCGGACAGAGATCGCGCTTACAGAACAGCACAGAATCATTATGTCCGCTTATACGGCAGCAAATACGGGAATGCCGTATTGAATCGAAAGATCGAGTTAGGGATGAGTGTCGAAATGGTCCAAGCCATAAAAGGTAAAGGCGAGATCCAGCATTACGTTTCCGACAACAAACGAATCACGGTTCTATCCTATGGAGGATTTCAAAATGCGCTGATCGCAGCTGTTATTACGCCGGTGAACACCTATACGTTCGTAAACGGCAAACTCACGGAATACACCTCAAACGAAGGACAAGGATCTGTAATATGGTACTGACAAAACAACAGATTGTCAAGATCGTACTCGGGACAATCGCACTATTGCTATTACTCAACATTATATTCCGGGGCGATCCCTTTGCCGAACAGTACGCAAAGAAGAAAGCGAAGATCGAGGCCGTTATCAAGACTCAACAAGCCCAACTCTCCACGCCAATTGCTCCGGACAGCAGCGGAGAAAAACAACTCTGCATAAATGCATCACCGGAAGCCGAAATGTATATTGCCGAGTTGAACGCACAAGCAGAAACGGACAATGAGAACGCAGAACGATTTTTCTCTCCGGACATGAACTATGCGGCCTATATTTCAAAGGCTCTTGATCCGTATGTTAAGAAAGAGATCATTCAAGGTACATACACAAAAGAAGGGCCCCAATACATTAACGGCATCGATTTGATTAATCAACAAACCGGGCAGGTTAAGCAACTTGTCATTCCAGGCAGCAAGGATATCGGCGATTATATCACGAACTTGGAGTGGGGTCTCGAATCGGATGCGGTTTTCTTCACCTGCGGCAGCATTTCGGTCAGTTCATACGGGGTGTACCGATGCGATGTTCCATCTGGAGAAATAACTTGTCTCTCGGACGGGATCTTCCAAGGTTTAATATTAGATTCACCGCATATCGGATTTCTCAAAGTCACCAAATCTTGTTTTATCGAAGGAGAAGGAGGCCGCCACTGGTACGAAGCCGCCATTTCTCCGGATGGAAAAACAGAAATACAACTAACCGAACCTTCTATTAACTTTTAACCATCTAAAAACTCAGACATTATGACCGTTTCAATTATTTCTATTACATTTATTCTAGCTCCATTTGTATTTCTACTTGGCTGGTATATGGAAACCAATTACCGCCATCTTTCCAGACGGATGAAGGGGAAACCTGAATCTCCGGTTGTTTGGTGTTGGGTGAAAGATATAGCACTCGGATTCCTCATATCCATAGCGCCCTGGTTTATTCTACTTTTCGCAGCCCTAATTATCTTATCCATCGGAGACGAGCCGTTACTCGCCTCTTTGTGGTCTCCTATTGCATGGGTATTCTATTATTTCTATTTGCGGCTATTTATTAAGCACTACAATTCAGTTCATCCCAATGGCTGGATGGCTATTCTTTCCAACAAAGTAGCGAACAAACTCGCTCCCCATAAAAGCACAATCAAGAAATGGAGTTTCAGGCTGATCGGATGTATAATCGTCATGGTAATAACCGCCAGCATTATGGCGTCTCTTGCCGTCAAGCATTTTGCCAGTGGAATGAATGCTGTACACACAATGGAAGTAGTTCTTCAGAACTACATGGATCAAAAAGAGCAGAATCTCCAAATTTCTCTATCGCGGCTTAACAAAGAAGATATTCCTCATGCTGCCCAAACTATGAGAAAGCAAATCCAAGATCTTCGATCTCGGCCTAATGCAAAAGAGATTGTTGCATCGTTCAGTGAAAAGGATATCACCATGGATGGTGCGCTTCAAGCATTGGGAGTCAGAAGTTTTATCGACCAATTTATAGCCATTTTTGAGGAAAAGAATACCCCTGGAGAGGTCGCTGTTATGAAAGCTTTGGTCAATGGGGAAAATACAGCGACGTGGCGAGCCAACGGTCAAGCCTATAGTGTTCCTCTGTCTCCTCGTATAAAAACCGATAATCTAACAGACGAGCAAGCAGCTCAGCGTTATGTCGACTTATTTTGATGAGTTTCGTTAAATTAGAATTGCAAATACGATCTATATTAATATCGATTTTCGTATACAAATCCGGTCGCGGATAAAACCATAGTTGTAAGTTGTTATCCATCCACCCGCCTCATTCAACTTTTATCCCGACCTTTCTCCGACCTGCCGCATTCGGCAGGTCGTTTTGTTAAATCCCAATAGAGCCGGTTCAGGGGCGATTACAGCTTATATAACCCCAAACTCAATAAAAAACTATTTACCGTCCAATTGGGGCCAATGTATAGGCCTTCTATTGAAAATTACCGATCCAGTGCACAAGATAAAATTTCTGGCTTTGCATCCACGTTGCGTATTCATCTTTACAAGGAGTCATTAAAGCACAAACACGATGAAAGACAACGAAACAATCAGGGAATACCTAAACTCAGTTTGGGAAACAATGGGTAATAATCCGGATTCAATAACACGGGAAGATTTCGACCGTATCCTGAACGACACAACGCACTGTAGATTGATTTTCCTCAAAGGATCAATTACAACCATAATGCAACAACTTCGCTCAGAACTGACGGACATCTTACCTCTCAACACGACTTGTGACATCGCATTAAAAGTATGCCACAACCCACACTCCGAATTGAATTACAATATCATTGTGCAACTTTTAACCATCATCCACAATTCCATGCCATCAGCCAATATCGTCTGGGGTTGTAATGCAGACACAAAACTCTCCGGAAATACTCTTTCCGTGTTATTACTGATTCATTTTCCGACAGAATAGCGCCATAACCTTTTAGAGAATCCTGGAATTTCCAATCGCAGCCTTCCATGGTAAACAACCGGAGAAGTGCGTGTAGCGAATTTATTCCACGCGAGGTATCTTCGC
>OGQD01002172.1_pt1 | contig 11207 bp, 10 predicted proteins | sample 1553091 | NCBI WGS metagenome assembly OGQD01 (sample SAMEA2580290, study PRJEB22360) | human gut metagenome | biome: human gut; feature: human-associated habitat; material: faeces | place: Denmark | collected 2008/2010
ACAGATATGCCGATTATTATGCTGTCAGCAAAGAAAGATGATATAGACAAGGTGCGTGGTCTTGGCCTTGGCGCAGACGACTATATCACCAAGCCATTTTTGCCACGTGAGTTGGTGGCGCGCGTAAAGTCCTGTCTCAGACGTGCGTCGTATGCAGCAATGCCAGTGCGAGAAGATGTGGTTGCATGCCGTGGTATCGAAATTAACCGCACAACACATCGAGCTTCTCTCCATGGGACAGAGCTCACACTCACGCCCAAAGAATTTGATGTTCTGGCGCTTTTGCTTGAGGCGCATGGCAAGCCGGTAGCTACAAGCGAGCTCTATGAAAAAGTGTGGGGCGAACAATTTCTTGCTTCAAGCGCAAATTCGGTCATGGTGCATATTCGACATCTTCGCACGAAGCTATCGAAACTCGATTCTGATCAGGTCTTTATTGAGACAGTCTGGGGTGTGGGTTACAAAATCGCTCCGTATGGCACGTAGAAAGAACTGCTCATGCATACTATACAAGGAATCACCTATAGACGACGTCTTATCGTAAAATCGCTTGGCATACTTGTGGGTTATACCGCCCTTTTTGCACTGCTTGTAGTGCTTGCACGTATCTATCTCTGGCCAAGCATCTCGGAGTGGATAGCAGACCTAACCTCCGTTTGGATGGATGTCCCTGAAGACCAGGCGGTCGTCTACCGAATGCTGGGCCTGCAAGAAGGCATGATGGTGGACGGGATGTATCGCTTTCGAGATCTCTCTGACTATTATCATGTGGTGAACATTATTACCGGTCCCGCGCTGTGGGGTTGCTATGTACTAGGACTTACAGCTACGTCAATTTGGTGTGTTTGTCGTGCCGCTCATGGTGTAGACGATCTCACGGCAGCTCTCGAACAGATTGCAGCGGGCAAAGATCCCATTTTGCCGGATGAGTTCAAGCATGCTCGCCAAGTGTTTGAGCGATTGGCAGAACGTGACCGCGCTCGCGAACAAGCGGCCATCTATGCCGAGACGCGCAAAAATGAGCTGGTCGCATACCTTGCCCATGACATCAAAACACCGCTTACTTCAATTATTGGGTATTTAGCCCTGCTTGCCGAAGAGCCTACGTTGCCAATTGAGCGACGTGAGCACTACGCACAGGTGGGTCTTGAAAAGGCCCAACGTCTCGATGTCATGATGGATGAATTCTTTGAAATCACGCGCTATAACCTCGGAGCCATTTCTCTTGAACGAGAGACAATAGATATAAAGATATTGCTTGAACAGGTGGCAGATGAACTTTATCCTGCCGCGTCGACGCGACATGTAACGCTTGAGGTGCATGTTCCTGCACAACTTACGGCCTTTATCGACCCTGAGAAAATGGCGCGCGTGCTGGGAAATCTGCTTAAGAATGCGGTGGCATATGCCATGCCGAGCTCATGTGTTTCTCTGTGTGCCAGCTCACATGATGAAGATCTTAAGCTTGTAGTAAAAGATACCGGCAAAGAGATATCGCAGGCGCACCTGGCGCGCATTTTCGATAAGTTCTATCGAGAGGACGGAGCGCGCAGCGGCAAAGGTACAGGCCTAGGGCTTGCTATCGCAAAAGAGATTGTTGAAGCACACGGCGGTACTATTAACGCGGAGAGTACATGTGGTGTAACTACATTTACGGTCATTCTGCCTTCATGCTGTAACAGAGTCGTTATGCTTGATGCCGTAAAATAGCGCGGAAAAGACTTTGATTATCAACAGTGGTTGACATAAACCAGGAGGTTCAATGGCGCTGTCCAAAGAAGATGTTGCGGGTATTGCAGAATACGCGCGTATTGCCCTAACTGACGAAGAGCTCGATGAGATGACTGCCTACATGAATGATGCAGTTGATCTGCTCGAGCCTATTCGGACGTTTAATCTGGATCAGGTAGATCCAACCTTCCATCCTATTGGAGATCTCTCCAATGTTATGGGTGGAGATGAGCCAAACGCATCGGGCCGTGCGCTCGATATTGATACGGCGCTTTCCAACGCCGGCGCTACATCCGATCGGTATTTCCGTGTTCCCTCTATTTTGGGTGATGAGGGAGGCGATCGATAATGACTTCTCTCGACACGCTTTCTGCCCGTGATATTGCGGCCGGTGTTGCAGCTGGTGATTTTTCTGCTGTTGAGGTAGCTCAGGCTGCGCTGGATGCTATTGATCAGCGCGACGGGGAAGTACAGGCATTTTTGCAGGTCTCTGCAGACTTGGCGCTTGAGGCTGCCAAAGCAACCGATAAGGCGCGTGCAGAAGGCAAAGAGCTTGGTCCTTTAGCAGGCGTTCCGGTTGCTTTTAAGGACAATATGCACCTCATTGGAACGCGTACAACTTGCGCTTCTCGTATGCTCGAAAACTACGAGTCCACGTTTACGGCAACGTGTGTTCAGCGCATGTTGGATGCTGGTGCAACGCCTGTTGGTAAGGCCAACATGGATGAATTTGCATTCGGTTCTTCCACAGAAACTTCTGCATTCCATCCAACGCACAATCCTTGGGATCTTGAGCGCGTGCCGGGTGGCTCTTCCGGCGGCTCTGCTGCTTCGGTAGCTGCGGGAGAAGTGACCATCTCACTGGGCTCTGACACGGGTGGATCCATTCGCCAACCAGCTTCATTGTGTGGTGTCGTTGGCATGAAGCCCACCTATGGCGCCGTTTCGCGCTATGGCGTGGTTGCCTTTGGTTCTTCGCTCGACCAGGTCGGACCGTTTGGTCGCAGTGTTGAAGATGTTGCCTTAGCTATGAATGCCTTAGTGGCCCCAGGACGCGATCCGTTCGATTCCACCTCCCAGGATTGCCCCGTAGATTTCCTCGAGCATCTGGAAGATTCCATTGCAGGACATCGCGTGGGAATTGTTCCAGCGCTCATGGAGGCAGAGGGCCTGAGTAAAGAAGAGCGTGCAGCAGTTGATGCGGCTGCTCGTGCGTTTACTGATCAGGGCGCCGAGCTTGTAGAGGTTGAGCTACCTCATGTAGCATCCGCTATTGCGGCGTATTACGTTATTGCACCGTGCGAGGCCTTCTCGAACTTGGCACGATTTGATGGCGTGCGTTACGGCTATCAGGAGCCCGACTGTTCAACCCTTGCTGAGCAAACCTCGCTCTCGCGTGCTCGTGGCTTTGGCGAAGAGGCAAAACGTCGCCAAATGCTCGGTGCGTATCTTTTGTCTTCCGGTGTGTACGAGCAGTATTACTATCGTGCACAACAGGTGCGCACACTCATTACAGAAGACTATCGTCGTGCCTACGAACAGTGCGATGTCATTCTTATGCCGGCGAGCCCGCGTACGGCGTTCCGCTTTGGTGAGATTTCTGATCCCACCCAGATGTACGCCTCGGACATGTTTACCATTTCGAGCAACATTGCAGGAAACGGCGGTATTTCTGTCCCAATGGGACTGGGTGCAGATTCTAGATTGCCTGTTTCTGCTCAGTTGCAAGGCCCTGCTTTTAAAGATCGTTCACTTCTTACCTTTGCACGTGCTCTGGAGCGCAGTGTGGGTGCTTCTCCTGTTGCGCCGGCCTTTGTTGGAAGGGGAGGTGAGCTTCAATGAAAAAGCTCGCCGAGGTTTTAAAAGACTGGGAAGCCGTTATTGGTCTAGAGGTGCACACCGAGCTCACCACGCTCGAAACAAAAATGTTTTGCGACTGCAAGCTTTCGCATGACGATCCACCCAACACCAACGTGTGTCCTGTCTGTTTAGGTATGCCGGGAGCCCTGCCGGTTCCTAATGAGAAGGCTATTGAGTCGATTGTGATGGCTGGTCTTGCCACGAACTGCGAGATTCAGCGTCACTCAATGTTCTATCGCAAGCATTACTTCTACCCGGACATGGCCAAAAACTTCCAAACAACGCAGGGTCCCGTTGCGTTTTGTATGCATGGCCATCTCGATCTCGAAGTATCTGGCGAAGGTGCAAAAGAACGTCCCGATAATACGGGCGTAGAAAAAAACAGCGACGGCTCTTACACAGCTCCCATTCGTATACTTCGCATCCACATGGAAGAGGATGCTGCCAAGATGGTGCATGTTGGTGGTGAAGAGGGTCGTATTACTGCAGCAACCGAGTCTTTGGTGGATTACAACCGCTGCGGCACACCGTTGATTGAGCTTGTTACCGAGCCCGATTTGCGCACCCCAGAAGAAGCTCGCCTGTTTATGGAAAAGCTTCGGGAAACGTTTCTTACGCTCGGCATCTCGGACTGCTCGCTTGAAAATGGCTCCATGCGATGTGATGGCAACATTTCTCTGCGTCGCCGTGGTGAAACGCGGCTGGGCACCAAGACCGAAATGAAAAACATCAACTCGTTCAAGAGTTTGCACGATGCTCTTGAATATGAGATTTGCCGTCAGGCAGAGGTGCTTGAAGAGGGTGGCATTGTATATCAGGAGACTCGTCACTGGGAGCCCTCACACAAGCGCACGGTGGTTATGCGCGTAAAAGAAACTGCGGATGACTATCGACTCTTCCCAGATCCCGATCTTGCTCCGTTTGATCTTACCGATGAATTTATCGATCATTGCCAGGCGCGTATTCCTGAGCTTCCCGATGCGAAGCGTGACCGCTATATCGCTTCCTATGGCATTAAGCGTTCTGATGCTGCACAGATTGCTGGTGATCCAACACGTGCTGCAGAGTTTGAGGCTGCTGTTCAGGTTGCGGGCGATAAGGTGGCCGAGACGGTTGCTAAGGTTATGGTGAACCTCGTCCCCAGCTATGAGACGCTTTCTGCCAACCAGATTGGCTCTATTGCAAGCTTGCTTGCTGAAGATGCCATAACGTTTGCACAAGCTCGTGAGGTTCTCGACGCCGTACAGGAAAGCGGCGAGGATCCAGCGGCATATGTAGACGCTCATGGTATGCGTCAATCCACCGATACCGATGCTCTTGCAGCAATTGTTGACGAGGTGCTTGGGCGCTGTGTTGATCAGGTCCAGCAATACCACGATGGCAACAAGAAGGTACTGGGCTATCTCGTAGGTCAGTGCATGAAAGCTGCTAAGGGCACCGGCAATCCCAAGGCCTTTAATAAGATGCTTTCTGAGAAGCTTGAAGCATAAACAATTACTGAGGGGGAGATACACATGGCACTTAAAGCAATTGTTACCGACAAAGCTCCTGCCGCATTGGGACCATATTCTTCCGGCATCATTGCAGGCAATGCTGTGCATGTGTCTGGCATGCTGGGTATTGATCCTGCAACCGGGGAGTATGCGGGTACTGACATTGCCTCGCAAACAAGCCAGAGTCTTACTAACCTGCGCAATGTGTTGGAAGCTGCAGATGCAACGATGGCAGATGTTGCAGAGACAACAGTGTTTCTTGCTGACATGGCCGACTTTACAGCCATGAACGAGATTTATGCCACGTTCTTCTCTGAGCCCTTCCCGGCTCGTGCATGTTTCCAGGTGGCGGCACTGCCAGCTGGCGCTCTCGTAGAGATCAAGGCAGTTGCTTATCGCGCATAGTTTGCCTTTATAAAGGTTGCAAAAGGGCTGTATCAGCAAAGTGCTTGATACAGCCCTTAATACTTATCTGGCGATATAACTGTTTTAAAACCCTAATCCTGCCGAGCTTTACTCTTCGTGGGCAAGGGATGAATCACATTCGCTTCTCATGCGTTCGATACGCCTGAGCAGGCTTTCTTTCTTGGGATACTCGTGCGAGCGTGCCACATCGCCTGCCATTGACGTAATGAAACGGAAGAAATACTTTCCATCCATGGTTTCGTAGATGCGATACTTTGGCGAAGGAATACGATCAAAAGCATCTTCAGTACTATCTTCAATACCTGCTGTTGAGGCAGTATTGCGCATCTCATCAATGCTCTTGAGACATTCATCGCGAGACGGAAAAACAATCGAGTTAACAAGTACATGTCCATTGCTTGCGCAAAGGTTGTAACAATAACGACCGCCATTTTCGATAATCACGTATTGGCCCATACAGATCACCGCCTATTCTTCTTCGCCTTTTGCTAGATACTGAGCAATGTTAGACGTGACGAGCTCTTTCATAGCTTCATGTCCGTGAACGGTAGCGGTTTATCCGGTGGTATTACTCCATACCGAAAAAATCAGTCCACTCGTCGAAGTTCTTCTCTTTTGCTGCTTTTTATAAAAATGTTGTCGGTAGCTCGCGTTCCTCACCTATCATTTCTCTGGCATTGTCACGATATATGTCGATTGGTATCTACGAAGAGAGAGGCTGCGCAATGGCACGGACGCTTTACCTTATGCGCCATGGGACAACTGTTTTTAACGAGCGCCAAAAAATTCAGGGTTGGTGCGATTCTCGTCTGGCAGCATTTGGCCGTGCACAGTGCGAGTGTATGGGAGATTATTTCGCTGAGCATGGCATTTCATTTGATCATGCATATTGCTCGACGGCAGGACGTACTGCTCAAACCCTTGAATTGGTAACACGTAATCAAATGCCATACGAGCGCCTGGATGGATTGCTGGAGTATCACTTTGGCATCCTCGAAGGGGAGTCTTGTACTATTTGTGCCAATGTGACTGAGCCCTTCGGCGATTTTCTCGTTACGTTTGGTGGCGAATCGACCGATCAAGTGCGTGAGCGTATGGTGTCTACCCTCACTGATATTATGGAGCGTCCCGATCACGAAACAGTATTAGCTGTTTCCCATGGTTCTTCTGGCCTTACGTTTTATGATGTGTGGCGCGAGAGAAGTAAGTTTGATTTAGCTCCTGGTGTGTTGCCGCCGCGCGCCTCGGCCATTCGTTATTCCTATGAGAACGGCGTCTTTACACCGGAAGAACTTATCGCTCTAGATGATGGGCCAATTGAGCATCTTCGTGAGCGTCCTCGTACGGTCTGGCTCTTCTAATATATCTGCGCGGTACTATCTAACAGTTTTGAAGGTTTCGATAAGGAGGGCGCATTATGGAGCGCACGACTATCGCATCGATATTTGCTGATCCTGCTTCATACGGGGATACCGTTGTGAGCTGCTGCGGCTGGGTTCGCTCGGTCCGCGATATGAAAAACTTTGGCTTTGTTACCTTAAATGATGGTAGCTGCTTTAAAGATCTCCAGGTTGTTATGAACCGTGACCAGTTGAGCAACTATGAGGAGGTTGCAGCCTCTGGTGTGGGCGCTTCGCTTCGCGTGGAGGGTACCGTTGTGCTCACGCCTGAGCGTCCCCAGCCCTTTGAGCTGCAGGCAACAACAATTGTGATCGAAGGCATGTCTGCACCGGATTACCCCATGCAGAAAAAGCGTGCCACACGCGAGTTCCTTCGCACTCAGCAGCATTTACGTCCACGAACCAATCTGTTCCGCGCGGTCTTTCGCGTGCGTTCGGTGGCCGCATTTGCTATCCATTCATTTTTCCAAGAGCGCGGCTTTGTGTATGTGAATACCCCGATTATTACCACCTCAGATGCTGAAGGCGCGGGCGAGATGTTTCGCGTAACCACGCTCGATCCTATCAATACCCCGCTTACGGATATGGGCGCGGTAGATTGGAGCCAAGACTTCTTCGGACATCCTGCTTATCTCACGGTTTCCGGCCAGCTTCAGGCAGAGAATTTCGCCATGTCGTTTGGTGATGTCTATACCTTTGGCCCCACGTTCCGCGCAGAAAATTCCAACACACGCCGCCATGCAGCGGAGTTTTGGATGGTTGAGCCCGAGATGGCATTCTGCGACCTTGCGGGTGATATGGACTGCGCAGAAGCCATGCTCAAATATGTGATTACTTATGTTATGGAGCATTGTCCCGACGAGATGGAGTTCTTCAACAAGTTTGTTGATAAAGGCCTTTTGGAGCGCCTGAACCATGTCGCTACGTCCGACTTTGCACGAGTGAGCTATACCGAGGCTATCGATATTCTCCAGAAGGCCGTTGAAGATGGACATCACTTCGAATATCCAGTTTCTTGGGGCTGCGACTTGCAGACGGAGCATGAGCGCTATCTTGCCGAGGAGCACTTTGGTCGCCCGACATTTGTTACGGACTATCCGGCTGAGATCAAGGCGTTCTATATGCGTCTCAACGATGATGGCAAGACGGTAGCCGCGGCAGACTGCCTTGTTCCGGGTGTTGGCGAGATTGTTGGCGGTTCTCAGCGCGAAGAGCGTCTGGATGTTTTGGAGCGCCGCATGAGCGAACTTGGCATGGATGCCGAGCAGTACAAGCCTTACCTCGATCTGCGCCGCTATGGTAGCTGCAAGCACGCTGGCTTCGGCTTGGGCTTTGAGCGTTTAGTGATGTATCTCACTGGCATGGATAACATTCGCGACGTACTGCCGCATCCTCGCACCGTGGGTAGCGCTGAGTTTTAATGTTTTAGCTGTTGGTGGGGAGCCGTTACTTTACTGCTCGTCGGAGGTATCAAACACAATACCGAGCAGAGCAGTAACAATAGAGATGATGATGGCTCCCACCAACGCTGAGCCAAACGACATAATGTAGATGCCCGAGTTAAAAATGGCACGCGAAAGATAGCTTGCAAGCTCGAGCATGGAGGCGTTTATCACCAAGGAAAAAAGCCCGAGGGTAAGACAGGTAATAGGCAGCGCAAAAAATTGCACAACTGGTTTGATAAGAGCATTGAGAAATGCGAGTGCAAGTGCTGTGGAAAGCGTTGAAACATAAATATCGCCAATAACGCCAATACCAGGCACTATCCAAATGGCAACGGATACGGCAATTGCAGTGGTGAGCCACGTGAGGATAAAACGCATTGGAATCTCCAAAGTCTGAAATGGCTTTTGTTGGTCGGTTTGTACCCATTTCGAGCGAAATAAAGTCTCTTATGTATCTCCTGACTTTAATGGAGTAAAGTTCTTGGGGTACTATCGCACACGAGGTTTTTGTTTGAGAGGGAGGAAACGATGGACGCCGATGAGCTGTTTGCCACACCAGAAGTGGAGAGGCTCCTCGAGGCGTTGACCTCACTCTCCAGTGTCGATGAGACGCGTGCACTCCTGTTGGATCTCTGTACGGTGCGAGAAATTGAAGACTTTGCACAGCGTCTTGAGGTGGCACGTCGTCTGGATAATGGCGAGTCTTACCTTGCTGTTTCAGAACATACCGGTGCATCTTCAACTACCGTGAGCCGCGTATCTAAATGTCTTAATGGGTCGGCCGGTGGATATAGATTGGTTCTCGAGAGAACGCAGTCTTCTCAAGCATGCTCTGAATAGCGATAACAATATAATGTCCGCTTCGTGCGGTAGGATGCTGTAGCTAAGGCAGTCATGTAAAAAAGTGCCCGAGTGAAGGAAGAACATGTCACTCACCATTGTTACCACCCAAACCGAGCGGCTCGTTGGGCCAGAGGTTGAAGTCTGTTTGCACGAACAATTGGCATCTCGAGGCCATGCGACACTTCTTGTTCCTTCGTTTGATCAGGCACTGAGCGCGCAACAAGCGCTCGCTGAAACCGATAAGCTTGATCTGGGTGTGCAGGTTGATACACCTCAGTCTTGGGCAGAGGAGCGCTGGGGCGTTTGGGGAGATGGGCGCTTTGTTGTCTCCCAAGAAGAGCGGCGGTTGCTCATACGTGCTGTTCTGAAAAAGAAAAATGTTTTACAAGGGGCGTCTGACCATATTGAAGGGACGGTAGAGCTCTTGGTGCAGCTTGCACGAGAGGGGTTACCTGCCTTTGTAGGCACTTCCAATCCTAGAGGAGTTGTCCCAGCAGAGGCATCTACGGTTGCCCTGTTGGCTACCTACGCCCACATGCTTGCCGAACATAGCCGTATTGAAGCAAGCGAACTCATGACCATCTTGCCCGAGGTGCTGGCTACGGATTCTGGCGATAAGGACACGCTTGTCTGTGCGGGCTTTACAGAGCTCTCTTATGGCGAACGAGAACTGTTTTGTCGTCTTGCGCAAACTGGCGAGGTTGTTTTTGTAGCGCACCTTGGTGATGGGCCGGCATACGCTGCTGTTCGTACACTTATCGCTGATCTCAAACAATGGGCAGCAGCGCTTAATGTTTCGGTTGAAGAGCGTGTTTCAGAGTTGCGCTCTCCAGCTCCAGAGCGTCACGATGAGCTTACGCAGCTTTTGCAGCGACTTTATCAACCTGGTGACGTGCCTCTGTGTCCAACAGGTGCAGTTCGGGGGCTGCTGGCAGCAGGGCCAAGCGCTGAACCCGCACTTGTTACCCATGAAATGGTCTCGCTGGTTGGTGAGGGACTCCATGAGATTGTTCTGGCTACACCGGATCCACTCGGCGCTTGGAATGCGATAGCTCCACGCATGCAAACTGCTGGCCTTGCCGTGCAAGCGCGCTTTTCTCAACCGTTTATGCAAACGGAGGCTGGCAGAGCGTTTATTGAATTTGCAACCGGTGTTGCTCATCTCGCAGCGCTGGCTAAGACGTGGCCAGCAACGGAAGAGTTGCCGGACACCACCACGAAACACGTGCACCTTGCCGATATGTCTTGGTGGCCGCCGCGCGATCTCTCTGACTATCTGATGAGTTGCATCTCACAAGTATCTGAGGATCAAGCATGGCGGATAGATACCCGGTGGCGAGCCAATCGATTGCTAACGCCTCAAGCGGTGCTTGATACGCTCTTGTCCGAGAAAGATACCTCGCGAGAAACTGCTGCTGCCACCAGAGAACTGCTGCGTGGAAGACTTGGATCTGCAGCTTCGAAGTTGCTTGCGCCCTTTGTAACGGGAGCGCTTAACCAGTCGCCTCATGCTCCGGAAGTTTCAGCAGTGCTTACCAGTGTGCTTTCTGTTGCCCGCTCGCTCAAAGCTTGGCAGGATGTGCTGCTCGACCATGCTTGTGCCGATGAGTTTTCCGCATCGGATTTAGTGGTTTTGGTTGAAGATGCTCTCCAGGTTTTGCAATATGTGCGTATCCCGCTGCGTCTTGCGTTTACCAATGAGAAAGCTGCTGCGGTCGTCCGGATAATGAGGCCAGAGGAGGCAGCTCGACTTGCGCCAGCATCAGTGGATGCTTTGGTTTTGCTTGGTCAGACTTCGACGGAGCAACCGGTAACTACGCCTGAGAATGAACAAACAGAGCTTGCCAAGTTATACGGCGTTGATGTGTCCTCAAACACGTTGGACGGAGCACGTGCTCGGTTTGCGTCGCTTATTGCAGTTCCACGCTCTACCTTTGTTTGGGAGCGCAAGCTCTTCTCGGCAGATGGCCGGGAGTGCTATCCATCAGTTCTTTTGGGAGAGCTTCTTG
>OGQD01002173.1_pt1 | contig 11185 bp, 9 predicted proteins | sample 1553091 | NCBI WGS metagenome assembly OGQD01 (sample SAMEA2580290, study PRJEB22360) | human gut metagenome | biome: human gut; feature: human-associated habitat; material: faeces | place: Denmark | collected 2008/2010
TGCGGAACGCCGGCCGGCTTGGGTTTGCCGCATTCGGCGCAGAACTTGCCCTTATTCACCGCACCGCAGCTGCACGTCCAGCCGTCTGCCTGTACTTCCGGCTTTTTTGTGCCGCATTCGGGGCAGAACTTCGGCGGATGCGCGGGATCAGCCGGCTCCCAGCCGCACTTGTCGCACTTGTACTTCTTGGGAGCTGCAGGCTTTGACTTGCCGCATTCTGCACAGAACTTGCCTGTGTTGGTAGCGCCGCATTCGCACGTCCAGCTTGAAGGAGCGGGAGCAGCGGGAGCGTCGCCTTCCTTGCTCTTGCCACAGTTAGCGCAGAACTTGCCTGTGTTTGACTGACCGCATGAGCAGGTCCAAGCCTCAGGCTTCTTAGCGCCGCAGGAAGAACAGAATGCACCTGTGTTTGTAGCGCCGCACGAGCATTTCCATCCGCCCGGAGTCGGCTGCTGAGGTGTTGTCTGCTGAGGAGCCGCAGGCATACCGCCGAGAACGTTGTTACCTGCGTTCATAGCCATATTCATACCCATAAAGCCCATCATAGCGCCGTTTTCATTTGAGCCTGCCGCTTCGATACCACGAGCAACGGCACCTGTCATCATAGCACGCTGAACATCGCCGCCGAGCATTGTATCAGCCTTAAGACGATCCTTAAGAAGCTCTTTTGTTTCTTCGGAAATCGTGATAGGACCAAGACCGATATTTGTGAGCATCAGACCTCTCTGTGCCCAGTTGTTAGCGGTTTCGTCCTTAGTCTTGTTGGTAAGGTTGTTGAGCTGGCTTGTAATCTGGTTGTAGCTGTAGCCTTCTGCTGAAAGCTGGTTTAACGCTACCATCAGCGACTGCATGAACTCGTTCTTGTACTGCTCGTTCTTGAAAATGTCCTTAACATAGACCTGAGGAGCGTTTACGCCCTTGCTGAGAACCTCTGCATAGAACTTGCAGGCATTCTCGGCATCGGGTATCTGAACCTCGAATGTGCCGTAGAAACGCAGCTCTACTGTTGTATTATAACGGGGATCGGGATAGGGAACGGGTGTTCCTGTACCGAAGGGGATGCCGGGCAGTTTCTGAAGATTGATGTAGATTACTCTCTGCTCGGTGGCAGGTGTTCCGCCGTATGTGAATCTTGAAATAAGATCCTTGAGCGAATCCTTTATCTGACCTGCAAAGATCGAAGGTGCTGTCGAGTTGTCAAGTATGTAACGTCCGGGTTCTGTAACAACGTTTGTTATCTTGCCGTTGTCAAGTGTCAGCATACAGGTGTTTTCTTCAACCATGATTGCCGAGCCGTTGCTGATAACGTTGTCTGTTCCCTTTACGTTACTGCTTCTTGCATTACCGTTGTGCATCTTCTCGCCGTTAACAACAACAGTATCGTTGCCGATAACAGGGCAGTGAATGGCCTCTTTCCAGGTATCGCCGAGAGTACCTGAGAGTGCGCCTACAGCTGCTTTAATAAGTCCCATAGTAATATTTCCTTTCGTGTTGAGTTTTTAATTTATTTTACTAAATTAAAATCGTTGACCAGCCATACACGGTCGGCAATTTCTGTAATGCCGCTTCCGCAGTACGGACATTTCTTGCCCTTAGCAGACGCATCAATGGGAGCGCCGCAGTTGGGGCAGTTGCTTGAAAATACAATGCTTGTCGTCTGTTCGTGCAGATCCTGCTTGTAAGCGAGCGTTACGCTGTACGCTGTCTGCGTAAGCGCAGGCTTTGCGCTGTCTGCCTTTTCTTCCAACACCTTTGCATATTCATACTGAAGAGAAATTTCAAACCTTGCCGTTGCCTCCTTGCTTCTGTTCTGGTAGTTTGCGATTCCGCAACGGTGAATTTTTATGTTATTGAAAATCTCTTTTTCGTTGTTCGCATTAAGGGTGGTTATACGGTTATTGACCTTGTTTATAAGATCCTGCGTATATTCGCTGGCCTTAAGCGATTCGGCATTTTTGTTCATTATGGCATTGAGAATTGCGACTATCGCATTTCTTGCCTTGACCTCCATGCCCTTGTATCCTATTTCGGGAAAATCACGGGTGATGGCAGGACCGTACATTTCACTGAGGGCTGTTATACCCTTAGGAGTGGTAGCTTCCTCCTTGACACCCTTGTTTATCAGTTCCATTGCCTGTGACGGCGACATACCGAGATATTTCTGCGATGCGCTACGCACCTTCGACACAATGACAAGTACAATGATGCCGATGACAATAAGCGGAACGAGCCAGCTTAATATCGAAAGAATGAACGATGTTATATCCAAATTATACTCCCTTTATACCGTCGTCTACGGTATCGTTTCTTATACCTGAGAAATCTGTCAGTACCCATGAATACTGACCTGTTGTAACAACAGAGCCGCAGTATTCGCATACGCCGGAAGAAGAGATCTCAAGCGGCGCGCCGCAGTTGGGGCAGTTGTGTCCGGTCATCTTGCCGGTTTCCGTCTTTGTTTCGACACCGAGCGAACGTACAAACTTCATCTTGTACTTCTGAACCCAGCGTGTAGTCTTGTCGCCTCTTATAATCTTGCCTGTCTTTTCGTCTACCTGGTAATCTATCATTCTTGAGGTGAGGTATGCCGTTACATATTCAAACTGCGAATCACGCTCATACGAGGTAAGGTAAGCCGTATCTATAGCGATGCTCTCGTAGTGGTAAACAACGCCCTGTTCTATCTTTGCCTGTACCTGCTTGCAGGTGGTGTTGTAAAGGTTTTCGTGCATAACCGGTCTTACGGGGGTCATGTCACGCTTGCACCAGGCATTTTCAATATCTATGTATACCTGCTTTGTGAAAGTGATAAGGTCGGAAGCCGAGAAGTTGGGATCCTTCTGCTTTATAATGCCTTCTATCTGTTCGGTTCTGTTGGGAAGTACAACGTTTGCGCCGTTCATTGATGAAGGACGTGTTGTGCCGCCGCCGGATTTCTTTTTGTTTCCGCCGATTGTCGAAATGATAATAATAACAACGACTATGCCTATACCTATTATAACGGAAACAGGGTCGGTGTCACCGCTGTAGCTGCTGCCGCCGTAAACGTTACCGCCGCAGCCGTTACCCCCCTAGTCCCCCGTATTTCTTCGCCTCCGAAATCGTAACCGCCGCCACCGCCGTAGTCGTTATTGTCAAACGCACTTACGGAAAAGCAGAGCAGAAGCGCCGCTGTTATTGTTGCAATAAATGTTACAATAATCTTCTTCATAAATTTCTCCCTTATTATCGAAACAGTCTGCATCAAAATGCAGGCCGACATTTTTATACTTTATGACAGAATATCACAGTATACTGCTTCAATTATACAATACTTCCACAAAAAAGTCAATAATTGATAGAAGAAATACGGTAAATATGTTGAAAAATCTGAATAAATATTTTATAAAGAAAGTAAGTACCGTTAACTGTCAATGTTGCCGACCGTGCGAAAAGCGATTGTTACTTTTTTACGGCGTTTTCAAGTACGGTCTTGAGAGTGCCGCTGAGCAGTTTGGACATCCTTTCGATAAGCTCGTCGGGCTCGTTTTTCATACCGCCCTCAAGCCAGTCAAGGACAATGCCGACAATTGCGTATTTATAGAATGATGCGATAAACTTCTTATCATCGTCGGAAACGCTGAGTTTCAGCATCTTTGAAACGTTATCAATGAATTTGCCGGCAAAGTCAAGTGAAACGCTGTAAAGATAACGCTCGATAGTTTCACGGTGAAGCGAGTTATATACATGGTATATCAGCTTCTTGTTCTCCTTTACGAAGCAAAGCCCTGTCTTGAGCCCTTCCTCCCACGACTGACCGACCTCCATCTTTTCTACGGATTTCTGCGCTTCCGTAAGGAAGATCTCTTCGAGAAGCTGATAAATATCGCTGTAATGATAATAGAACGTGTTGCGGTTCACTCCGCAGTCATCGGTGATGTTCTTTACCGTTATTTTATCCAGGGGCTGATTGCTCAGCAGTTTTTTAAACGATTCCTGTATTGCTCTTTTGGTAAGTTCGGACATATTACCTCCGTTTTAGCCTGTGGTTTCTCCTGCTTTCTATTTTACGGTTATAATTATACAACATTCCCGTTAAAAATTCAAGTTTTAGGCAAAAAGTTGCATCTGCCTAAAAATCGGTCAATTTATATCGATTGCCCTAAAATTGAACAATGGCGCAGGATTGACCGTTGTATAAACCGTCACGGCGGGTTAAAATATAGCTGTAAAGAAAAAGAAAGGACTGAAAATCATGAGATTTATCAAACGTGCAAAAGCAGCATATATTTCCACTTGCGCCGCAATAGCGGTCATAGGACTTATACTTATTCTTTTCCCGGAGATTTCAATGCTTGCGGTATGCTATATGCTCGGAATAGCGGCTATAGTATTCGGCATTGTAAAAATCACGGGATATTTTTCAGCCGACCCCTACGGGCTGGCGTTCCAGTTTGACTTTGCATTCGGTATCATAGCGATTCTGCTCGGACTTGTAGTTATTATCCATCCGGGTAATATAATGGCTCTGGTACCTGTCATAATGGGCATTTATTTTATGATCGACGGCATAATGAAGATACAGACAGCCGTTGATGCAAAGCGTTTCGGCGTAAAAAGCTGGTGGCTGATTCTTGTCAGCGCAATAGTTACAGGCGGAATAGGAATACTGTTACTCGTAAATCCCTTTGAGAGTGCGGTAGCGCTTACTGTTCTGCTCGGTATCACATTGCTTGCGGACGGCATTTCTAATATATGGATTGCCGCATACACAGTCAAGGCTATAAAAAAAGAAATACATGCCGATGACAAAATCTATGTAGACACAAGCAACAGGGAGGACAAAGATGATTAAGTTAGGCAAATGGATAACAAAGCACAGAGTAATCATTCTTATAGTTGCGGTCGTACTGCTGATACCCTCGGTACTCGGTATGATAGCTACAAGAATAAATTATGATATGCTCAATTACCTGCCCGACACTATGGAAACCATACAGGGTCAGGACATTCTGCTGAATGACTTCGGCAAGGGCGCATTCAGTATGATAATTGTGGAAGATATGGAGCCGAAGGACGTTTCCGCTCTTAAAGAAAAAATAGAAGCGGTAGATCACGTTGACTCGGTAATATGGTATGATTCGATAGCAGACATTTCAATACCTATGGATATTCTTCCCGACAAGATAAAAGACGCATTCAACACTGATCATTCAACGGTTATGGCGGTATTCTTCGATACATCGACATCAGCCGATGAAACAATGGAAGCTATAAACACGATAAGAGATGTAACGAACAATCAGTGCTTCGTTTCGGGTATGTCCGCAATGGTAACAGACCTTAAAAACCTTTGCGAGCAGGAAGAGCCGATATATGTCGCTATCGCAGTAGTTCTTGCTGTAGTGGTAATGATGCTCTTTATGGATTCGTTCCTGATACCGATTATCTTCCTCGTAAGTATCGGTATGGCTATTCTCTACAACTTAGGCAGTAACTACTTCTTAGGCGAGATAAGCTACATAACAAAGGCGCTTTCCGCTATCCTGCAGCTTGGTGTTACGATGGACTATTCGATATTCCTCTGGCACAGCTACAACGAGCAGAAGGTAAGATTTGACGGCGATAAGGAACGTGCGATGGCACACGCCATTTCAAACAGTATCATTTCTGTAGCAAGTTCTTCTATCACAACAATTGCCGGCTTCCTTTCAATGTGCTTTATGAGCTTTACGCTTGGTGCGGATCTCGGTATCGTAATGGCAAAGGGCGTTGTATTCGGTCTTATCGCCTGTGTAACTATCCTCCCGTCACTTATCCTTGTATTCGATAAGGCTATTGAAAAGACAAGACACAAACAGCTTATGCCGAAGTTCGACAAGGTGGCAAAATTCATCACAAAGCGTTCGTGGATATTCCTTATAATATTCGCAGTGCTGATAGGACCTGCGGTTTACGGCTATAACAACACACAGAAATATTACGATCTGAGCCAGACAATGCCTCAGGATATGGACTTCGTCATCGCCAACACAAAGCTGAAGGACGATTTCGGAATGTCAAACGTTCATATGATACTCGCAGATTCAAAGCTGTCGCAGAAGGACGCAAAGGCGATGCTTGACGAGGTCGGAAAGGTTGACGGTGTAAACCTTGCGGTAGGCTTTGATTCGCTTATCGGCTCGGCTGTTCCCTCAGAGATAATTCCGGATTCTATCTCGGATGTACTTAAGAGTGATAAGTACCAGCTTATGCTTGTAGGCAGTGAATACGGAACGGCAACAGATGAGGTAAACAATCAGGTAACCGAGATAAACAACATTATAAAGAAGTATGACAGCTCGGCAATGCTTATCGGTGAAGCACCCTGTACGAAGGACCTTATCGAAGTAACCGACAGGGACTTCAAGGTAGTCGATGTAATTTCGATAGCCGCAATCTTCCTTATCATTCTGGTAACCTTCAAGTCGGTTTCACTTCCGCTGATACTTGTAGCGGTAATTGAGTTTGCTATATTCGTAAACCTCGGTATTCCGTGTTACACAGGTACAGAGCTTGCGTTCATCGCACCTATCTGTATCAGTACCATCCAGCTTGGCGCAACCGTTGACTATGCAATCCTTATGACAACAAGATACAAGAAGGAACGTAACAAGGGCAGTGACAAGAACGAGGCGGTTTATACAGCGCTTAAGTCATCAATACCCTCAATTATAGTAAGTGCGCTCGGCTTCTTCGCCGCTACATTCGGTGTAGGCATTTATTCAAACGTAGATATGATAAGCTCACTTTGCGCACTTATGGCAAGAGGCGCAATCATAAGCATGGTATCGGTAATCCTGTTATTACCCGCTATGCTCAAGCTGTTCGATAAGATTATAATCCACACAAGCCTCGGCTTTAAAGAAGCAAGACAAGCCGGCAAAAAGACGAACTGAGAAAGGACAACAGTATGAAAGAGATAAGAAAAAAGATAATAAAGATAGTTTCAATAGTTCTTGCCGCCGCAATGATAGGCACATCTTCCGGACTTCTCGCATTCGCCGCACAGGGCGGTAACGATAATAATACATCGTCATCCGTTTCTGACAGCACGGAAGCAGGCAGTGACGAAAAGAGCAGCTCGGATACGGACGGCAAGGAAGAAACGGTATATATCATCTCAAATGCAGACGGTACAACAAAGAAGGTCATTGTCAGCGACTGGCTGAAGAACGGCTCGCACAATGCCACGATAGAGGACGAAACCTCGCTTAAGGACATTAAGAATGTAAAGGGCAACGAGAGCTTTACAAACAGCGGTGAGAATTACAAATGGGCGGCTGAAGGCAGTGACATTTACTATCAGGGAACGACAGACAAGACGCTCCCCGTTGATATGAAGATTACATATACTCTTGACGGCAAGACGGTCACTCCCGATGAAATAAAAGGCAAGAGCGGCAAGGTAACAATCCGCTTCGACTATACAAACAATGAAAAGCGTACCGTGAAGGTTGACGGCAAGGATATGCAGATGTACGTTCCTTTCCTGATGGTAACAGGAACGGTTCTTGATAACGAGAAGTTCTCGAACGTAAAGGTAACCAACGGCAAGCTTGTAAATGACGGTGACAGATCGGCGGTTCTCGGATTTGCACTTCCCGGTATGCAGGAAAACTTAGGACTTGACAAGGACGATTATGAAATTCCCTCATACGTTGAAATCAGCGCAGATGTCAAGGATTTCGAGCTTATGACCTGTATGACGGTAGGCACGACAGAGCTGTTCAATGAGGTCGATACCGACAAGCTCAATATGGACGATATTGACGGTACCATCAAGGAATTCACAGACGCTGTAGATCAGCTTTCAGACGGTTCTTCACAGCTTTATGACGGACTTGTTACACTGTTTGAAAAATCGGGCGAGCTTGCTGACGGTACAAAACAGCTTGCAGACGGTGCAGGCACTCTGTATGACGGCACAGGCACACTTGTAAACGGCACAAACGATTTAAAGAGCGGTGCGGATGAACTGAACGTAGGCGCAGTAAAGCTGAAGGACGGCACGGTTTCTCTGGTAGCCGGCATCAAGGATCTGAAAACAGGCGCTGAGGCTCTTGACAGCGGTGCAGGAAAGCTGAAGGAAGGCACATCTGCACTGGCAGGCGGTGCAAATAATCTTATCAAAGGTGCAGATAAGCTTAACAGCTGTGCGTCATCGCTTGACAGCGGCGCATCTCAGGTAGAGAGCGGTGCAGGACAGGTAAGCGCAGGAGCTTCAGAGCTGAACGAAGGTCTCGGCGAGCTTTCATCAAACAGCGAACAGCTGAACGCAGGCGCAAAGCAGGTATTTGACACGCTGTTATCCACAGCCGAAACGCAGATAAAGGCTTCCGGTCTTACCGTTCCTAAACTGACTATAAAGAATTACAAGAAGGAGCTTAACAAGCTGGTAGATTCTCTTGACAAGGATAAGGTCTACACTCTTGCTTACAATACGGCACTCAAAACGGTAACTGCCGAGGTAGAAAAGAACAATGACGCTATAACAGCAGGCGTTACAAAAGCTGTACAGGCAAAGGTACTTGAGGGTGTTCTCAAAGCCGCAGGTTATAATATGACCGCTGAGCAGTACAATGCCGCAGTAAAGGCAGGACAGATACCCGAAGCCGTACAGGCTAAGATTACAGCCGCAGTATCGGCTCAGATGGCAACAGACGCTGTAAAGGCTCAGATAAGCACAAATGTTGAAGCGCAGAAGAAACAGCTTGTTGAGCAGAATATGAAAAGCGAAAAGGTCACAAAGCAGATAAACGAAGCTGTAGCAAAGGCTAAGGCAGGTCAGACAACGATAAAGAATCTTATCGCACAGCTTGATTCCTACAATGAGTTCTACACAGGACTTACTGAGTATACGGCAGGCGTTGACAGTGCATATGACGGTTCAAAGACGCTGTCGGCAGGTGCAACACAGCTTTACAGCGGTACTAAGGATCTTCACAGCGGTGCTACACAGCTTAAGAGCGGCACACAGCAGCTTACAAGCGGCGGCTCAACGCTTATCTCAGGCGTAAATCAGCTTGACAAGGGTGCAAGCGACCTGAAAGACGGTACGGCAAGCCTTGTAGCCGGTGTAGGCACACTCTATGACGGTGCAACACAGCTTGACAGTGGCGCAGGACAGTTAAAGGACGGTATGACAAGTCTTGTAGCAGGCGTAGGCACACTTCACAGCGGTGCATTACAGCTTCATGACGGTGCAGGCAACCTTAAGGACGGTGCCGATAAGCTCAATGACGGTGTAGCAACTCTTATTGACGGTGTAAAGCAGTTAAGGGACGGCGCTAAGGAGCTGAACGACGGTATGGATGAGTTCAACGAGAAGGCTGTCAAGAAGATAGTAGACGCTGTTGACGGCGATATTGCAGGACTTATCGACAAGCTGAAGGCTACGGTTGCTTTAGGCAAGGACTATGACACATTCGGCGGTAAATCGGATAAGACAGAAGGCACTGTAAAGTTCATTTACAGAACAGAGAGCATCTCAGCCGACGATAAATAATTAATAACTTAATAAGTCAAAGGCTCTGACGGGGTTAGCGCTCCGTCGGAGCTTTTTTATTACAAATGTCATATGGGAAAATACCGTTTGTAACTGGTGAAATCCGCTTTGCAGGTGTATAATCGTTACAGTAAGATAAATAAACAGCCGAAAGGGGAATACTTATGATATTTGCAAGCGTGAACAACCTTGTCAAGAATTACGGCAATCACTGTGCCGTAGATAACCTCAGCTTCAATGTAAGCGAGGGCGAGATATTCGGACTTATAGGTCCTAACGGGGCAGGAAAATCAACCACGATAAATATTATCACAACACTTGACGAAGCGACTTCTGGAAGTGTGACGATAGACGGTATGAATACAGTGAAGCAAAGAGCGGAGATAAGACGGATAATCGGATGCGTTCCGCAGGAGATAGCGGTGTACCCGTATCTTACCGCAAAGGAAAACGTTGAATTTTTCGCTTCGCTGTATGGTTTCAAGGGCGAACAGCTTCATAAGAATGCAATGACCGCTCTCGAATTTGCAGGGCTTGCGGATAAGGCTGATATGAAGCCGAAGAAAATGTCGGGAGGTATGAAACGCAGACTTAACATTGCCTGCGGTATAGCGCATAAGCCTAAGCTGATAGTTATGGACGAACCTACCGTTGGAGTTGACGCACAGTCAAGAGAGCATATAATGAGTTCGATAAAGAAACTGCGTGAAAGCGGTGCGACAGTAATATACACCTCGCACTATATGCACGAGGTAGAGGAAATCTGTGACAGAGTCGCTATAATTGACAAAGGCAGACTTGTGGCAGAGGGTACACAGCAGGAGCTTATAACGATGATAACCGACAGCTGTACGGTACATATCACCACAAAGCAGTGCGACAGCGAAACAAGAAGCAGAGTATCAAGGGCTGTTTCCTGCCTGCCCGATGTAAACAGGGTGCAATTTAGCGGCAATATGATAAGCGTTGATATGAGCATAAGCTGTAACGATATTTCACACGTTATAAGCGAACTTGTAAAGCAAAATCTGCCTGTAATCGAGATAAGCACGGAAAAGCCGGATATGGACGCTGTGTTCCTGTCGCTTACAGGACACGAGATACGTTAAGGAGCGGAAATATGCTTAGTTTGATAATAAAACAGATAAGGGAGTATTTCAGAAGCCCCGCAAACGTATTCATGGGACTTTTATTCCCGGTACTGCTGGTATTCTTTCTCGGAACGATGCTTCAGAATCTTGATATAGCGGATTATGACATAGGAGAAATTAAACTGCAATACAGTGTTGCGCAAACAGACGAGCAAAGCGGCAAGGCATTTGCCGAGTTTCTTGACAAAAAATTGGAAATGCAAGATAATATGCGTATATTCTGACTGCTGAGGCGGTCTTAAAATACGAGGAGGCATTACTTATGAAACAATGTATGGATTCTGAAAATCTCCACCGCCGTCTGAAAAAGATCATCGGGCAGGTCCAGGCGATCGACCGGATGATCGATGAGGATGTTCCCTGCGAGGATATTTTATCACAGATCAACGCGGCGAAATCAGCGCTTCACCGCTGCGGCCAGATCGTATTGGAGGGGCACATTAAGCACTGCGTCCGCGATGGAATCGAGCATGGCGATGCGGATCAGACGATCGCGAATTTTACCAAA
>OGQD01002182.1_pt1 | contig 11148 bp, 8 predicted proteins | sample 1553091 | NCBI WGS metagenome assembly OGQD01 (sample SAMEA2580290, study PRJEB22360) | human gut metagenome | biome: human gut; feature: human-associated habitat; material: faeces | place: Denmark | collected 2008/2010
CGGAGTAAAAACCGAGCAGGAGCGGGAATTTACCGACAGATATAACACGCTGCTGGCGCAGTTGGCGGGCAGACTGGAGGTGATCGACAAGGAGAATCGAACAATAATTACCGAAATTCTAAATTTCAAAAAGTCTTTATCTGAATTCAAGAAGGAAGTTGATACGACGAAATTCGAAAAGCTCGCCAACAATACATTATGGGAAATGAAAACCCAGATACGCTATCTCAAACAACCACCTATCGTTCTGAGAACAATCGTATTTCTAACCGTATTATCAATTTTGACAATATTGGCAACCGGGTATTTATATAGAGATCGGAACGAATGGCGGGGCGAAGCTACATATTGGTATAAACAGAGCGACCAATATAAAACGACACAGACTAATAAAAAATAAAAACATTTTTTATTACTGGTAAATTTTGTATCTTTGCCACGCAAAGGTTCGGAAAGAAGGCCATATAGCCTCCGACCGATTAAAAGGGAATGCCGTGAAAGTCGGCAACAGTTCCCGCTGCTGTAAGTTCCTGTCCGGAAACGGACACATGAGGGATCGACAATCTCAGCCACTGGTGAAAACCGGGAAGGCGTCGTAACCGGAATAAGTCAGAAGACCTGCCTTGCATGACAGATTGGTTTCGCAGCCTGCGGAGAATGGGCGTGAATTGATAATGCATGTAAAGCACTTTTCCATTTTGTTTCGTTGCATTACGGCTGTGGAATCAATGGTTACCGAACAAACTATTGATACCAAGCGCATAATGAAGCAATTCTACCTTTCGATCCTATGTCTCGCATTTATTGCGGGGGGGGGAATTTCCACAGCAGTTCAGGCATCCGATAAAGCCGATTCCACCACGAACCGGCGTTACGTCGGAAAACTGAACAGTATCCAGAAAATCAACGAGGTCATCATCGTCGGCACCCCCGTCATTCCCAAATACCGCGAAGTCATCCCCGCACAGGTCCTCAAAGACGTCGATCTGCAACGGCTGAACAGTTTTTCGGTGGCCGACGCCATCCGCTATTTCGCGGGCGTGCAGCTCAAGGACTACGGAGGTGTAGGCGGACTGAAGACCGTCAACATCCGCTCAATGGGCACCAACCACATGGCGGTCTTCTACGACGGAATCCAGTTGGGCAACGCCCAGAACGGGCAGGTCGATCTGGGGCGCTTCTCGCTGGACGACGTGGAGGAAATATCGCTCTATAACGGACAGAAGAGTGACATTTTCCAGTCGGCCAAGGATTTCGGGGCCTCGGGAACCATCTACATCACTACGCGGCGCCCCCGCTTCGAGGAGGGCAAGCGGGCCAATTTCAAGGCCACGATGAAGACCGGCTCGTTCGGGCTCATCAATCCCTCGATGCGCTACGAGTATAAGATCTCCGACGCCGTCAGCTCGTCGTTCAGCGGCGAGTGGATCAATGCCACCGGCCGGTACAAATTCCGCTACCGCCGCCGCAACACGCTGGGCGAGATCGCCTACGACACAACGGCCTACCGACAGAACGGCGACATCAACGCTACGCGCATGGAGGCCGGACTCCACGGCAAGATGGCCGACGGACAATGGACCGTGCGGGCCTACACCTACAACTCCGAACGCGGCATCCCGGGAGCCATCGTCAACAACGTCTTTCGCCATGGTGAGCGGCTGTGGGACACCAACTCGTTCATCCAGGGAACGCTGACCAACCGCTGGTCGAAGAAATTCCGCACGCTGTTCAACACCAAGTACGCCGCCGACTACACCCATTACGAGAATCAAGACGCCAAGTTGATCCAAACCAAGAACACCTACAAGCAGAAGGAGTTCTATTTCTCGTGCGCTAATCTCTACAACATCTTCGAACACTGGGAGGTGTCGCTGGCCTATGACTTCCAATGGAATACGCTCGACGCCACTTTTTACATGCCCACAGAAAGCGATGGCACCTTCCCCTTTCCGACGCGCTATACCCATATGGCCGCATTGGCCACGGCATTTGAATGGGGACGGTTGAAGATGCAGGCCAGCGTGCTGGGTTACTTTGTCCACGAAAAGGTCGAGCGCTTCGAAGCCCGGCCAGACAAGGCTGTGGCTACCCCGGCGTTCTTCGGATCGTTCAAAGTGCTGAAAAACCACGACCTCTCTGTACGCGCCTTCTACAAACGGATGTTCCGTATGCCGACCTTCAACGACCTCTACTATACGGACATGGGCAACGCCTTCCTCAAGCCCGAATATGCCGAACAATTCAACGTCGGCCTGAAATACACGCGCAATTTTGAGAAATCGCCTTTCATGCGGATGCTCGACGTTTCGGTCGACGCCTACTACAACAAAATCACAGATAAAATCATCGCCTATCCCAAGGGACAGCAGTTCCGCTGGACGATGCTCAATCTGGGCGAAGTGGAGATCAAGGGCGTGGACGCCGTGCTGAACGCCCTGTTCACGCTCGGCAAACTGGAGGTGACGACCAAGTTCCAGTACACCTATCAGAAGGCCATCGACATCACCGACCCGGCCGACACCTACTACCGCGACCAGATTCCCTACATCCCCTGGCACAGCGGCTCGGCCATCCTCGCGCTGTTCTACAAGGGGTGGGGGCTCAATTACAGCTTCATCTACACGGGCCAGCGCTACAACCAGCAGGAGAACATCCCGCGCAACCACACCCAGCCGTGGTACACGAGCGACCTCTCGCTGCAAAAGACTTTCAAGATCCGCACCCGAACCCTCAAGGCCACGGCCGAGGTTAACAATCTTTTCGGACAGGATTACGACGTGGTGCTCAACTATCCGATGCCGAAGACCAACTTCCGGTTCGTCGTCAGCGTCGATCTCTAACCTCCGCGAGCCATGAAAAGGTATCTCTTCATCGTTTTGGCCGGCTGCTGCCTCGCCGCCGGCTGCCGGAAGATCGAACTGGTGAACCCCACCGAGTATGAGGTGTTGCCGTTCGGGGAGGATCCCGACGCCGATCCGATCGGCATGTATCTCCTGAACGAAGGCAACATGGGCAGCAACAAGGCGGACATCGACTACCTCGACTACCGTACGGCGGTCTATGCCCGGGGTATCTATGCAGAAAAAAATCCCAATGTCGTCAAGGAATTGGGCGACGTGGGCAACGACATCCAGGTTTACGACGGACGGCTGTTCGCCGTCATCAATTGTTCGCACAAGGTCGAGGTGATGGACGCCTACACGGCGCGGCGCATCACGCAGATCGACATTCCAAACTGCCGCTACATCCGGTTCAAGGGCAAATATGCCTACGTTAGCGCGTATGTCGGGCCCGTGGCGATGGATCCCAACGCCCAAAAGGGCGCGGTCTTCAAGGTGGATCTCGACACCTATAAGATCGTCGGCCAGGTGACCGTGGGTTACCAGCCCGATGAACTGGCCATCATCGGCGGACGCGCCTACGTCGCCAATTCGGGCGGTTACCGCGCCCCGAACTACGACTCGACGGTCTCGGTCATCGAACTGGAAACCATGCGCCAAATGTACAAGATCGACGTAGCGATCAACCTCAGCCGCATCAAAGCCGACGCCTACGGCAACCTGTGGGTCTCCTCGCGGGGCAACTACGACGACGTTCCGTCGAACCTCTACCGGCTGGAACCCAACGGCGGACGTTACCAGGTGGCCGAGGCGATGAACATTCCGGCTTCGAACATGATCATCTCCGGGGATTCCCTTTATGTCTACAGTGTCGAGTACAGCAACCAGACCTCGAAAAACACGGTAACCTACGCCATCATCGACGTCAAGAAAAAGCGTGTCGTATCGCGCAAATTCATCACCGACGGCACAGAGCTCGATATCGTGATTCCCTACGGCATTGCCATCCACCCCCGAAACGGCGACATCTATGTCACCGACGCCAAGAACTACGTTTCGAGCGGCGTATTGCACTGTTATTCGCGCGAAGGCGTCCACAAATGGAGTGTCCGCACGGGCGATATCCCCGCACACATGGTTTTTCTCGAACGCAAACAGACTCGGCAATGAAAAAGATATTCGCCATCCTGCTGTCGGCCCTCGCGCTCGGCGGCTGTGAAAACGACGGCATCCCCTATGTGAGCCTCGGGCTGGACGACCTTTACAAGGTCGCCCGCATGCAGACCGTCGATCTCAAACCCGCCTTCACGGGCGAAAGTTACCGCTGGACGGTTAAGACCGCCTCGGGAGCCGATTCGCTGCTCTCGGAAGAGAAGGACTACATCTTCCTGATGCAATACCCGGGCACCTATGACGTAACGTTCCAAATCTTCGACCCCGTCAATCCGATCGTGCACCGGATGACCTTTTACGTGGTCGAAGAGGAGGTAGAGTACAGTCCCTACATATCTACGGTCTACGAATACTGCCCGGCTCCGGGACAGTTCGTGAACGCGATGCCCGAATATCGGGAGGGCGACACGGCGGAGACCATGCGGCAGAAGGCCGAGGAGGCCATCGCCGGAAAGATGCAGAGCGGTGTTTCTCTCGGCGCATACGGCGGTTACATCACGTTCGGATTCGACCATACGGTCGTAAACGTTCCGGGCGAATACGACATCCGCATCGACGGCAACTCGTTCAACAGCGCAGCTCATCCGGGCGTCGACGGAGGCAGTTCGGAACCGGGTATCATCATGGTCATGTTCGACGAGAACCAAAACGGCAAGCCTGACGACAAGTGGTACGAGATCGACAAGAATCCGTGGTACACGGATGAGGCGGCTACCTACGGTTATGAGATCACCTATCATCGTCCCGCCCCCGACCATGTCCCGACGCCCGGCGAAGGAAACGACAGCGCCCTGACCGATATGACCTACATCAAATGGGAGGATAATCGAGGACAAACCGACTATGTCTACAAAAACAAGTTCCACGACCAGGACTACTATCCTAAGTGGATCGACGCCGACGAAATGACGTTCCGAGGCACGCTGCTGCCCAAGAACGCCGTGGATGTCTCAGGCAACGGCTCCTATTACCTGCAATACATGTTCAAATACGGCGCCTATGCAGACAACTATCCCAACGAGGCCAAGGACGAAAACGGCAACTATTACAACGGCTTCGACATCGGATGGGCCGTGGATCCCGAGACCCGCGAACCGGTGCACCTGCCGGGGGTCGACTTTATCCGCGTCTACACCGCCCTAAACCAGTACTGCGGCTGGATCGGCGAGACCTCCACTGAAATTTTCATGGCCCGCGACATGCATATCTACGTGCGGCCCGACCAACACCAATAAAATAGAGATTTCACACTATGAAAATGAAAAAACTGCTGTTGCTGCCTGCGTTGCTGCTGACGCTGAGCGTCGGGAATGTCGCCTGCTCCTACCACAACGACGACAACCCCAACGAATACCCCGATCCCCAACCGGAGCCGGAACCCGAACCGGAGCCCGGACCCGACATTAACCAAAAATACCTCGAAGCTGCGTATACCTCTAACTGTTTTATGGTCAAGCCGGGACAGTCGGTCGACATCCCGATACTGAAAGCCTTTGCCATGTGGAACCTCTACGCCGAATGGCTGGGTGAAACTGATCTCATGGGACTGACACCCGAACCGGTTCTGCTTTGGCAGGATCTGCCGGGTTTGATCACGAACGTCGGACTGATTCCTGGACAACAAGCCGAAGAGGGTTCCATCGCCGTATCGACGGCCGACAAGGTGGGCAATGCAGTAATCGGCATCCGCATCGGCGGTGCAATCCGCTGGAGCTGGCATGTTTGGGTGACACGCTACGATCCGGATGCGGAATTGGTAGCTTACGGCAAAATCTACACATGGGACAATAACGGCGACGGAGTTGTAGATTATACTTTTATGGATCGCAACCTCGGAGCCACGATCGACAAGGCGATCATAGAAAATACTGCCGCTGACTCATTGGCCGCTTGCGGACTGATGTACCAATGGGGGCGCAAGGATCCTTTCCCCGGAGACCACGACTTTCGCCGTTCCAACAGTACCGATTACAACTATTTCGAAAGCAAACCGATCTACGACACTTCGGGAACGTTGCTTACCGAAGGAAGTGCCACTGGAGGTACGGGTATCCGCTCCGTTAAGACGGATACGGATCTCACGCGGACGGGGCTCGCCAAATCCATTCTTGAACCGATGACCGTTCTGCTCGGCGCCGAAGGGTACAGCGATTGGTATTGCAGCAGTAAACCCGCAGAAATCAAAAAATGCGACACGCTGTGGTGCGGCACACGGGGCAAAACGCCATTCGATCCCTGCCCCGAGGGGTGGCGAGTCCCAGCGAACAAGAATGACAAGTTCATCTGGAACGGGCTCGAAAACGCCACAACCGACTACTCGGCACTGGGAGTATTCCCCTATGCCGGATTCCGCTATCGGGCAGGCGGTGGCTGTCTGAAAAACTCAGGATTCGGAGCCAGTATTTGGTCGGGAACTCCACCGACCGGTATTGGCAATGCCTATGAACTCTCCATCTACATCTCACCTTCGGAAAAACGACCGATCATCAAATCCGACGTCAGTTGCCGCAGCGACGGACAATCAATACGCTGTGTAAAAGATGCATGACTATGAAAAAAACGTTTTTATTTTTCACATTGTTACTTCTTGCTAGCGTGATATGTAGCTCGTCATGCTCTTACCACAACGACGACAATCCCAACGAATATCCCGATCCCCAACCGGAGCCGGAACCGGAGCCGGAACCCCAACCCGATGTTAACGAAAAATACCTCGAAGCATCGTACACTCCCAACTGCTTTATGGTCAAGCCCGGCGAGTCGGTCGACATCCCGGTGCTGAAAGCCTATGCCATATGGGATCTCTATGCTGAATGGCTGGGCAAGAGCGATTTCACAGGGATGACACCCGAACCTGTTCTGCTCTGGCAGGATGCCCCCGGACTGATCACCAACGTCGGACTGATCCCGGGACAGACCGCCGAGGACGGTTCGATCGTCGTATCGACGGCCGACAAGGTAGGCAACGCCCTAATCGGCCTCCGCATTGGTGGCGAAATACGCTGGAGTTGGCATATTTGGGTGACACGCTACGATCCCAATGCGGAACTGGTGGCCTTCGGAAAGATCTACACATGGGACAACAACGGCGACGGGGTAACGGATTATACCTTCATGGACCGTAATCTCGGCGCCGTGATCAACAAAGCGCTCATCGAGAATACCCCGGCCGACTCGCTGGCCGCCTGCGGACTGCTGTATCAATGGGGACGCAAGGATCCCTTCCCCGGCGACCGCATACTCCGCGGAACGAATCAGACCGACTACAACCGTTTCGATAGCAAACCCATCTACGACGCTGCAGGAACGCTGCTGACCGAGGGGTCGCAATCGGGAGGCACGGGTATCCGCACGATCAGAACCAGCGAAGACCTGACCCGGACGAACTTTGCCAAATCAATATTTTCGCCGATGCATTTCCTGTTAGCCGACGACTGGTTCCCCAGCAAGGAGCCCCTGAAAGTCGAAGCGTGCGACACGTTGTGGTACGGTGCTCGGGGCAAAACGCCGTTCGATCCCTGTCCCGAAGGGTGGTGTGTCCCGGCGGACAAGAACGGACTGTTCGCATGGAACGGACTCGACAAGGCCACGACCGACTATTCGCCACTAGGGGTCTTTCCCTATGCCGGATTCCGTTACCGCGTCGGTGGCGGATGCCTGAAGAATTCGGGATTCAATACAGGTATCTGGACTCAGGATACCTACCAGCTCTCCATTTACATCATTCCCTACGACCAACGTCCCAGCATAAAAAGAGACAGGGGCTATCGCAGCGACGGATATTCCGTCCGCTGTGCTAAAGACGAATAACTCAACACACCTTTAATTTATAAAACGATGAAGAAATTTACTTTCCGGTGTTTGCTGGCCATTGCGGCCGCAGGCGTACTCTTTACCGCATGTAAAGACGAGAACGACGACGGCAACACGTCGAAGACGACCTATGAATTCTCGGTGAAGGCCGAAGACAACCCCATCAGCGCCCCGGCCGACGGCAAGACCTACACCATCCTGGTCACCTCAACCAAAACGGCTCAGGCCGGAACGAGCGCAGTAGCCTACGAAGTGGTCTCATCTCCCGAATGGGCTCCGGCCGAACTCGAACAGACTGCGCTGGTCATCACGGTCGCCAAGAACAGTTCGACCGAGGCCCGCGAACCGGGCAAAGTGGTTCTCAAACAGGACGAAAGCGACAAAACGCTCGAAATCACGATCAATCAGGCAGGATTCTCCAATTCGATGTCGCTCGACGCGACTTATTCGACCGACCGCTGCAAGGTGCTCGTGATCGAACCGACGATCACAGGCTTCGACCAAAACCCCGTCTACAAATGGACGGTGAAGGGCCCTAACGACGCGGAAGCTGCCGAAGCCGGAACCGACAAGACGCTTTCGTTCATCCAACTGGAAACGGGCGACTACACGATTTCGCTGACAATCTCCGACGACAGCGGCATCACCGAGACCAAGAGCGCCACCGTCACCGTAACGACCGAGGCTACGGCCTATTCGTATTATATCTCGGAAGTCTTGGAGTATAATCCTGCGATTACCAACGGCAAGGGATTGGCATTCTCGACCATCGACACGCCGTCCACGGTATTGGCAAGCGTCAACACAAAACTCGTCGACAAGCCGTTTGACAAAAACGATCTGGGAGTGAATCTCGGTTCGTTCGGCGGCAGCATCGTATTCAGATTCGACCATACAGTGATGAATGTCAATGGTCTGCGCGACTTCCGCATCGGTTCATATGCCACCAAAGGCGCTTATCCTGCACAAGGGGTTGTCTATGTTTCGTCTGACGCGAACGGCAACGGCAAGGCCGACGATGAATGGTACGAACTGGCTGGCAGCGAATACGGCAAGACCGGCGAACGACGCAACCTGAAAATGGTTTATACCCGTCCCGACAATGTCACCCCGTCCGATGGAATGGTAGAATGGGTCTCCTATGCAATCAACGAATCGGAAACCGGAACCTATTGTTATGCCAAGGCTCCATGGGGGACATTCTCGGTCTGGCCCGCATGGTTGATGGAATCGGCCGAGGGCACCGCACTGACATATACGGGTTGCACGATGCTGCCGCCTCTGGCCAAGGCCCCGGAAGATCTGACGAACGGCTGGCCAACTCAAGCTTCCCGCTGGTACGACTACGGCTATGTCTGCAACAGCGACCCCACGGATGAGACTGGATCGTCGTTCGACATCGGCTGGGCTCGCGACAAAGAAGGGAACAAAGTTAATTTGCCGGGCATCGATTTCGTGAAGATCCAGAACGCCACCTTGCAGGATCTGGGCTACGGCTATGGTCCGGCCTGCGTGTTGTTCAACTGCGCTATCGACCTGCACTTGGCGGGAAAAGAGATCGAAACAATTGCGCAATAATATTTGACACGGCGGCGGGGCCTTTTAATCGCGGTGAACCATTGCAAACCTTCCTGTAATTAATCCTGCCGCCATTTTTTTGATAGTCTGTTTGCAGAAACTGGAGAATCACAGAGGTTAGTAGTATGCGTTGTCTGCCATACAACCATACATCCGGTTTCTGCAAACAGACTTTTTAACGGATTCTTATGAAAAAAACAGTCTATTTCATCCTGCTTAGCGCGGCTACCTTCCTTATCTCCTGCGCATCGAACACGACAGGAATAGACGCCTATACGGAAACCCTCTACAAACCGTCCTATGCCTCGGGCTTCGAGATCGTCGGTGCTGAAGGCCGGCAAAGTACGCTTCTCAAAGTATTCAATCCGTGGCAAGGCGCCGAGAACACCGAAACAACGCTCTTCATCGTCCGCAACGGAGAAAAGATTCCGGCAGGTTTCACCGGACAGGTCGTGAAAGCGGGAGCGAGGCGCATCGTTTGCCTCTCCTCTACTTATGTGGCGATGCTCGATGCGTTGGGACAGGTCGACCGGGTGGTAGGAGTTTCGGGAAGAAACTATATTTCGAATAAATATGTAACGACACACCCCGAAGCCGTGGCGGACATCGGCTTCGACGGAAATATCGACTACGAACTGCTGCTCGCACAACGGCCCGATCTGGTGCTGTTGTTCGGCGTGAGCGGCGCAAGCGGCATGGAGTCGAAACTGCTCGAAATGGGCATTCCGTTCTGTTACATCGGCGAGTACCTCGAAGAGTCGCCGCTCGGCAAGGCCGAATGGCTGGGGGGTTTAAACGGGGGTCACAGGGGAAGGCGACTTGCGAGATCACCGACAGCCGCGAAAAAGGCGAAGCAGTCTTCGAGCCGGTTCCCGAACGTTACGATGCGCTCCGGGCAAAAGTCGCGGCGGCGACTTCGAAACATCCGAAAGTGATGATTAACACGCCCTATGCCGGGTCGTGGTTTATGGCGTCGACCGAAAGCTACGTCGCCCGGCTGATCGCCGACGCCGGAGGGGATTATATTTACAAGAAGAACACATCGAACCGTTCGCTCCCCATCGACCTCGAAGAGGCGTATATGCTCACGGCACAGGCCGATATGTGGCTCAATGCGGGCAGTGCCGCGTCACTCGGGGAGTTGAAATCGCAGTTCCCGAAATTCACAAACACCCGATGCGTAAGAAACGGTGCCGTTTACAACTGCAACAAACGGCTGAATGTCGCCGGAGGCAACGACTACTGGGAGTCGGGTGTGGTACAGCCCGACGTCGTCCTGCACGACCTGATCGCGATCATGCACCCGGAGGTACTGGACGAAAACGACCGGGAATTACACTACTACCAACGCCTCGAATAATCAACGGTCGATACCGTCGCGCGAAAGGACGCCCTGCGTGTAGTAGTGCTTCACATCACACATTTCAGTAACAAGGTCGGCCGCATCGATCAGTGCCTGCGGTGCATAACGCCCCGTGATAACCACCTCAACAGCCGGATGACGGCTGCGCAGCACATCCAGCACGACAGCGGTCGAGAGCAGTCCGAAATGCAGGGCGATGGTCAGTTCGTCGAGGATCACCACATCGTATTCCCCGCTTCGGAGCAGGTCCGCACAACGGGTCCATCCTTTGCGTGCCGCTTCCGCATCGGCCAACTCGGGGTCTTTTCCGATAAAGCATCCGCGCCCCAGTTGTTCGATACGGATACGACCGAATGCCCGGGCCGCGGGGTATCGGAA
>OGQD01002183.1_pt1 | contig 11147 bp, 12 predicted proteins | sample 1553091 | NCBI WGS metagenome assembly OGQD01 (sample SAMEA2580290, study PRJEB22360) | human gut metagenome | biome: human gut; feature: human-associated habitat; material: faeces | place: Denmark | collected 2008/2010
GGGCAGCAGGCGTTGGCGGGGGGGCCGGGCCCCCCCCAGCCTGTTCGCCGAACCGCTGGCGGAGGGCGCCTTCGACCTGCTGGAGGGGCGCTGGCTGCGCCTGGAGGTGTCCGACCTCGGTCTGGCCTGGTGCCTGACCTGCGACGGCGCGTGGCTGCGGGTCGAGGAGCGGGCGGCTGCGGATGTCTGCATCCGCGGCAACTGGCGCGATTTTCTGCTGCTGGCCAGCCGCCAGGAGGACCCGGACACCCTGTTCTTCCGCCGACGCCTGGTGATCGAGGGCGATACGGACCTGGGGTTGGGGATGAAGAACCTGCTGGACGGGCTGGACCCGGAACAGCTGCCACCCAGGCTGTGGCAGTTGCTCCGGCAGATGGGCGAGACGGTGAGGCAGGCTGCTGGTTGAGAGCCTGCTGCTTCCCAGAGCAGAAGCTGACTTGGCTCTTGCTCTTGTGGGAGCGGCCTTGGCCGCGAATGGAACAGCGCAGAAGCATCGCGGCCACAACAGGTTCCGAGGTGCTCAGTGGCTCTCCCGGCCACGCATGGCATCGCCATCCAGCAGCTTCACCACCTCCAGATAGGCCTCGTCGACCGTCTCGCCGTCGAAATCCTCGCCATAGCGCTTCTTCAGCCCCTGCTTGCTGAGGATCAGGTGGACGCTGGGCTGTACGCCGTGCTGGCCGAGGCAGCCGCGCACGCACTGCAGCACGCAGCCGTCGATGGCCAGGATCGGTCGGCCGCTGTTGGCCTTGCTGACCAGCGAGGCCACGCGCCCGCCGACGCCGGCGATGCACGACATCTCGGCCAGCCCCGCACGGTCCAGGCGCACGGCCAGGGTGTTGGCGAGCTGGGCGACGTTGGAGCAGCCGGAGCAGGAGTACACCAGGGGCAGTTTCGGGTCTGACATGTTGCTCTCCTGCTTGGGGGCGCTGCGCTACTCCTGGTAGCTGGCCAGGCTGGGACGGTCGAGAACCCGGATCACGCGGCGCTCCATGGCGATCAGGCCCGCGTCGATCATGCGGTGCAGGATGCGCGAGAAGGTCTCCGGCTGGATGCCGAGCTGCGAGGCGATCAGGCGTTTCGGCACGCTCAGGCGGATCTGCCCGCCGTCCGTTTCCTGCTCCTGGCAGAGGTAGCGGACGACCCGGCGGCTGGCGTTGCCCAGGGCCAGGGTGTCGATCTCGGCGAGGCGCTGGTTCAGGCGGATGCTGAGGCTGGTCAGCAGCTCCAGGCAGGCCATGGGCTGTTCTTCCAGCACCCGGCGGTAGTGGGCGCCGTCGATGCTGATCAGGCTGCTCTGCTTGAACGCGCTGGCGGTGTCCGGGTAGTGGCGGGTACCGCTGAACAGCAGCGCCTCGGTGAAGCTCTGGCCGGGAGCGATCACCTCCACCAGCTTCTCCTGGCCCTCGGGCAGCACCCGGGTCAGCGTCACCTGGCCCTGCAGCAGCAGGTAGAAGCGGTCCGCCACGTCGCCCTGGTGGAAGAGCACCGAACCCGCCTCCAGCCGCCGGTGGATCGCCAGGCAGCAGACTTCCTGGAATACGGGCTCCGGCAGCCGATCGAACAAGTGATGCCGGCGCAGAAACGCCTGTGTCGAGAAATCGGTGAGCATGGGCCACCTCCTTGCCTTGCATGGTAGGGAGGTGCCGGCGCGCTTCACATTCCTCCATGGCGCTACCTCCAAAGAGGCAGATGCCAGTGGATTGGGCGTGGAGGACGCTGCGGCCCGGGGGAAGTGCCGCCGACGATAGGCGACTGTCGTTCCGTAGCCTTGATGCCCATCAAGTTCTTCCGAACGGAGGGGCGATTTTTTCCATTCTTGATTCTGGTCAGTTCTGTCCAGGGCGGCATTGCGTAGCGTTATATCCAAGTTACTATTACGGGTTGGGAGGCGAGCGGATGAAAGCGAGAGGCATCGGGCGCCCGAGGCGCGGCGGGCTGCTGCTCTCCGGCAACCCTGGCATGGCGTCGGGGCAGGGCGAGGGCCGCATCGCGCCGCGCCATGTCGAAGTCGCCGTGGACAGGGTCACCGCATGAACGCGCAGGCGCGCAACCCGGCGATGGAAGGCCCGGCCGTCCGTGCGGTGAGCGCGGTGCTGAGTGGCGCCCAGGGCGGCGACCTGCCGCTGTTCGCCTGGACCCTGGGCCTGGCGCAGACCGAGCAGCGGGCGATGCTGCGCCGCCGTTTCCCCGTGCTGGCACAGACGCCGATGGTGCCGGAGGGCTGCTATGTGCGCATCGGCATCGCACCGCTGCAGTTCGCGCCGATGGCGGCGTTGCTGCGCGAGTATGGCCACCGGGAGCTGGCCGAGGACCTGTCCGATTATCTGGCGAGGGCACTGGCCGCCGCCTGCTTCGGCCACCGGGAGCTGTGGCAGGACCTCGGGTTGAGGCACCGGGAGGAGCTGGACTGGTTCATGGTGCTGTACTTCCCGCCGCTGTACCGGCGCAACGCCGCCAGCGGATGCTGGAAGCGTTTCCTTTTCGCCGAATCGGAGCATGGCGCGGCGGCTTTGCCGGTATGCTTGCGGCCTGACGTTTGAGGCCCGGGAGGCAGGGATGGACAAGGACAACTCGATCCAGTTGCACGGTTCGCTGTGGATGACGGTCGCCGGCGAGAACTTCGGTGGCCGGGGCCGCGTGGCGCTGCTGGCCAGGGTCGCCGAGTGCGGCTCCATCACCCGGGCGGCCAAGTCCCTGGGCATGAGCTACAAGGCCGCCTGGGACGCCATCGATACCATGAACAATCTGGCCGGCGAGCCGCTGGTGGCGCGCCTGGTCGGCGGCAAGGGCGGCGGCGGCACGCGCCTGACCCCGCGCGGCGAGCGCCTGGTGGAGAACTTCCGCCTGATCGAGCGCGAGCACCAGCGTTTCGTGGAGCAACTGGGACGGCAGGCCGAAGGCATTGCCGACGACTATCTACTGGTCAGGCGGATGAGTATGAAGAGCAGTGCACGCAATCAGTTCTTCGGAAGCGTAACCCAGGTCCGGCGCGGCGCCGTCAACGACGAGGTGGAGCTGGCGGTGGCCGACGGCGTGAAGATCGTCGCCGTGATCACCCACGACAGTTCCGAGGCGCTGGGGCTGGCGCCGGGCTGCGAGGCCTTCGCGCTGATCAAGTCGTCCTCGATCATCCTGGTCGCCGACGACGAGGGCGCGCGCTTCTCGGCCCGTAACCGCCTGCGCGGCGTGGTGGCGCGGGTGCAGCCGGGGGCGGTCAGCACCGAAGTGGTGATCGAGCTGCCGGCAGGGCCGACCGTGGCGGCGATCATCACCCACGAGAGCGGCGAGGCGCTCGGTCTGCAGCCGGGGCAGGAGATCACCGCGATCTTCAAGGCCTCCAGCGTGATCCTCGGCGTGCCCGCCTGAGCCCTCCGGCCGGGCTTGATTCCGGACAAGTCCGCGCGCCGGACCGCGTGCTATTCCGCCACGGGACGAATGCCGTGGAGGATCGGGCGTGGACGTGGAGCAGTTGCTGGCCAACAACCGTTACTGGGCGGAATCGCTGCGGGCGCGCGATCCGGATTTCTTCGCCCGCCTGGCCCGCCAGCAGCGGCCGGAATTCCTCTGGATAGGCTGCTCGGACAGCCGGGTGCCGGCCAACGAGGTGGTGGGGCTGATGCCGGGCGAACTGTTCGTGCACCGCAACGTGGCCAACATGGTGGTGGCCACGGACATGAACTTCCTGTCCGTGCTGCAGTATGCCGTCGACGTGCTGCAGGTGCGCCAGGTGATCGTCTGCGGCCACTACGGCTGCGGCGGCGTGCGCGCCGCGCTGGGGCACGAGGAACTTGGGCTGATCGACAACTGGCTGCGTGCGCTCAAGGCGCTGTACCACCAGAATCTGCCGCGCTTCGAAGGGCTGGACCCGGAACGGCAGGTCGACCTGCTGTGCGAGCTGAATGTGCAGCGCCAGGTGCGCAACGTCTGCCACACCACCATCGTGCAGAACGCCTGGCGCCGTGGCCACCGGCTGGCCGTGCATGGCTGGATCTACGGCCTGAGCGATGGCCTGGTGAAGGACCTGCGGGTGACGGTGAACAGCGCCGCGCAACTGGACAGCACCTTTCTCTACGACCAGTGACGCCCTGGGGCGCCGGGCTTCCTGCAGGCTATGTCCGCGTCCGTTGTCGCACACCTTGTGGGAGCGGATTCATCCGCGAATTGCGCGGCCAATCGGAATGCCGCCCAGCCGTACCCACGAAAGCAGGATTGCGCCACCAAAGACATAACTGGGAGATAGCCTTCCTTCAGCCGTAGCGCCCGGTCGTTTCCTGCACCTTCCCGGGCGGAATGTCGATGACGATGCGCTCGCGCAGCCAGCGGGCGAACTCGGCTTCGTCGAGCGAGCCTTCGGCAAGGCCGATCATGGCCGCGTACTTCTCTTCATCGGTGGCGACCAGGGTGCAGTCGTTGAGTTGCAGGAAAACCCGGTAGCAAACATGCGCCGTACGCTTGTTGCCATCGACGAAGGGATGGTTGCGCGCCAGGCCGTAGGCCAGGCTGGCGGCCAGATCGGCCATGTCCGGCGGGGGCTCGCCATAGGCATGGCGCTGCTGCGGACGCGCCAGGGCGGAGTCGAGCAGGGCCTCGTCGCGCACGCCGCTGCCGCCACCATGTTCGGACAACTGGCGGTCGTGGATGGCCAATGCCAGGGTCTTGCCGATCCAGACGATCATCGGGCAATCCTCACTGGGCCAGCTTGTGCAGTACCTGGCGGTCTTCGCGCATGATCTGCTCCGCCACATCCATCTGCTCGGCCAGGGTCGGGTCGAACACGGTGAGCTTGATGCCGTCCGGTGTCTCCAGCACATACAGCTCGTCGCCTTTCTCCAGGCGCAGGCGGGCGAGGATTTCCTTGGGCAGGATGACGCCGGCGGAATTGCCGATGGCGCTGATCTTGAGTTTCATGGTGCCTCCGGGGTTTGTTATAACGAATGGTATAACCGGCCTCGGCCGCCCGCAACGCTTCCCCCGCACCGCCGATCGGCGTGTCACGCATGACTTCTGTCGTGTGCGGAAAAACATGCCATGAGAGCGGCCTTGGCCGCGAAGCTTTTACCGTGCGGCCTCGGTTCGCGGCCAAGGCCGCTACCACACAACCTGGAGCCTCAGCGCAGGTTCTCCAGGGCCCACACGGCGGCCTCCACCCGCGAGCGCAGGCCGAGCTTGTGCAGCAGGTTCTTCACGTGGACCTTCACCGTGCCCTCGGTGATGCCGAGCTTGTTGCCGATCATCTTGTTGCTCAGGCCGGAGGCGATCATCTTCAGCACCTGGCGCTCGCGGTCGGTGAGGTCCAGCGAGCTGGCGCCCTGCGGCGTGCGCAGGGCCTGGGCCAGCACGGTGGTCAGGGACGGGCTGACCACCAGGGTGCCGTGCAGCACGTCGCGCAGGCGGGCGATCAGGTGTTCCGGCTCCATGTCCTTGAGCAGGTAGCCGTCGGCGCCGAAGCGCATGGCGTCGCGCACGTCGTTCTCGGCATCGGACACGGTGAACAGCAGCACCTTGCCGGTGAAGCCCTGTTCGCGCAGGCGCTTGAGCGTCTCCACGCCGTTGAGCTGGGGCATGTTGTTGTCCAGCAGGACCAGGTCGGGGGCCAGCCGCGCGACCTGCTCGCAGGCCTCCGCGCCGTTGTTCGCTTCGCCGACCACCACCAGGTCGCCCTCCAGTTCGATCAGTTGGCGGATGCCGCGACGCATCATGGGGTGGTCGTCGACCAGCAGCAGGGTATGGGCGTTCATAGCGAGGCCTCGTGGCTCGGTTGACGCAGGAAGCCGGGGCAGAAGCGCAGTTCCACGCGCGTGCCCCGCTGCTTGCGACGGGTGATGGAGAGCTTGCCGCCCAGGCTGCGGGCGCGCTCGTGCATGATGTTCAGGCCGTGGTGCAGGCGGGTGTCGAAGCCCGGGGTGATGCCGACGCCGTCGTCCTCGACGAGCAGCTCGACTTCCTCGCCGGACTGCCGCAGCTGCACCCAGGCCTGTTCCGCCTGGGCGTGGCGGGCGCAGTTGGAGAGCGCCTCGCGGGCGATCTGCAGCAGGTGTATCTGTTCCGTGGCCGAGAGGCTGAAGGCCAGCGGCGAGCTTTCCAGCAGTACCCGGATGCCGCCGCGCTCGGCGAATTCGCGGGCGGTGTCGTCCAGCGCCTGCTCAATGCCGCCGTCCTGGATCTGCAGGCGGAAGGTGGTGAGCAGCTCGCGCAGCTGGCGGTAGGCGTTGTTCAGGCCGTCGCGCAGCTCGTCGCTGACCTCCAGCAGGCGTTCGCCTTGCTCGCCGCGGCGGATCAGCGTCTGCAGGCGGCTTACCTGCAGCTTCATGTAGGACAGAGCCTGGGCCAGGGAATCGTGCAGTTCGCGGGCGATGGTGGTGCGCTCGTCGAGCAGCAGCAGGCGGTCGTCCTGCTCGCGCTGGCGCTCCAGCGACAGCGACGTGCCGATCAGGTGCGCCAGCGCCTGGATCAGCTCGCGCTCCCAGGGATGCGGCGTATGGCGGTCGATGTAGTGGGCGCGCAGCTCGCCGAGGTTGTTGCCCTGGGAGCTGATCGGGTAGAGCAGGCTGTCGCTGCCCCCGTGCCGCTCGCAGCTGGCGCATTCGTTGCGCGAGCAGATGTCGCGCGAGGCGCTGCCATGCAGGGCGATCAGGTGCTCGACCGGCTCGCGCATGTCGCCCTTCAGGCACAGGCTCAGGCGCAGGCCGGGCAGGCGCTGCTGGAAGCTGTCGATCAGCGCGTCGAGCTGGCCGGCGCTCGCCGGGCTGCTGGCGATGCTGCGACTGCTCTGGTACAGCAGTTCCAGCGCGGCATTGCTCTTCGCCAGCTGCTGGGTCTTCTCGGCCACCCGCGAGGCCAGGGTCAGGTGGGATTCCTCGATGGCATCCGCCATGGCGTTGAAGCTGTCGGCCATCTGCCCCAGTTCGTCGCTGGACCTGTGCTCGATCCGCGCATTGAGGTCGCCGGCGCGGAAGCGCTCGGTGGCGCCCACCAGTTCCTGCAACGGCGTGATCACGCTGCTCTGCAGCTCGAACATGCCCACCAGCAAGATGATCACGGTCATCAGCAGCGCCGCGCCCTGGATGCTCTGCTGCCAGCCCTGGCGCTTCTCGCTCTGCTTCTGCAGCAACAGCACGAAGTGTTCGAGCTGGCCGACGAAGATTTCCGACTGCTGCTGGAACGTGACCCTGTCACCACGCTCCAGGGCCGGCCGCAGCTGCCCCTGCCACCTGTCGCGGATGTTGGCGAAGGCCTGGGCCACCGGGCTCTGCCGGTCGCCGTCGACCATGTGCTTGAGTGCGCTGCTGTCCAGGCGCCGCTGCATGTCGTCGCGCAGATGGCCTATCGCCTGCGGCGAGGCGTTCGCCTCCAGCTGCCAGTTGAGGCGGTACACGGCCATGCGCAGGGAGCCGGCGGTGTTGATGGCCGCGGCGTCGTCTTCGCTGACCCAGGCGATCAGCACCGCGCTGAACGCGCTGAAGAAGGTGAGGGTGGCGATGAGGATGACGGCCAGACCGGCGCGAGCGGGCAGGGAGCCTTTCAACCAGTCCAGCATGGCGGCTACCTCCAAAGAGTTCCGGCGCCCGTCCAGGCCCGGCGGGTAAGCTTGCTTGTTGTTATAAGTCTATGATCTATAAGGGATATTTTTCGTATTTACAGCCTATCCCTTTGGAGGTATCCGGCCCCATGGTAGGAGTTGGAGCGGCCTGGCTTCCTTGATTTGAATCAAGGGCGGGAGGGGGACGGTGCATAGCCTGCGAGCCATGAGAGTCGCTTGGGAGAGCGGTCATGGCGAGTCGGAAAGTGCAACAGGGGCTGGTGCTGGGGATGAGCACCACCGCGTTCACCATCTGCTTCATGGTGTGGATGATGTTCGCGGTGCTCGGCGTGCCCATCAAGGAGCTGCTGCAGCTCAACGAGACCCAGTTCGGCCTGCTGGCGTCCACCCCGGTGCTGACCGGGTCGCTGATCCGCCTGCCGCTGGGCATGCTCACCGACCGCTTCGGCGGGCGCATCGTGTTCTTCGTGCTGATGCTGGTCTGCGTGCTGCCGATCTACCTGATCGGCGAGGCCACCGAGTATTGGCAGTTCCTGGTGCTGGGGCTGTTCGTCGGCCTGGCCGGCGGCTCCTTCTCGGTGGGCATCGCCTACGTCGCCAAGTGGTTCGAGAAATCCAGCCAGGGCCTGGCCATGGGCATCTTCGGCGCGGGCAACGCGGGTTCGGCGCTGACCAAGTTCCTCGCCCCAGCGATCATCGCCGCGGCCAGCTGGCAGATGGTGCCGAAGATCTACTCGGCGATCATGTTCGTCACCGCGCTGCTGTTCTGGTTCTTCAGCTACGACGACAAGAGCCACCGCACGCCCAGCAGCGTGTCCTTCGCCGAGCAGCTCAAGACCCTGCGTGATCCACGGGTGTGGCGCTACTGCCAGTACTACTCAATCGTCTTCGGCGGCTACGTGGCGCTGGCCCTGTGGATGACCAAGTACTACGTGCAGGAGTACGGCTTCAGCCTGCAGAGCGCGGCGCTGCTGGCCGCCTGCTTCTCCCTGCCGGGCGGCGTGCTGCGCGCCATCGGCGGCTGGATGAGCGACCGCTGGGGGGCGCACGGTGTGACCTGGTGGGTGATGTGGGTGAGCTGGATCTGCCTGTTCGTCCTGTCCTACCCGCAGACCGACTTCACCGTGCATACCGTCGATGGGCCGCGCACGTTCCATGTCGGCCTCAACGTCTGGGTGTTCACCGCGCTGATGTTCGTCATGGGCATCGCCTGGGCCTTCGGCAAGGCCTCGGTGTTCAAGTACATCTCCGACGAGTTTCCCGATCGCATGGGGGCCGTGTCCGGCATCGTCGGGCTGGCCGGCGGCCTGGGCGGCTTCGTCCTGCCGATCATGTTCGGCGCCCTGGTGGACCTCACCGGCGTGCGCAGCTCCTGCTTCATGCTGATGTACGGCGTGGTCTGGGTCTCCCTGATCTGGATGTACCTCAGCGAAGTCCGCAAAACCCCGGTCATGGGCTCGGGTTCCACCGGCCCCATGAATTCCGCTTCCTGACGCTTGAGGAGACCGAGCATGTCCGCAACCAAGAATCCGGCCATGGGGCAGCCGCCCCGGCAGGGGCCGGTGATCGAGGATTGGCGCCCCGAGGACCCGCACTTCTGGGGTTCCACCGGCAAGGCCATCGCCACCCGCAACCTGTGGATCTCGATTCCCGCGCTGTTCCTGGCGTTCGCCGTGTGGATGGTGTGGAGCACGGTGATCGTGCGCCTGAACGCCATCGGCTTCGCCTTCAGCACCGACCAGCTGTTCTGGCTGGCGGCGCTGCCGGGGCTGTCCGGGGCGACGTTCCGCATCTTCTACTCGTTCATGGTGCCGGTGTTCGGTGGGCGGCGCTGGACGGCCCTGAGCACGGCGTCGCTGCTGGTGCCGTCGCTGTGGATGGGCTTCGCGGTGCAGGACCCGGACACCTCGTACAGCGTGTTCGTGATCATCGCCCTGCTGTGCGGCTTCGGCGGCGGCAACTTCGCCTCGTCGATGTCCAACATCAGCTTCTTCTACCCCAAGGCCCAGCAGGACACCGCGCTGGGCCTGAACGCCGGGCTGGGCAACCTGGGCGTCTCGGCGATGCAGTTCCTGGTGCCGCTGGTGATCGGCTTCGGCCTGTTCGGCGCGGTGGGCGGCAAGCCCCAGGAACTGGCCGACGGCAGTCAGCTGTGGCTGCAGAATGCCGGCCTGATCTGGGTGCCGCTGATCGCGGCGGTGACCGTGGCGGCCTGGTTCGGCATGAACGACCTGGCCAGCGCCAAGGCCTCGTTCGCCGAGCAGGCGGTGATCTTCAAGCGCAAGCACAACTGGCTGATGTGCTGGCTGTACCTGGCCACCTTCGGCTCCTTCATCGGCTTCGCCGCGGCCTTCCCGCTGCTGATCAAGACTTCGTTCCCGGAAGTCACCGCGCTCAAGTTCGCCTTCCTCGGCCCGCTGGTCGGCGCCCTGGTGCGCCCGCTGGGCGGCTGGGTGGCGGACAAGCTGGGCGGCGCGCGGGTGACCCTGTGGAACTTCGTGGTGATGATCGCCGCAGTCTTCGGCGTCATCGCCTTCCTGCCGCAGAACGGGCAGGGCGGCAACTTCTACGGCTTCCTCGCCATGTTCATGCTGCTGTTCGTCACCACCGGCATCGGCAACGGTTCCACCTTCCGCATGATTCCGGTGATCTTCCGCACCCTGCATGAGCGCCTCAGCGCCGGCAAGGGGGCCGCGGTCAAGGAGCAGTCGTTGCGCGAGGCCGGCAAGGAGTCGGCCGCGGTGCTCGGCTTCAGCTCCGCGATCGGTGCCTTCGGCGCGTTCTTCATTCCCAAGTCCTTCGGCAGCTCCATCGCCCTCACCGGCGGGCCGGAGATCGCCTTGTACGTCTTCGTCGGCTACTACGCCAGCTGCATCCTGGCCACCTGGTGGTGGTACTCGCGCAAGGGCGCCGAAACGCCCTGCTAGACAGCCATCGCCCAAGAAATGACGAGCGCGGGGTAACCGCCCGCGCTCAGCCTGAGAGGAAAGAAAAATGAGCCACCTACTCGACCAGCTGCGTTTCTTCAATCGCAAGCAAGGAGAGTTCGCCGACGGTCATGGCGAGACCCGCAAGGAGTCGCGCGACTGGGAGAACGTCTACCGTGCCCGCTGGCAGTACGACAAGATCGTGCGCTCCACCCACGGGGTGAACTGCACCGGGTCGTGCTCCTGGAAGATCTACGTGAAGAACGGCCTGATCACCTGGGAAACCCAGCAGACCGACTACCCGCGCACCCGCAACGACCTGCCCAACCACGAGCCGCGCGGCTGCCCGCGCGGCGCCAGCTACAGCTGGTACATCTACAGCGCCAACCGCCTGAAATACCCCAAGGTGCGCAAGCCCCTGCTGAAACTCTGGCGTGACGCGCGCCGCACCCTGGCGCCTGTCGAGGCCTGGGCCAGCATCGTAGAGGACCCGGCCAAGGCGCAGAGCTACAAGAGCAAGCGCGGCATGGGCGGCTTCATCCGTTCCAGCTGGCGCGAGGTCAACGAGATCATCGCCGCGGCCAACGTCTACACGGTCAAGCAGTACGGGCCCGACCGGGTGGTCGGCTTCTCGCCGATCCCGGCCATGTCGATGGTCAGCTACGCCGCCGGCAGCC
>OGQD01002186.1_pt1 | contig 11138 bp, 10 predicted proteins | sample 1553091 | NCBI WGS metagenome assembly OGQD01 (sample SAMEA2580290, study PRJEB22360) | human gut metagenome | biome: human gut; feature: human-associated habitat; material: faeces | place: Denmark | collected 2008/2010
AGCACCATCATTACGCTGTTACCCTCTAACATTTAAAAGGGTGAGGTTCTGTTGCTCGGTCAAGCCGAGCCAACTATGGTGGGGATTGTGAACGCTTCGAAGTTTTTAAAGTAGCACTCCTATCTTCAAAACCTCTAAGCAATTACAATTCACCTTTAACAAGCATATCAATATATTCACAGACGTTGCGGAAATTTGTGTGAATCTGATTATTAGCAATATGTATTACTCTTATCCCGTGTTCTTCAAGAAATCTGTTTCTTTCATCATCATAGGTTAAGCCCTTTTCTTCGTAATGCTGACTGCCGTCAAGCTCTATAACTAAATTCGCCGTCGGGCAATAAAAATCCGCTATATATTTATACATCACTTTTTGTCGAAAAAATCTTACCGGGTAATTTCTGAGAAAGCAGTACCACAGCTTACGTTCTTCGTCCGTCATTCTTTTCCTCAGAATTTTTGCGTTTTTAATTAAATCTTTGTTGTATTTTGTATTCATATTTCAATTTTTCATCAGATATATAAAATCCGCCCCCGTTTTCACGGGGGCGAACTCATCAAGTCATTAATTTATAAATATTAAGCCCTGAAACTCACGCTGTTCTCAGATTACTGGAGTAACTGGAGAATAGCCTGAGGCTGCTGGTTAGCCTGAGCGAGCATAGCCTGAGATGCCTGCTGAAGAATGTTATTCTTAGTGTAGTTGATCATCTCTGTAGCCATATCTGTATCTCTGATCTGAGATTCAGCTGCTGTCAGGTTCTCGTTTGTTGTTGTCAGGTTGTTAACTGTGTACTCAAGTCTGTTCTGAAGTGCACCAAGACCTGCTCTCTGCATAGATACTGTCTTAACAGCAGTGTCTACCATGTCGATAGCCTTGTTTGCAGCGTCCTGAGTAGAAACGTCAGCGTTAGCAACGCCTATAGCAGTAGATGACATATCATTAACGTTCAGAGTAACTCTCTGGTCCTCAACGCCGTTAGCACCAATCTGGAATGTAAGACCCTTGCCTGTTGTAGCAACTTCTTCCTTACCGATACCGGCACCGTTTGCCATTGTAAACTGATACTTAGTAGCATCATCGGTTTTAACGTCAAACTTAACAGAAACGTCACCATCGGGTGCATTCTTATCTGTAATAGCGATAGAATAGTCAAGACCTTCAGCCTTTAACAGATCCTGAATGTCACGTTCTGTATATTCCTTACCTGTTGAGAGGTGAATTACAAACTCGCCGTCCTTAGCACCTGCTGTATCAGCTTTAGTTGTTGTAACATTTTCCTTGCCGGCCTGTGCATCTGTTACGATACTGATCTTACGAGTATCTGCACCATAGCTGTTTGATGTTATAGCAATCTGATCGCCAAAACCGGAAATTGCAGAAGTAAGAAGATCTGCAGGAATATCCTTAGCGGCTGCAGAAGCACGTACACCTGCAACTGTTTCATCTGTCGATTCAGCTGTTGTTGCACTCATAACGCCGTTCTTGAGCTTGAGAGATAAGTCAGCAACAATACCGTCTGCCTTGCGGCTGTCAGCGTTAGCGATTAACTTATCAATATCGTCCTGAGAATAAGTTTCATTCTTAACGAGGTTAAGAACGAGTTCCTTACCGTCAGCTGCCCATGTAGCAGCTTCGCCGCCCTTTGTTGCACCTAAAGCTATAGTAACCTTAGCACCTGCAACATTAGAAGTGAGGATTGCACCTGCTAAATCTGTTGATGCAGTATCTACAACACCATACTTAGCGCCGAATTCTGTAACAGCCTTTGAGCCGCCGAGTGAACCATCGAGGAGCTTCATGCCGTTGTACTCTGTAGAAGAAGCGATTCTGTCGATTTCGCTCTTGAGTGCGTCAACTTCAAGCTGGATAGCTTCACGGTCTGTATTATCCTGATATGTACCGTTAGCTGACTGAACTGCAAGCTCTCTCATTCTCTGAAGAATGGAGTGAGTTTCGTTTAAGCCGCCTTCAGCTGTCTGGATAAGAGAGATACCGTCGTTGGCATTCTTTGTAGCCTGTGAAAGACCACGGATCTGTGAACGCATCTTTTCAGATATAGCCAGACCTGCAGCGTTATCGCCTGCACGGTTGATCTGATAACCTGAAGATAACTTCTCAGTTGCCTTCTTTGTACCTGAAACGTTGATGTTCATCTTGTTGTTAGCATTGATCGCATTTAAGTTATGCTGTACTACCATACCTGCCATTTTGTTTTCCTCCTTGAATGTACTCCCGAAATCCTTTTCGGAAGTCGTTGCCCTTATAGGGACTTGTTTTTTGTTAGTGTGACCTTGCTTTGCGCTAAGCTAAAGTCATTTGGTGTTTGTTTTGCAAAACACTGCGGAAGTTATCTCCGCCTCCGCACAGGGCTCTGTGACCCTTACATTTATTATATCGGCACTTGTTTTTCTAAACTTTAGCCTTTTTGAAAACTTTTTTATAATTTTGCTGAGAAATTTTATAGGGAGTTTGTGTAAAATTTACAATATTAACTGTCGGCTTTGCAATATAGCAAAAACCGCCCTGCATCACAGAGCGGTTTTGCTTGAATAATAGAGAGGTATATATGAAAACTTTCGTTGTACTTAGGCGGAGCGTGTATAGGGCGGCTGTTGCCGTCTTGCCGGCTCCCGTTATGTTAACCGTGCTTGTCGGCACGATATTTTTCAAGCCGAAACCTATCGGCTGATTTCGGTCGTCGGAATCCTTTCCTCTGACTGTGACTATAGTATACCCCCTTTTTATGAATCATATAATAACGGGCGATGAAAGAAATGTGAAAAATCTTGAAACGCAGGTGTATGTATCGTGGGGAATGTCCTTCAAGGACGGGCAAATTTCATCACAAAAAGCAAATCTGCAGTATACACTGCTATCCGCCGATAACGGAGGTTACACAAAGCACATACAATCAGAACGGCGAATTGTCAGCTATATATTTACTGACGTTAATCACAATCACTTTTTCCTATTTCTGCTCAGAAGAAACGTTAAAAGGGTGTGACCTCAGTAAAGCAAGGAGGCTTTAACAGCGGTCACACGAAGTCGCTGCAAGGACGCAGCGGCGCAAATGACCGCAGTCACTCGCCGGTAACGTAACTTACGCAATCCGCCAACATTCAGAACGGCGAATTTTCCATGCCGACTCGGCACGGAAAAGCCCCTTGTACATTAGGGGGTGGTACAAGGGGCTTTCCTTTGGGTTATAATTCAGAGGCTATATAAATAGATGAAATCGAATTTAGCAGCTGCGATCTCAGAAATATCAGAAATCAACTTCTGTATCGTAGTAGCAGCACTTAAGCAGCTTCTCCATCTCTTCCTGTGTAGGAATACGAGGGTTAGAACCTGTGCAAGCGTCTGCGATAGCATTCTTAGCGATCTCAGGTAATCTCTCCAGGAATACGTTTTCGGGAACGAAACCGTTTTCTGTAGGATAGCTGTCTGCGCCGTAGTTCTTGATGCAGTGAGGAATCTTCAGTTCGTCATTCATCTTACGCAGATAAGCGATGAGGAGCTTTACCTTTTCGTCGTCATTTGCACCGCCAAGACCCATAAAGTCAGCGATTACACCGTAACGCTTCTTAGCTGTTTCGTCCTTTGCGTTGAATGCGATAACCTTAGGAAGATACATAGCGTTTGCGGCACCGTGTATGATGTGTGCGCCGTAATCAGCAAATGCGGCACCTGTCTTGTGAGCCATTGAGTGAACGATACCGAGCAGAGCATTCGAGAATGCCATACCTGCGAGGCACTGTGCGTTGTGCATTGCATCACGCTTAGCCATATCGCCGTTGTAAGAACCAACGAGGTCGTTCTGGATCATCTTGATTGCGTGAAGTGCAAGAGGATCTGTAAAGTCGCAGTTAGCTGTTGAAACGTATGCTTCGATAGCGTGTGTCATAGCGTCCATACCTGTATGTGCTACGAGCTTCTGAGGCATTGTTTCTGCAAGATCGGGATCAACGATAGCAACATCGGGAGTGATCTCAAAGTCAGCGATAGGATACTTGATACCCTTGTGGTAGTCTGTGATGATTGAGAATGCGGTAACTTCAGTAGCTGTACCCGATGTAGAAGAAATAGCGCAGAAGTGAGCTTTCTTTCTGAGTTCGGGAATACCGAATACCTTACACATATCTTCAAATGTGCAGTCGGGGTACTCATACTTTATCCACATAGCCTTAGCTGCGTCGATAGGAGAACCGCCGCCTATTGCTACGATCCAGTCGGGCTGGAACTTAAGCATTGCGTCTGCACCCTTCATAACTGTTTCAACAGAAGGATCGGGTTCTACATTCTCAAAGAGCTCAACCTCCATGCCTGCTTCCTTAAGATAAGCCTCAGCCTTCTGTAAGAAGCCGAAACGCTTCATCGAACCGCCGCCAACGACGATCATTGCCTTCTTGCCCTTAAAGCTCTTTAATGCCTCAAGTGCGCCCTTGCCGTGATAAACATCTCTTGGTAATGTAAATCTCATGTGAAATTCCTCCTGTTCGGCTTATAGCCGTTATTAATCTATATTTAGCTGTTATCATCGTGCGCCCTGCGTTATGTATTTGTGTTGCAGGACTTCTTTCTTTTGTTCGTTATTATTTTAACACACTGAGTCGGAATTGTAAAATATATTTTAGGAATATCGGTATATAATTATCTATATAACAGTATCGAATAAAATCCACACAAATCCGCTCTGTATCGCCATTTGCCGTAGTAAAGCCGTTTGTGAGCCTTTTGTAACAAAATTGTGAAAAGTGCGTAAAAGCTAAATGTCAATATATGGCTGATTTTTTAATGGATAAATATTGCATTACTGGAACTTACCAAAGTGTCTGCCGCCCCTGTCTGCCGCAGATAACCGCTTTGAAAATCAAAGAACGCAGAGCATACACCCTGCGTTCGCTGTTTATTCTTCTTCCTTTGTGTTCTGATACGTCTTTAATATATCCTCAGCAACGGCTCTTTGCGTCTTTCTAAGATCCATTGCCTGCTTTTGAATATGCCTGTGCGCCTGTTCCTCCGTCAGATTCAGATACTGCATAAGCATTGACTTTGCACGGTTTACTATCTTCATATCCGATAACTGCTGTGACAGCTGGCGGTTTTCCTCCTCCAGCTTTGCCATTCCGATATGAGCCACCTCGGCAAGCTTTATTGTCTGTATAAGCATAGCCTTGTTGAAGGGTCTTGGGAGAACGAATGCACCGGTAAACCGTATCTTTTTCTGCACCTCGTCGGCAATCTCGTGCTTGGCAAGCACCACTACGCCGTTTTTTGCGTCTTTTGCTATATCTGCGACAAGATCAAGCCCGAATTCGTCCGAAAGGGGAGTGGAGATGATGACGCTGTCAAACCTTGATATGTCTACGCCTCTTACGATAGCGCCGCTTGTGAAAGTCGAGATGTTGTCGCAGTCAAGCTCAATCAGAAGTCCTGCTATGCTGTCGCAGATTTCGCTTGTTTTGCCTGCTATAAGTACATTCATTCCGACACCCTCTTTCGTGGTATTGAACACCCTCGTACCGCTCGTATGACGGTAACGAAGAGCTTTATCTATATCTATTTTCGTCTGTTGTCAGTTATGCGTGTAAAGCTGCTTGTACGGGCTTGCTGTATTCGGTGACAGCTTGTAGAATCTGCCCTTTAACAGCTCGTTTGTGTTATATCCGAAATTCTTTGCAAATTCATCGACATATTCTCTTATATCGGCCTTGTCACTGTCGTCTGCGACCTCGCACGAAACCTGTACGGGAAGACCCTTAGGCGCTTCGTCGCTTCTTATATACATATGACCGCCGTGCATTCCCGTTCCGCAGAACGAGCCTATCGGCGCTTTGCCGTCACAGCCTATGCCGAGAACGATTATTATTCCGCCTGCCTGATATTCGCCCAGAAAATCTCCGACCTTGCCGCCGATGATTATTTTCGGATAGAATTCGTGGTATTCCTTCATATGTATTCCTACACGGTAGCCTGCGTTGCCCTTTACGAATATCTTGCCTGAACGCATCGCATATCCTGTCGTATCACCGCAGTTTCCGTGGATGAATATTTCGCCGTTGTTCATTGTGTCGCCGATAGCGTCCTGACCGTTGCCGTGTACTATGATAGTGCTTCCGTCAAGATATGCGCCCAGAGCGTTTCCGGGAGTTCCCTCAACCGTTATCGTCTTGCCCGCAACACCGCAGCCGATATAACGCTGTCCCATAGCGTCGGTTATCGTTATATCGTTGTCGTCACATTCGACTATCTTTTTATTAAGGTCGTAATAACCTATTTCGTTAGCGTTTAATACTGTCATGGCTTATCCTCCGTTATTGCAGACATTAAGGGCATCATCAGTGCTTTTTGCCTGCGAGCTTTTCTTCACGTCTTGCCTTGCCGAACATCATCATCTGCGGCTTATCCCTGAGAAGATCAAGATCTACCTCGGTAAGCGGTATCTGCTCCTTTATCATAGAGGTATAGATACCTGCTCTTGCTACGTCGCCCATAAGTATGAAGCCCTTCAGCAGACCGTCCTTGAATACCAGCTTCTTGTAGATTTCCTTGTCTGCGTCTTCGGTAATGTCCTCATCGCCGTCATAGCTTCCGGCTGTTATGATATGCAGACCGTAGAAGCCTATGGCATTCATCGGTATAGCGTTCAGATAAAGCGTTTCCTCGCCTGCCATATTCTTACCTGCGACCTCGCCCTGCATAAATGCGTTAGGCAGAAGTGCGAGTATCCTGTCGGTATTTGACGAACAATCGTGGCTTACCGTGCAGTCGCCTGCGGCATAAACGTTGTCGATCGTTGTCTGCTGGTGAAGGTCGGTTATTATACCCTTTTCAACCTTGCCGCCCGCATCGCTTACAAGCTCTGTGTTAGGTCTTACGCCGACAGCTATTACAAGAATATCAAAATCCACCGTTTCGCCGTTTGTCAGCTTAGCACTGTTTTTTGAGAACTGCTCAACGCTTGTGCCGAGGATAAATTTCGTTCCTTTATCCTCAATATGCTTCTGCATTATCTCGCCTGCACGGACATCAAGAATACTCGGGAGTATCCTGTCCGCAAGGTCGACTACAGTAATATCGGCATTCAGATGATGAAGTGCCTCCGCACATTTAAGACCGATAAGACCTGCACCTATTATAAGTACCTTTGTGCCGGCTGTGACTTTTTCACGGATAGCCTTTGCACTGTCCCACGTCATGAATGTGAACTTGTTCTCGACTTTATCAATGTCCTTCATCGGAGGAACAAACGGTTTTGAACCCGTTGCTACCAATAACTTATCATACTGTACTTTCTCTCCGTTGTCAAGTACCACACAGCCGTTTTCGATTTTCTCGGCACGCACCGAGAAGATGACCTTTACATTGTTCTTCTCGTAGAAATCAGGCTCTCTGTAGTATATCTTGTCGTCGGCGACCTTGCCCTCAAGCCAGTAGCTTATAAGCGGCCTTGAATATGTGTGATATGCCTCGTCCGTGATTATCGTTATACTGCCGTCCCTGTCAACCGAGCGTATTCCCTGTACCGCACCTATTGCGGCGGCGGAGTTTCCTATGATAACATACTTTTTCATTTCGCTCCTCCTTATCTTTCTTCAAGGACGATAGCCTTGTTCGGACAGCCCTTTACACAGGCAGGCTCGCCGTTGTTGTTCTTCATACAAAGGTCGCATTTCTGTATGACCTTTGAATCCTCGCTTGTTACGATACAGCCGTAAGGACAGGCAAGCACACAGGTGTAGCAGCCTACACAACGGCTCTCGTCACACGAAATAACGCCGTCCTTCTGCGATAAAGCGCCTGTTATACAGCTCTTTACGCAAAGAGGAGTTTCACAGTGACGGCACTGCACGGCAAAATTTATTCCGCTGCCTTCCTCGACCTTTATTCTCGGTATCGGCTTTTTGCCGTTTGCAAAAGCCTTTATCATATTTTCGGCTCCGCTGTTTGCGGCGGCACAGTAATATTCGCACAGATGGCACGCAAGGCACCAGTCCTCGTTAACGTAAACTCTTTTCATTTTACTTCTCCTTTATCACTGACCTGCGTGCTGTATGCCGAGTATCTCAAGCTCTTTTTCATTAAGGCCGATACCTCTGAGCATAAGTCTGTTGCCCTTGAGAGCCTCTACGGAGTTGATACCCATACCGCCCATCATTTCCTTGATCTCGTGATCCCACGCATGAACAAGATTTACAAGACGCTGATAACCGATGTTGGGGTTAAGACGCTTTACAAGGTCGGGACGCTGTGTTGCGATACCCCAGTTGCACTTGCCTGTCTGACAGCTTCTGCAAAGGTGACAGCCGAGCGCCAGCAGAGCGGCAGTGCCGATATAACAAGCGTCCGCACCGAGTGCGATAGCCTTTACCACGTCCGAGCTTGAACGGATAGAGCCTGCGACTACTACAGAAACCTCGTTTCTGATACCCTCGTCACGCAGACGCTGGTCAACGCTTGCGAGTGCAAGCTCGATCGGGATACCTACATTATCTCTTATTCTTGTGGGAGCCGCACCCGTACCGCCTCTGTAACCGTCTATTGCGATAATGTCCGCACCCGAGCGTGCAATACCGGAAGCGATAGCGGCAACGTTATGAACTGCGGCGATCTTTACGATGACCGGCTTTTTGTACTCTGTAGCTTCCTTCAGCGAAAGAACAAGCTGACGTAAGTCCTCTATCGAATATATATCGTGGTGGGGAGCAGGGGAGATAGCGTCCGTTCCCATAGGGATCATTCTTGTTCTTGAAACGTCCTCAAGGATCTTTGCTCCGGGGAGATGTCCGCCGATACCGGGCTTTGCACCCTGACCCATCTTGATTTCTATTGCCGCACCCGTTTCAAGATAATCCTTGAATACGCCGAAACGTCCCGATGCGACCTGTACTATAGTATTGGGGCCGTACTGATAGAAGTCCTTGTGCAGACCACCCTCGCCCGTGTTGTAGAATATGCCAAGCTCCGTAGCCGCTCTTGCGAGGCTCTCGTGAGCATTACGGCTGATAGAGCCGTATGACATAGCCGAGAACATGATAGGTGTCGAAAGCTCAAGTGTAGGTGTCGTTTCCGTCTTTACACTGCCGTCCTCGTTGAAAGAAACGTTCTTCGGCTTTTTTCCGAGGAATACCTTTGTTTCCATAGGCTCACGCAGAGGGTCGATAGGCGGATTCGTTACCTGAGAAGCGTTGAGCAGTATCTTGTCCCAGTAAACAGGATACTCCTTCGGGTTACCCATTGCCGAAAGAAGAACGCCGCCCGTTTCCGCCTGCTTGTAGACCTCCGTCATTATCTGCTGGCTCCAGTTGGAGTTGTTCCTGAACTTGTTGGGGTTATCTACTATCTTCAATGCGCCCGTAGGACAGATACATACGCATCTCTGGCAGTCAACGCACTGCTGGCTGTCCGAGATCATCATATCAAGATCTGCGTCATATCTGTGTACTTCGTTTGAACACTGTCTTGCACACGCCTGACATTTTATGCAACGGTCCTTATCTCTTATAACATCAAATAAAGGCTGAAAATAATTAAGTGCCACTGTTACCGCTCCCTTTCTTACTTCTTTTCGTTCAGCTTGACGATGATAGGCTCTCCGCCTCTCGGTGACCAGATACGGTCAACAACGGGACAGATGGCTCTTATCGCACATTCCTCGCTCGCAAGGTAAACCATATCGCCCTTTTCTGCGGCAACCATTGAACGCAGTTTAAGTCTGTCGTTGAGTGCCATAAGGCCTCCGTCAAAGCCGAGGATTATCGAGAACGGTCCTGTTATCAGCAGGCTTGAGAATACGTTTCTGAAGTATTTCAGCTTCTGTCTTTCGCTCTCGCTGTACTTATCCGAGTCTATCTCGCTCCAGAAAGGAGCGGCGATTATCTTCGCTATATCTTCAAGACACAGCTTCTGTTTTCTGTTGAGGAAGTCTATTATATATGTGATTACCTCTGTATCAGTAAGCAGGTTGCATTTGTAACCGTACATTTCAATATATCTTCTGTTTGCGTCGTAGGAAGAAATCTCACCGTTATGTACTATAGTATAATCAAGCAGTGCAAACGGATGAGCGCCGCCCCACCAGCCCGGAGTGTTCGTGGGGTATCTGCCGTGCGCTGTCCAGGCATATCCTGCGTATTCCTCAAGCCTGTAGAACTTTCCGACATCCTCAGGGTATCCTACCGCCTTGAATACGCCCATATTCTTACCGCTTGAGAAAACGTAAGAACCGTTTATCTTGTCGTTTATGTTGATAACGCACTGAGCGACAAACTCTCTTTCGTCAAGCTGACTTTCTGTGAGCTTTGTCGGCAGGGGATTCACGAAATATCTCCATATCAGCGGCTCGTTTGTTATGTTCGGGTGCTTTCTCGTGGGGATACGGGAAAGGTTCACCACGTCAAAATGCTTGTCAAGAAAACGCTCGGTTTCCACCCTTGCCTCGTTTGAATCGTAGAAAATATGGAATGCGTACTGATCCTTGTACTCCGGATAGATTCCGTATCCTGCAAATCCGCCGCCCAGACCGTTTGACCTGTCGTGCATATAAGATATAGACTTTACTATCTTGTCACCGCATATTCTGTTGCCGTCCCTGCTTATAAAGCCTGAGATAGCGCAGCCGGCGGGAATTCTGACCTGACCTTCTTTTTCCAGCATAAGCTCACTCCTGTTCGGTGTCTGTTTGTTTCTGAACGTTTTTTGGACGTTTTGAATCCGATAATTTCATTTTTGGGGATAAAAACAGCAGGCAACAGATGAATCAACCTGCAAATCTGCGGAATTTTGTAAATTAACCGTAAATTCAAGGAGTATTTGCAGTAAAATGAAACGTTTGCTTCAAATTTACCGCCATCTGAAACAGCTTTGTTTCGTTAATTGCCTGCAGTCGTTTTGACTACAGCTGTAATTATATCACGGGTTTGCGGTGTTGTCAATACATTTCTGCAAGTTTTTTAAATGAAACTTGCAGAATATTTTCTTGCAATTTTGCATTCCGATTATGCAAAATGACGGCAGAACCGTTGTGCCGTCATTTCGCAAAAACCGATTGTTATTATAACTGCACTGTGAAATATATCACCAACACCGCCGTTAACACTTTCTGTATCGACAAGTTATTAATAATTTCGTGAGT
>OGQD01002188.1_pt1 | contig 11121 bp, 8 predicted proteins | sample 1553091 | NCBI WGS metagenome assembly OGQD01 (sample SAMEA2580290, study PRJEB22360) | human gut metagenome | biome: human gut; feature: human-associated habitat; material: faeces | place: Denmark | collected 2008/2010
CAGGAAGTGCTGCCGATGCTTTTGGATGAACGTCGTGAAATAAGATAATTCCCTTTCTCCACAAAAGCATTAAAGTAATAACCCTTGAAGAGACTTCCTGAGAAGAAATTTTTTCACTCCAGTCCTGCGAATCGATATTCCATAAAAGAACAGGTTGTTTATTTTTCAACAGATATTGTATGATCTCTTTGTTTCTTTGTCCGTAAGGCGGACGAAAATAAAACGTCTTATTATTAAAATCAAAAACATCTTTGATGATACCGTTGCTCGCATCGATCTGCGATTTCCAGTCGGAAAGATACTGATGCGATTTGTGAACCATGCTGTGCGAACCAATCCAGTTTTCTCTATACATTGATGAAACACTGCTTTTGCCGTTTGCTGCAATTCTCTGTTGTAATTTATCTCCCGATAAAAAGAAAATGCCTGTTAGGTTTTGTTCTTTTAAGATGTTAATCAATTGATCTGTATGACCATTTTTCGGAGTCGGGCCATCATCAAACGTGAGAAGATAATTTTTGTCGTTTAATTCAAAACCATTTTTCTCAGTTGGATCTAATGTATTGATTTCACTTGTTCTTTTATTGGATTTTGCAGCCAGACGAAGACATTCTAAAATGTATGTTTTGTAAAAATTTTTAGAATTCCGATACCAGTTTTTTAGATTTTCAGGTAATTCGTCTGAAAGCTTTTTTGTTGCTAAAACCAATTCAGGATAAGTAGGATTTATTTTCACGGAAATTACTTCGGAAAGAGCATTTGTTTCAAGATTTTTAAAATTAGCAACCAGCCGATCCTCAGTCTGCTTTTTCCATATTTTTACCCCTTCAGAAGTTCCGTCTTTCACCCCCAAAGTTTTAAATAACTCTGTCTCACCGACAGAATTAATTTCATTGAATGTCTGTAAAAACACCAGCATTTCCATTTTAGAGGCAATATCAAAATCTTTACTGCTCTTCATGGGTAATTTCCAAAGATCACGATTGGCGGTCGCAATGTTGGAAGGCCCCTGTGAGAAGATGATATTTGAAATCAGAATGAATAATAAAAGAAGCTTTTTCATTATCTCATTTTTGATTTTACTCTTAAAATAGCTTTATCATACACTGGATTTTCTTTATTTTCTTTTGCCAAGCCGTAATAATAAAGAGCATCTGAATATTGACCGCTGTTTTCGTAAATTTTGGCAATGTTGTAGTAAGAATTTGCTTTAACGGTATTGTCGGTTGCAAATTTAATAGCTTCACGGTTTGCCCAGATTGCTTCTGCATTTCTTCCGATTTTGCTGAATGCAAGTCCAAGATTACTGTAGATCTGCCCGTCAAAAGGATTGTATTCCAACGCTTGCTGATAATAATTAACCGCCTGTTCCATTCTGCCGGAATGGTAAAGGTTTTCACCTTGTTTATTAATATCAAAAGCTGTCTGTCTGTTGTTTTCCGTGATAGAATTGATTGGTGTTGAAGAATATCTGTAGTTGCTTAATAAACTTCTTACGCCTTCCCAAGAAGTAGAATTTTCAAAGTTATTGATATCAATAATATTCCCGGATTCATCAATCATGAAAACCACCCAAACGGTTCCTTTTTTACGTTTTGGTACATCATAACTTTTAATCAGGGTATTTCCTATATAAACATAAACTTTTGCATTGCTTATATTGGAAAGATTATCATTATCCACTTTGTTTTTATCGGAGTAATCATGAACTGCATAAATATATTTTTGATTCTGAGCTCTCTTTTCAATCGTAATTGTTTCAGGACCAAAACTGTCTGTATCGTCTACATCAAGATTGGCGTTGGTTCCTTCTTTGTGATAATAGCAAATATGATTGTTCGGATAGGAAAGATGCGAATCCAGATCAGAAGGAGATTTTCCCCAGCTTAAAACAATTCTCATTCCGTCCAGATCTTCCATAACAGGGCTTAAAGCGTACGTCAGACCGCCAAAAGGACCTTTTGTAACCAATGTGGAATAGCCTTCTTTTTTGATGATTAAAGTGATGTCATTGTTGGCATCAACGAACTGTGGAGGAATAACGGCTTTTCCTGAAGCGTCCGTATTTACCGTTTCTGAAGTTTCTCCGTTTTTCTGGAAGATAATTTGTGCATTGGGAATAACTTTGTCTTTAACGACTGCACTTAAAACCAATAACTCATTGTTCTTTTGAGCAAAAATAAAGGATTGCCAAAAAACGAACAGCAAAAGAATTTTTTTCATGGAATGTTTTATATTTAATTGGCATCAAATATAAATAAACCTCTGATACAATAAGATGATTAAACGGATATTTATTTTAAATTTTTAAAAGTCTCATAGAATTTTTGTTGTTCTAGGATTTCTTTTCTGAACTTTTCGGCGGCATCCAAATCTGTTTTTTTAAGCGGAATACTTTCCTTAAAATTAGAATAATTAATCTCCCTTCTATATTTTATGTAGCTGTCTTCTTCTACATCTTCATTCAAATATTCTTTAGGAATGTAGGTGTGCTCTCTAACAAGTTTTTCAATCCAGTTATTATGACTGTCAAATATATAGTTATAGCTGAAATAGTTTTTTTCGGATTTGTTTTTAACATTTTCCTTCAGAAGAATATTCCCCATTTCATCGGAAGTTATTATCTCATGATCTTTCTGTTCATCCGGATCAATCTGTACTCCCATCATTTGATAGCTTTTCAAAGTTTTGTGCTCGTTGATATGTTCTATTTTATTTTTTGCCAGATATTTATTTTTCTTCGTAGTAATATATGTTTCAGGTTTTGTAGTTAGCACATAATCGATAAGGTTGCCATATTGATCATACTGAAAAGTTTTAGTTTGGCTGCTTCCGTCTGTTGTTGCAACAGAATGTATTTTGGTAACTTTCGCAGGAAAGTTGCTGTTTTCATAGTAGTAATTTTCTTCAGAAGTAATTTCACGTCCTCTTGCTAACACATTTTGAGAATAGTTTTCTTTTTTAATTAATCTTTTTCTTGAATCAAAAGTTAGCTTGCTTTTATTAAAGTAATAAGTGGCAAATTTTTCCAACAGGTTTTTTTGAACAATAATATTTCCGTTTTCAATAGAATATTTGTATTCTGCATAATGCCATAATTCAAATCCTTCCGGCTTTTTTTTGTATTTGTATTCACTTATTAAATTACCATTATCATCGTATTTATATTCAGTAATCTCATTCTTTTCTTCTTTCATGATATTGTCGAATTCGTGTCTGATATAGAAATTAACAAGATTTTTACTGTTATAAATAACAGCAAATTTATTTTTACGGTTCATATTTTCGTAAGAACTCAATTTGCCAGATTTTGTGAAAAATATTTCAGAAAGTAAATGTTCAGGATAATCAGGATAGATAGATTTTCCTTTTTCATCAATTATATTCTCATAAATTTTTGCAGAAGCTACAGGACTGTAAAAACTGAATTCTTTCTGTTCGTTATCCGATGTATAAAAGCTATTAAGCAAAAATTTTTCGTTCAACATGCTATCTAACTTTGCCGGAGGAATATATCCGTTGAAAGAAGTTTCTTCTGTTTTGAAAGGGGTATTGTCATCTTTTTTTTGCTGACAAGAAAATAAAGTCATTAAAGAGACTGACAAAAAAAGTAGGATTCTGATCATTTAGTTTTTTTAATTAGATCCCAAAAATACAAAAACCTCAAAGAAAATTCCTTGAGGTTTAATTTTAAATCGTAAAAAAAATGGTAGCTGAGCGAAGTCGAAGCTACATATTCCTTCTATACTTCCCACCCACTTCAAACAAAGCATTGGTGATCTGTCCAAGAGAACAGTATTTTACAGCATCCATCATCACTTCGAATAAGTTTTGCTGATTGATCGCGGCGTGTTGCAGTGTTTTCAGAGCGGCTTCCGATTTGTCTTCATTGGATTTCTGGAAATTATGAAGCATTTCAATCTGGAACTGCTTTTCTTCCTCCGTTGAACGGATGACTTCTCCCGGACGAACCGTTGGCGAACCGTCTTTTCCTAAGAACGTGTTCACTCCGATAATCGGATATTCTCCGGTATGTTTCAGCCATTCGTAATGCATCGATTCTTCCTGAATTTTTGAACGTTGGTACATTGTTTCCATCGCACCCAAAACGCCGCCTCTTTCAGTGATTCTGTCGAATTCCGCGTAAACAGCTTCTTCCACCAAATCCGTCAATTCTTCAATAATAAATGAACCTTGTAGGGGATTTTCATTTTTCGCCAATCCTAACTCTTTATTGATAATCAACTGAATTGCCATCGCTCTTCTTACGGATTGCTCAGTCGGAGTTGTAATTGCCTCGTCATAAGCATTGGTGTGCAATGAATTACAGTTGTCGTAAATTGCATACAACGCCTGTAAAGTGGTTCTGATATCGTTGAAATCGATTTCCTGCGCGTGAAGAGAACGTCCCGAAGTCTGGATGTGGTATTTCAGCATCTGGCTTCTTTCGTCGGCTCCGTATTTCAGTTTCATCGCTTTTGCCCAGATTCTTCTTGCCACACGTCCGATTACTGAATATTCAGGATCAATACCGTTGGAGAAGAAGAACGATAAGTTCGGTGCAAAATCGTTGATGTCCATTCCTCTTGACAGATAATATTCAACATAGGTGAAACCATTTGCCAAAGTAAATGCCAACTGAGAAACCGGATTGGCTCCTGCTTCCGCAATGTGATATCCTGAAATGGAAACAGAGTAGAAGTTTCTTACTTTTTCTTTGATGAAATATTCCTGAACATCGCCCATTAATCTCAAAGCAAATTCAGTAGAGAAAATACACGTATTCTGCGCCTGATCTTCCTTTAAAATATCTGCCTGAACAGTTCCACGAACGGTTGCGATTGTTTTAGCTTTAATTTCAGCATACACATCAGCAGGAATTACTTCATCTCCTGTAATTCCCAGTAGTTTTAGACCTAAACCGTTATTGGAAGGAGGCAATTCTCCGTTGTATTTTGGTCTTTCTAAACCTTTATCGTCGAATTTTGCTTTTAAAACTTCCTCAACTTTTGCCTCAAGCTTATGCTCAATAATGTATTTCTCGACATTCTGATCGATGGCTGCATTCATAAAGAAAGCCAACAACATCGGTGCAGGTCCGTTAATTGTCATTGAAACCGAAGTTAATGCATTTACCAGATCAAATCCTGAATATAGTTTTTTAGCATCGTCCAAAGTGGCAATAGAAACGCCCGCATTTCCGATTTTACCATAAATATCCGGCGGTAAAGCAGGATCCTGTCCGTAAAGAGTTACCGAGTCAAAAGCCGTAGATAAACGTTTTGCAGGCATTTCCGCAGAAACGTAGTGGAATCTTCTGTTGGTTCTTTCAGGACCTCCTTCTCCGGCAAACATTCTTGTAGGATCTTCTCCTGTTCTTTTGAAAGGATAAATTCCCGCAGTATAAGGAAAGCTTCCCGGAAGATTTTCCTGTCCTTTCCATTTGATGAGATCGCCCCAGTCGTTGTATTTCGGTAAAGAAATTTTCGGAATTCTTAGGTGGGATAAAGATTCTGTTGAGGTTTCAACCTTAATTTCTTTTCCTCTTACGAAATAGGAATAAAATTCAGCTTTGAAAGCCTCTTTCGTATCATCCCATGTTTTAAGGAAGTCGATGTTTTCCTGTTGAAGTTCTTTTTCAGCTTTCTGATATTCAGCATCTAAAGTTTCATTGGAAAGGAAGTTTTTAACCCCTTCAATATGATACATTTTTCTTGCCAGTTCAGCTTGTTTTTCAACATTAGCATCGTACTGTCTGTTGTTTTCAACAATTTCAGAAAGGTAACGCACTCTTTTGGGAGGAATAATGGTTACTTCGTCTGTAATTTCCTGTTCAACAAACGATTGTAAGTTTAAATCAGCAAATTTATCGTTGACTTTTGCAACCAGTCTGTTGTATAATTCTGTTGTTCCGTGATCGTTGAACTGAGATGCTTTTGTGGCATACACCGGCATTTCATCCAATGGCTGTTCCCACAACAGGTGGTTTCTCTGGAACTGTTTTCTTACGGCTTGAAGAGCATCAAGAGCGCCACGTTTGTCAGATTTATTTAAAGCAACCAAATCTGCATAATCCAGCATATCGATTTTCTCCAACTGTGTGGAAGCTCCGTATTCCGGAGTCATTACATACATTGAAACATCTGCAAAATCAGATACTTCCGAGCCGGATTGTCCGATACCTGAAGTTTCCAGAATGATAACATCGGGATGAGCCAGTTTCAGCACATTTAATGCAGAATGAATGAACGGAGAAACAGAAACGTTATTTTCTCTCGTTGCCATTGAACGCATATACACTCTTGGATCATTAATTGCGTTCATACGGATTCTGTCTCCCAAAAGTGCACCTCCTGTTTTCTTTTTAGAAGGGTCGATCGAAATGATCGCAATTTTTTTATCGGTGTTTGAACGCAGGAAACGTCTTACCAATTCGTCTGTTAAAGAAGATTTTCCCGCTCCTCCGGTTCCTGTAATTCCGATAATCGGAATATGTAAGTCTTTTGATTTTTCGTCGATCGCTTTTACCAGTTCCGGTTTTTCTTCTGAAAAATTTTCAACTGCCGAAATGATTTTGGCTATGCTTGTCGAATTTTCAAAACTGATGGAGTCCAGATCTTTTACATCAATATCTTTTCCTGTTGCGAAATCTGATTTCTGAACCAAATCGTCGATCATTCCCTGTAAACCAAGTTCACGGCCATCGTCCGGAGAATAAATTCGGTCGATTCCGTAAGACATGATATCTTCGATTTCTTCGGGCAGAATAACACCGCCTCCGCCACCGAAAATTTTGATCTGCGGAGAGTTTTTCTCTCTTAAAAGATCATAGATATATTTGAAATATTCGTTGTGACCACCCTGATAAGAGGTTAACGCAATGGCGTTCGCATCTTCCTGAATCGCGGTGTTTACTACTTCTTCAGCCGATTTGTCGTGACCAAGGTGGATAACTTCGCATCCTGTTCCCTGAATCACACGGCGCATAATATTAATCGCAGCATCATGACCGTCGAATAGCGACGCAGCCGTCACGATTCTGACTTTATTTTTTGGAGTATATTTTTGGGTTTCCATAAAAGATTTAGAAAATTTCTGAATTTCCAAATATAATAATAAAATAGAAACCCGATGTTTAATGTTAATGTATTGTAAATTATTAAGTTAATTTGCTTTGATTAAATATTTGAACCTCATTTAAACTAACATTTGTTAGAAATTATGACTGCATAGAAGTTACACCGCTGATTTCTCAGAAAATCTTTCGCGACAGGGTATCATTAATTTCTATAATTTTGCATCATATAGATAAGGTATGAAAAAGGCATTGCTGTATTTTGCGCTCGGAACGGTTCTGAGTTTTTTAATCAATTATTTCTTTTACAGTTCGGAAAACATCGGACTCGATATTTATTATGCTTTTGCTTTTGGCTTTGCATGGGGAATTGCTTATTATTTAGATACCCCGGATTTTACTCTGCCTCAGAAATTAGGATTATCTTTTGTTGCCATGGGAATCTTAGTTCTTGTGGGAGCTTTAATTTTTAATCTTGAACAGGCCATTCCTTCCGTTCTGAAATTTTCGACGGTTTTTGTGGCGTATTATTTAATTGCAAGCTTCAGAGCAAACAAAACATTGCGCAATTAATGCATCGTCATAAAACTTACATACATCAATATAAGGAACATGCAGACAAGTCCGAATAAATTCACAATAAATAAAAGAATTCCTTTTACCACGCTTATGCTCCGTGCGTTTTCGTAAACTCTGTGATGCGCAACGAAGAAATACACAAGCATATAAATGATTGCCGCAGAATAAAGCGAAAAACTAAAGGTGTTGAAGATCGTATTATCCGGAAGCAGTGAAGTGAGTTCTGAGACCGTTATGATGATCAGGATTCCTAAAAGCAGAAAGGAAAAATAGTGAAGCGTAAAAATTCCGTGATCAAAATACCACCATTTCTTCTTATTGTGGAAAAGCCAAAGTAGAAAGGCGAAAATCGGCAGGTAAATAAATAGTGCTTTCGGAAGAGTGTGAACAATATTATCAGCAAATTTTTCAAAAATCTGGTCTTTTTTCAGCCCCTGTTCCTGAAAATGAAATATTTTTTCTGCATAAGGTTTTAGAAATGCGAATGTAGCTTTTTTATCCTTGCTTTTTAAGCTTAAAGAATCATACTGTTTTAGGGTAGTAGCTCCCAAAATGCTCATTTTTCCGTCTGCTGTTTCTCCAAAAGTACCCACTTCAGGATCGTTTCTGTCTTTCGGGTCAACAGTTTTCACATCTTTTTCCGTCTCATGATGAGATACATTTTCTTTTATCAGTTGATCTTTTTGGAGTGAATGTTTCAGACTGTCTGTGAATCTTGCGATCTTTTCGTCCTGTTCTTTTTCTTTTAAAATCTGTTCTTTCTTTTCATGGTCTGAAAGTTCCTCTTCCGAACTTGAAAATAGAGTAGGGAGAAAAAAAGTAATAAAACTGATGAAAATATACAGTTTTACAGGAGCCACATACATTTGTCTCTTTCCGGCAAGATATTCCTTAGTTAATCTCCCGGGACGAATGAGTAAATATTTTATCGTTTTCCAGAATTGTCCGTCATAATGTGTGAAATCTTCAATGAAATGAGTGAAAAGATAATGGAACGGCTGTTTGGGCTCCGTATTTTCCTGTCCGCAATGAGGGCAGAATCTTTCTTCAACAATGTGTCCGCAGTTAAGACACGTTTTATCTTCTCTAATTTTTCCGTGGCTCATGATATAGATATGGATTTCAGCAAATATAATTATTTAAAGAAATTAAATAATCATATTGATATGTTTTTGAGGATAATATTAAATTTAATTAATAATTACCCTTAAAATTTATTCGATTTTTAAATGGTTTTCGAATTTATACATGAATTTTTTAAATGGTTATTTCCATGTTTTTTGATTGGTTTCTGTACGATTAAGTCTTTCAGATACTTAGGCTTAAACACATAATCAACAGATTAAACGAAATATGTTTTTGGATTCTAAAAATAATTTGTACCTTTGCACACCCTTTTAGGGGAAAATTATGTTTAATCTTTAACTAAAACGTGTGAATACATTAAGTTACAAAACTGTTTCAGCGAACAAAGCTACTGCTAATAAAGAATGGGTTGTGGTAGACGCTGAAGGACAACCGTTGGGAAGACTAGCTTCTACGGTTGCAAAGATTTTGAGAGGTAAGCACAAAACGAACTACACACCTCACGTAGATTGTGGTGATAACGTAATCGTTTTGAACGCTGGGAAAGTAACTCTTTCCGGAAACAAGTGGAACGACAAGACTTATATCTGGCATACAGGTTATCCTGGAGGACAGAAGTCTATGACTGCGGCTGAACTTCAAAAGAAAGATTCTTTAAAAGTATTGGAAAAATCAGTAAAAGGGATGTTGCCTAAAAACAGACTTGGAGCTGCGATCCTTAAGAATCTTTACTTATACGAAGGAACTGAGCACAAACATGAAGCTCAACAGCCTAAAACAATTAATGTTAACGAATTTAAATAATTAATATGTCTACAGTTCACAAAATCGGAAGAAGAAAAACTTCTGTAGCAAGAGTTTATGTAAAGCCAGGAACTGGTAACATTACAGTAAACGGTAAAGATGCTAAAGAATACTTCTCTACAGATGTAATGGTTTACAAATTAAACCAACCATTTATCCTTTCTGAAACTGTTGGTCAGTATGACGTTACCGTAAACGTATTCGGTGGTGGAAATACAGGTCAGGCAGAGGCTATCAGATTAGGTATTTCAAGAGCTTTATGCGAAATCAACGCTGAGTTCAGATTAGCATTGAAGCCTGCTGGTTTACTTACAAGAGACGCAAGAATGGTGGAAAGAAAGAAGCCAGGTCAGAAAAAAGCAAGAAAGAGATTCCAATTCTCAAAACGTTAAGATTTGCTGTTGGCGAATGGCTTATGGTTGTTTGCTACAGAAATGTATTAATTTTTATTTAAACTTAATCTCGGCGAAAAGCCAATTGCCACAAGCAAAAAGCAAAACGCCAATTGCCCGTTACGTTTAGCATCCAAACGCTTCTCCCATCTAAAGAAGTTGTTGATTGTTTAAAAGACGGAAAGTAAACTAACAAAAACAAAAAACATGGCAAAAGCAAATGTAAAAGACCTTCTAGAGGCTGGGGTACACTTCGGTCACATGACTAGAAAGTGGAATCCAAATATGGCTCCATACATTTTTATGGAGAAAAATGGTATTCACATTGTAGACTTACATAAAACAGCTGTTAAATTGGATGAAGCTTGTAACGCTTTAGAAAAATTAACTTCTGCAGGTAAAAAAGTTCTTTTCGTAGCTACTAAGAAGCAGGCGAAAGAAGTGGTTGCAAAACACGCTTCTGAACTTAATATGCCTTATATTACAGAAAGATGGCCGGGTGGTATGTTAACAAACTTTGTTACTATCAGAAAGGCTGTTAAGAAAATGAACTCTATCGACAAAATGAAAAAAGATGGAACGTTCGAAACTTTATCTAAAAAAGAAAGATTACAGGTAGACAGACAAAGAGCTAACCTTGAGAAGAACTTAGGTTCTATCGCTGATATGGTGAGACTTCCATCTGCTGTATTCGTAGTAGATATCATGAGAGAGCACATCGCGGTAACTGAAGCTAAGAAATTAGGTATTCCGGTTTTCGGTATTGTTGATACCAACTCTGACCCAAGAAAAGTAGACTTCGTTATCCCAGGAAACGATGATGCTTCTAAATCTATTGATATGATTCTTAGCGTAGTTTCTGAATCTATCAAAGAAGGTCAGTCTCAGAGAAAAGCTGATAAAGAAAAATCTAAAGAAGAAGGAGAAGTAGTATCTGCTGATAAAGATGCTGACTTTGATGCTGAATAATTAAAGATTTTCTTTACTATAGAAAAATCGCCGAATCTTTGATTCGGCGATTTTTTGTTTATATCTTATTAAGGGCAAACAAGCATTCCTGGAAAATTTGGATTATCTACACCTATTCTGCAAACACCAGAACAGCATATTTCAGTTTCTTCATTACAACCGTCACTGCATTTTCTGTAACCACCTTTAATTGTTCTCAATTCTTTTCTTGAAACT
>OGQD01002189.1_pt1 | contig 11120 bp, 12 predicted proteins | sample 1553091 | NCBI WGS metagenome assembly OGQD01 (sample SAMEA2580290, study PRJEB22360) | human gut metagenome | biome: human gut; feature: human-associated habitat; material: faeces | place: Denmark | collected 2008/2010
AGTTGGTAGAGCACCGCTCTCGTAAAGCGGGGGCCACCAGTTCGAGTCTGGTAGCTGGCTCCAGTAAATTTGCAGGTCAGTGGTCGTGTGGCTGCTGACCTTTTTTCTTTAGTGTAAAGGTAAATAAAACATCGAATGCCAGTTGACTGTATATGAGAAACGTCAACTAGCGCTCCTTTGATTCCACTCCAGTTCGACTTCATACTGGGACTACCAGCCGATTACAACATCAGAGGAGCACCATGGACACAACCATTAGCATCGGTCGTACCATTGCACGAGAGCGCCGTCGCAGAGGTGTCACGCAAGAGGAGCTCGCCGCCCACCTGAGTGTTTCAAAGGCTGCCGTCTCAAAGTGGGAGCTCGAGCAGAGCTTGCCGGATGTGAGCCTACTGCCTCGCATCGCTGCGTACTTCTCACTTACCTTAGATGAGCTTTTCGACTGGCGAAACGAGCTTACTGAAGAAGAGTCTGCCACACTCTACGTCGAGGTGTGTGCACTGGCCGAGCAGGATCTTGTTGCTGCACACGAACGTCTACGCATGCTTGCCACCGAACACTACTCTGATACGAATCTATTGCTCATGCTCGCGTCGCTGCTTACGGTGTGGGGTGCGGGTATGACAACGTCTTTCACGCTGGTACCTGAGCAGGACAGCGCTTGTCGCAACATGCCTGATGCGGATACACTCACAGACGAGGCACTCGTCCTCATCGAACATGTACTCGAAACGGCAACGGATCCATCGACGCTCTTTCTTGCACAGCAACAGAAGGCCACAGTACTCTTTCAGGCAGGCCGCTTCGATGAGACTGCTTCGGTCTTGGAGCCACTCGTGCGACGGCAGGATGCAAGCGCCCCGACGATGCTCCTTGCTTCTGCCTATCGCAAGCTTGGACGCAACGATGATGCTCTTAAACTTCTTCAGATAGAACGTTTGAGAGCTACGCACTTCGTGCTCTCGTCACTCATGCAAGAGATGGGGATGCGGGACGATGTAGCATTCGCGCGAGCTGCTGGTTCAGCCGCACAGACTGTCTTCGAGGCTTTGGATATGGATGTGGTAAACCCATTCTTCTCGACTACGATATCCCTCGAGCTCTCCGAAGCTTTACGTCGCGCGGGTGAGAAGGACGAAGCACTTAAAGCTCTTGTGCGTGTGATTGATACTGTGATTGAGACTCAGACGGCTCCGAGTCCATCTGATTCTCCGTTTTGGGACTGCATAGCTGACAACTTTGATTCCTCCCGAGTTGGTGAGGCCTGGGCTGAGCACAAAGTCCATCAGGCGAACGACATTGCCGCGCTTATGCGTCAGACGCTTGTCGAGCGGTTGTTATCCTCCGAGTGGCGCAAACTTGCGGGTGACGATCCGCGCTATCAAGAGATTGTCGAGATGATTGCCCATCTTTCGGATGCGAATTCGTATTGACGGCGCTCGAAGATTTTGCAGCAATTGTAGTGCCATGTCTCTACCATCTGTTCCGATACCATAGCTGGACATTTGCCGGACAAAAGGCAGCGGGCAAGCAGAAGCAAACATTTCCCTAACAAAACTCTTAACGTGGAGCTTACAAAGCTAAAACTCAACTAAAATGTCATCTAGGCAGTAAGTGTCTGAAAGGAGACATGTGGTTAGTTTCTCGCTCTTTCTTGAGACCCTTGCCTCGAACCCCTTTCTAGCCGTGGTAATCGTGCTGGTTCTGGGCACGATTTTCGTTAACGGCGCTACCGACGCTGCAAATGCAATTGCAGAGTCGGTTGGTACTCGTTCCATTGGTATCAATGCAGCAATTGCAATGAGCGTAGTCTGCAACTTCGTGGGTCTTGTACTCATGTCGCTCATCTCCACAGCCGTTGCCGACACCATCTCTGGCATGGTTGACTTTGGTGGAGATTCGCATGCAGCACTTATTGCACTCGCTGCGGCAACAGTGGGTATCGTGGCCTGGGGCATTGGTGCTTGGTTGTTTGGTATTCCTACCAGTGAAAGCCACGCGCTTATCGCTGGCCTTACCGGTGCTGCCCTTGCTGTGCAGGGTGGCTTTGATGGCGTGAATGGGGCAGAGTGGATAAAGGTTATTTATGGCCTTATTCTTTCCACAGTCTTGGGATTTGGAGCTGGCTGGGGTATCACCAAGCTCATCCAACGCCTTTGTCGTAATGTTGATCGTCGTCGTGCTGACAATGCTTTTGGCGGCCTTCAGGTTCTGGGCTCGGCTTTTGTTGCCTTGATGCATGGCGCACAAGATGGTCAGAAGTTCATGTCTACCGCAATGCTTGCTATCGTGCTTTCCGTAGGGGCAAACATCAGTGATGTCCAGGGATTCCCTCTGTGGATTGAAGTTCTTTGTGCTGCCACGATGGCGTTGGGTACTGCTGTAGGCGGCAAGCGCATTATCAAAAAAGTTGGTATGGAGATGGCAAATCTCGAGAAGTACCAGGGGTTTGCAGCTTCTCTCTCTGCAAGCGCAAGCCTGCTTATCGCTACCCTGACAGGACTTCCCGTGTCGACTACCCATACCAAGACAGCAGCTATTATGGGCGCAGGAGCAGCAAAGAACATTCGCTCTGTTCGCTGGCAGGTAGCAAAGGAAATGGTATTTACCTGGGTATTTACCTTCCCAGGCTGCGGCATTATTGGTTTTGTGCTGGCAAAGGTATTTCTCGTACTGTTTTAACGCTCGGGTCTGGAGGTATGGCGCGCTTTTGACAAGATTACCTTCGCGCCAACCGGCTAGCGCCAAGTAAAGGAGCTCCTATGACACGTATTAAGAAAGAAGATCACTTCTACACCATGCTGCGCGACCTTGCCAGCAAGATTGTTGAGGCCGCCGATGAATACAAGGACATCATCTGCGAATTCCCAGAGTCTATCGCACGTATTCCTCAGATGAAGGTGTATGAGACCGAATGCGATGAAAAAGTAAAGCGCATTATGGAGAACCTCTACACCTCGTTCATTACACCTTTTGAGCGTGAGGATATCTCTGATTTGGCTCTTGCGCTCGACGACATTGTCGACATGATGAACGGTGTTGTTGTTCGTCTCGACTTGTTCAACATTTCAGACACCCGTGAAGAGGCTCCACAGCTTGCTGAGCTCACCGTTCGTTGTGTTGGCGAAGTGTATGACATGATTGATAGGCTTCCCAACTTCAAGAGCGATCGAACGGTTATGGACAAGGCCATCATGATCTCAAGCATTGAGGATGAAGGCGACATTGTTTACTCAACTGCTTTAAGGCGTCTGTTCCGCGATGAGGAGAATGGCCGTACCAGTGTTACCTGGCTGCGTCTTTTTGACCGCATGGAGCTGTGCCTCGATGCGTGTGATAAGTCTGCTGGCGTCGTTCGTTCGGTTGTTATGAAGAGCGCTTAAATCCACGTTTATACGTTGCGGCAGTGCAATCCGCCTGTCTAATATGGACAAGTTCCTTTAATTCTGATACCAATTGAGATACAGAATTAAGGAGCTTGTCCATTTTTTATAGGTGCTTGGTGCGACCACGGAGGTGTGGCATGGCCCGTCCCGAAAATCTCAAGGGTGTACTTTTTGATTTTGACGGAACTCTTGCGGATACGGAAATACTTGGCTTTGAGCTCGATCAAGCTGTTGCAGCACAGTATGGCATCAGGCTTGATGAACAGGACCTTCGTTCGCTTATTGGCACAACAGGATTAGAGTCGGTGCCGGCGATGTTTGCCCGCCATGGTGTGGAAATTACCTATCCAGAGTTTGAGGCGCGTCGTCAACGGAACGATGTTATCTATAAAGAGCGGCTCCAAGGGCTTGTTCCTGGTGCAAAAAAGGTGTTGGACGACTTGGTCGCCCACGGCATTCGTCTCGCACTTGTTTCTACGACTGATACGTATGAGATTGTGTATGCCTGCAATCGCTTTGGCATAACATCCCATTTTGATGCCTTTGTTGGCGGCGACATGGATCTTGTAGGAAAGCCTGCACCCGATCCATACCTCACTGCACTCGGATTCTTGGGTCTAAAACCGGAGGAGTGCATTGTCGTTGAAGATTCACCGACTGGTATTGCTGCTGGTAAAGCGGCTGGCATGCATACCATAGCTTTTACAGGTGGATCGGTTGTGCAGGATGTAAGTGCTGCAGATGAAACGTTTGCTTCTTACGAGGAACTTTCACTTATCTGACATGCTGGCTCGCCCTCTTCGGTGCTTCGCTTTTCTAAGGGGCTGCGTTCCACAATGTAGATACCTGCCGCAACAAGCAAAAGGGATGCAACGGTGGCAAAACCTACCGTTGTGCCCTCTGGGCCGAGCAACAGAAGTGAAATCAAAACGCCAAATACGGGAATTTCAAACTCAAATATGGCGACATGCGAAACGTCATTATCGCGAAGCAACATACTCCAAACGCCATATGCAACAGCTGACACCATAACAAGCCAGGCAAGCACGAGAAGGCCTGCGGGGTGCTCAGCAAAACCAACATGTCCGCCAAGAGCAAGACCTACAACGAAGAGCCCAAAACCACCGATCATGAACTGCCATCCGCAGAGCATAACAGGTGAATGACCTTGGGAGTGGCGCGCCATTAAAACCGTTGACATGGCTGCCATAACGGTGGCAAGCACAATCATGCCCTCACCCTCAAAAGAAAAGCCTGCAGACGCAATGTCGCCTGCAGAAAGTGCCACTCCTGCAAAGCCGACGATGCAGCCTAGAGCCTTGCGCGCGGTTAGTCGCTCCATATGAAAAATGAGAGAGGAAACAAGGAGTGCGACAAAAACGCTTACCCCTTGTAACAGCGAGCTGCTAACACCTGTTGCATGAGCGGTTCCAATATAGGTACATACATACTGTCCAAATGTTTGAAAGAATGAGAGCTCGGCTGCAAGGCCCATCTCCTTACGGTTAGGCAGTCGGCGTGCTGCAGGGTTAACCAGGGCATGCACAAGGGTTACCGCAAGACCAGCCAAAAAGAACCTCGAACCGGCAAACAGAAGAAGAGAACCAGTGTCGTTTGAGGAAATAGAGAGAATCTGGTATCCCAAGCGAATAACTGGCAAGGCGCTTCCCCAGAGAATGCAGGAGAGGCTTGCGAGTATGACAAGAACAAAGGGCTTGTTAAGCGGATGAGACGTGATTTCAGGTGTCTCGTTTGGGTGTGTATTAGAGCTCACGAGCATACTCCAGAAGTTCATCTACATCGTTGAGTGTGGTTGCCCAAGAACAGACAAAACGAATTACTTTTTGCCCGTCTTCGAGCGTCAGAAATACCTCACACCCACTTGCTTTCTCAAACTGCTCAGCCTTATCTGGGGAAACGATAAAAAACTGTTGATTGGAAGTGGAATCGCCATAAGGGGTGTATCCAGCCTCAATCATGCCTGAGCGCAGATGATTGGCACATACGTTTGCATTTCTTGCCAACTGCCAATACAGCGCCTCATCAGGCGTGTTGGCTGCGCCACCTGCAAAGGCGGTCCCAAACTGAACGCCAAGCAAGCGGCCTTTTGCCAAGAGTCCGCCTCGTTCTTTTACCAGGTAGGGGAAGTCTTGCGCAAGCTGCTTATCGGCGATGACAACTGCCTCGCCAAAGAGCATGCCGTTTTTCGTGCCTCCAATGCTGAAAGCATCAACCTTTTGTGCAAGATAGGGAAGGGTAATATCGTTGTTAGGGGCAGTAAGAGCACTGCCGAGACGCGCTCCATCGAGATACACCTTCAAATCATGACCATGGGCCCAATCACATATGGCATCCAAGCGGTCGCGCGTCCAGACACCACCAAACTCTGTTGTATTGCTGATATAGATCAGCGCAGGGCGTGTCATATGTCGACCGGTGGAAGTTTGAAAACGCCATACACGCTCCGCCGCTTCAGGGCTCAAAAATCCATCAGCATCATCGGTGGGAAGAACGGTGCGACCACAAGCGGCAATTGCTCCTGTCTCATGCACATTGATATGACCGTCTTTTGTGCAGATAACCCCTTCGTAGTCGCGCAGCATGCCCGATACACAAACAAGATTTGCCGATGTACCACCTATACAAAATTCAACGGACACATCATCGCGTCCAACTGCTGTACGGATAAGTTCACGAGCATGCTCAGTGTGAGGATCGCCCTCGGTATAGCCTACCGTTTGCTCATAGTTCGTATCGACAAGTGCATCCAAAAGAGCCGGAGCTGCACCCTCAGAGTAATCATTCATAAACATGCGCATATAGTTCCAATCTCACGTGTTAGAAAGAGACCGTACCAAAAGATTGTCTCAGACTCTTATCAGACTTGTTTCACATCTCTTCAAATTGACGTACAAAGTCTTTGTCAGTAGTACACTTTCTGACGGACCACCAAGTCGGATGGAAGAAAAACGTGGAAAGGAAGCACGTAATGGAAAAGAAGGATATCGACTGGGGTAGCCTCGGTTTTGCGTATCAACCTACCGACTACAGCTATGTATGCGAATATCGTGATGGTGCTTGGGGTGAAGGACACCTTACGTCAGATCACACACTGACACTCTCTGAGTGCGCTGGCATCTTCCATTACTGCCAGGAGGTATTTGAGGGTCTTAAGGCGTACACCACCAAGTCTGGTGACATTGTTTGCTTCCGTCCCGATCTTAATGCAAGCCGCATGGCCGACTCCGCTCGTCGCATTGTTATGCCGCCATTCCCAGAGGATAAGTTTGTCGAGGCTGTTAAAACAGTAGTTAAGGCAAACGAGGCATGGGTGCCGCCTTTTGGCTCAGGAGCTACGCTGTATGTGCGCCCCTTCATGGTTGCTACAGGTGAAGTCATTGGCGTTTCTCCAGCCGATGCATATGAGTTCCGTATTCTTGTTACACCGGTAGGCCCCTATTATTCTGGTGGTGTTAAGCCGGTTGCTGTTAAGGTTCCTGAGTATGACCGTGCTGCTCCGCATGGTACTGGTGCTATTAAGGCCGGCCTTAACTACGCCATGAGCCTGTATCCAAGCGTTGAGGCCCACAAAAAGGGCTTTGCTGACAATATGTTCCTCGATCCTCAGACTCATACCTATGTCGAAGAGTCCGGTGGCGCGAACTTTATGTTTGTAGATAAGGAAGGCACAATTGTAGTGCCACAGTCTGCAACAAACTCCATCCTTCCTTCGATTACTCGCCGTAGCCTTGTCCAGGTTGCACGTGACATGCTGGGCATGACGGTTGTTGAGCGTCCTGTTACGTTCGAGGAGGTTGTCTCCGGAGAGTTTGTTGAGTGCGGCATGTGCGGCACCGCAGCCGTTATTAGCCCTGTTGGCAAGGTTGTAAACGGCGACACCGAAATTATCTTCGGTGAAGGTGGCATGGAGCACGTGGGACCTGTCATGGCTAAGCTTCGTGAGACCTTAACCGGCATTCAGGATGGCGAGATTGAGGATCGCTACGGCTGGGTCGTAAAGGTCTGCTAAGAGCGCATCCTAGTCAGCTTTTCAGAGCGTTACAACAAAGCACAGCAGTTTTTGACTGCTGTGCTTTTATCATGCGTACAAAAGTTTGTAGGCAAAGCGCAATTACGCGTGTTATTCGGTCATATCTGAGTCGCTGTCTGAATCTTTGTTTGAGTCGCTCTCATCAGATGTTGTTGCATGATCTGATGACGCTTCATCAGCGGTATCGTCGGTCTTCTCGGCACGCATCTCAGAGATGGCTTTCTCTAGGACCTCGCGGAATTTCTCGACCGAAGCATGTTCAGCATCAGTTGAGGCAAGTTCTTCGAGCTGATCCGCGCGCATGCGCGCCTCAAAAGCATGTCCATGGCGTGCAAGAGCCATAGCCATACGCTCGAGCATTTGTACACGGACGATTTTTGTATGTTCGCCTGCGGCCCACTCTTCGTAATCTCGAGCAAGCTGACGCTTGGAGTCGGATTCTTCGTAGGCGTTAAGAATGGGATCGATGGTTCGGGCATCGTCCTTTTGATTAGCCTTATGCGTGAGACGCAGCGCTATATAGCTAATGCCAGCAAAGGCCAAAACGACCACGACGGTAGCACTGCCCGCAAGGAGCGGATGCAAGTCCGACATGAACCAGTTCTGCAAAAGAAGAGCGGCTGCGCAACAAGTAATAATCAAGATTACCTGCGCAATTTTAGGAAGCATGGACCCGTCTTTACGCTTGGCCATAAAAGTCCCTTCTGGCATAAAGGACGCCATTTAGTACCGATTTATACAATCCTGAAAAAACATGCAGATAGAAAAATAACCTACTTCTCGCTCTTTTCAGATGAGGAGTCGTCGTTTTTCTCTCGAGCGGCGCGTTCTTTGTTAATACGAATACGCTCTTCCACAACCTGACGGAAACGGCGTGCCTCTGCCGCCTGCTCATCGGTAAAAGCGAGATCATCAAGTTCATCGAGGCGCATTCTTGCCTCAAAATTATGCCCATCTTTTACCAAAAGGGTAATAACGTCCATAAGGAATTGGTCTTGAACTTCGTAGTCGTGGCTGCCCTTAGCCCACTCGTCATACTCGCGAAGCAGGCGCTTTTTGTTGTGAGTTGTACGATAGGTCTCAAGAATAGGCTCAACAACGAGTGTGCGATCGTTGGTGCGCCTGTTGTGATCCAGCTGCCTTTGCAGCCAATAAAAGCACAGGCCAATAAGGGCGAGGCCTATGGTAACGGTGGCTGCTGCCATATTGAGATCCATACCCATACGGGCAACAAGCCAAATAACAGTGCCGACAAGGGCGATTGCAGCGAGAAGAACGCCAACAAGGTGACTAATTTTGAATCGTGAGTTCTGGGCCATGGCCGGATTGAGCTCCCTTCAGTTTCGTATCCACAGGGTATTACTCTAGGCTATTTTTGCTCTTGACGCGAGACCTGAAAGACCCTTTACCAAGGAGTAATGCCTGAATAGATTCCGACAGATAGTTTGGTTTTTATAAAAACTTCGGTAGAGTTGAGCTATGCAGGGCAGAGAAGAAAGGTTGATGATGGCAAAAACCGTTTGGCGTGGTGGAAACATGCTTTATCCAGTGCCAGCAGTTATGGTGAGCACTGCCGATCGAGCCGGTAGATCAAACATCATAACGGTTGCTTGGACAGGAACGGTATGCTCCAATCCACCCATGGTTTCCATCTCGGTAATGCCGCGGCGTTTTAGCCATGCATTGCTCTGCGATTCTCGCGAGTTTGTTATCAATCTAACCTCTCGCAAGCTTCAATATGCCTGCGACTGGTGTGGCGTGCGCTCTGGTGCTGATGTGGATAAGTGGCAGGAAATGAAGCTTACCCCAGAGCCAGCAGCAACTCTGAGCTATGCACCTCTTATTGCAGAGTCTCCCGTCAACCTCGAATGCAAAGTTACCAAGATCGAGAAGTTGGGAAGTCACGACTTGTTTTTGGCTGAGATTACCGCTGTGCAGGTTGACGATGCTCTTCTCGATACTTCAGGAAAACTCGATTTGGCACGTGCAGATCTTACCGCCTATTCCCATGGTGAGTACTACGCGTTAGGGGAGAAGCTCGGCACCTTTGGTTACAGTGTGCGCAAAGAGAAAAACGTCCGCTCGGCAAAAAGCCAAAGGAGCGGACGTCGATCGAAGTAAACCTGAGCCAGCAGATGGAGCAGATAAGCCCTTATGGTTTAGCTGGCAGCCTCAGGGGAGCGGCTGTAGAAAGCACGGTTATTGGGGGTCTCATCTACCTCAACCTGCGAGACTGGCAAGCTGCGCTCAACGAGTCGCTCAAATATCCACCGAGCGAGATTCTCGGCGGTGGTGCGGAAGGGGAGTATCGTGAGTGAAAACCCTTCAGCTTCGAGTGCCGCAATCGTTGAGGGGGCAAGAGAGCCCTCCTCAACCAAAAAGGTATGATCCAGCTCGTCGGCGATTTCGGCAACCAGACGCTTAAAGGCACCAAAATCCAATACCATATCGCGCGAAGTGCCATTGTCTGCCAAACCATCAGCAAGGTTTTCGGTGGTGATGGTGGCAACTATGCGCCAGCGATGGCCATGAAGATTTTCACATTTGCCATGGTAGTTTGTAAGAAAGTGCGCGCTGTCAAAATGCGCCTCGGCCTGTAATCCGTACAAGCTATTCCTCCGTTTCGGGCTGTGAGGCTGGTTGGGGATAGTGTTCAAAGAAGACTGTTTCCTCGAGGGGCTTGCGACGCCGATGTAGGTATGAAGGGCGACTTTTATCGCTGGGATACCCGAGTGGCATAACCGCGACAATGCGATAGCTTGCAGGGATTGAGAATTGCCTGCGCAGCTCGGGTGGATCGATAAGCCCCACCCAACAGCTTTTTATGCCTACATCTTCTGCAGCAAGTGAGATTTGCGTACCCACGATTGACGTATCAACAATGCCATAGTCCACAACATCTGGGTTATGTGCAGAGGCTTTTAGATCGTAGGCCAAGATGAGTACGCAAGGTGCGCCGAAGCGGCATTTCGTGCAAGCATCGATGCGTTTAAGTCCTTCCGGGCTTTGCACAACCAAAATGCGTTGTGGCTGGTAGTTTTCTGCAGTGGGAGCGAGGCGACCAGCCTCCAAGATGTACTCAAGCTTCTCAGGTTCAAGGGGCGTAGATGCGAAGTGACGCTCAGAGTAACGCGCTTGTGCTAACTCAAGAAAACTCATTTCGACTCCCTCCAAACTAAGTGTTAAGTACTACCAGCCACATGTTGAAACGTTACGAGAAGTAGGCGACACCGCTTTCAAAGATAGGCATGTATTTCTCGCCAGGAACATTTTGATAGAGATCTTGTCCACGGCGCTCCACATGGCCCATCTTGCCAAAGACACGACCGTCGGGGCTTGTAATGCCTTCGATGGCAAGGATTGAGCCGTTGGGGTTAACCGAGAGATCCATGCTGGGTTTGCCAGTCTCGTCAACATATTGCGTGGCGATTTGTCCGCCGGCTTGTAGCTCTGCGCATACCTGGTCGTTTGCAACAAAGCGGCCTTCGCCGTGCGAGATGGCAACGGTATATATTTCGCCGGTCTTGCATGCGGACAGCCATGGAGAAAGATCGCTTGCTACGCGTGTGCGTACCAAACGACTCTGGTGCCGTCCGATGGTATTAAACGTGAGTGTTGGGGCGTTGGGTGTGGCATCAACAATATCGCCGTAAGGCACGAGTCCAAGCTTTACGAGCGCCTGG
>OGQD01002190.1_pt1 | contig 11112 bp, 12 predicted proteins | sample 1553091 | NCBI WGS metagenome assembly OGQD01 (sample SAMEA2580290, study PRJEB22360) | human gut metagenome | biome: human gut; feature: human-associated habitat; material: faeces | place: Denmark | collected 2008/2010
CTTTTCCTTGCATCTATATCAAAGACGTCGGACGGGGACGAATATAACACCGTCTCCGGAAAAAACGGTCTTTTCTTGCGAATTTCGGACAGGAAACGACGGTATAGGCAGATTTTATCCGGCTATTGAAATTATTGATTGGTAAATGGTTGCTTTTTCGCTGCGATTCCGGCCTGCCCGTCTGCAGGCCTCCTGTATTCTTTCTTCTACTTCCAGCAGATTTTCTCTGAGCATTTCTATTCCTCCTTATTCAAAGTAAAACTATTGGAATACCACTTCATCGGGGCTCACGCCGGAGCCATCCTGAACGATATGGTCATAATTGTATAATCCGTAGCTGTCACCTTCCCTGACAATATAATACTCGTCATTTTCACACAGAATATCTACTTTTTTAAATACAGTATATCCCTTGTTGATATTGTAAACTCCCTGGAGAGATTTAGTCTTTCCTACGGTATATGTGTCATTTGATTCCGGTTTAATAAGAATATCGCCCTCGCTGATATCCTCCCTGCTGACACATATTTCTCCGTCTTCGGAGTCCTCATAAATATTTACAGTCCGGAACACTGCACTTCCATCTTCCTGCCGAACCATTACTCCGTCTGAGGAACTGTTTCCGCCAGATGTAATGTACTCTTCTGGTATGATATAGAATTTTTCCTCGACAACAGACGATTTGGGAATCTTAAGCCCACTTTCATCCTCAAGGATAAGTTCGATATTGAGATAACGCTCTTCCGCATAGCGGATCATCGAATTATCAAAATGAAGGCATCCATAGTATTCTCCGTCTCTTGACAGGACGGAAAAGTCAGCCCACATAGTTTCACTGTCCTTGTCTATACGGACCTTCACGCTCATGCTTTGGTTTTCATCGACAGGTCCTGCCGTCTCTCCAGCAGGTGTATTTGCTGCTGCTATCGATTCTTTAAACTGTTCCGCTGTCCTGCGGTCAAGCTGCACGATGACAGACCAATCCTCGCTCGTGATCAGACGATATGCCGGATTTCCTGCTGAGAGCTTCATCTGATCCTCAAGCGCTTTGCTCTCATATGCTGTGCGGTCAAAATTTTCTGCGGTAAACGTATCTTTTGTAAGAGATTCCAGCTCCTGAAGATAGGAAACGGTATCTTTTATGTTCTTGTACATTTTCAAGTTACTTCCAAAGAAAAGTTTTTTACTCATGATACCCTCCAGTTTCGATATTTTGTTTTCTTTTGCTTGTTTTGATTATATCTCTAAAATAGAAGAAAAGCAATAATAAAAACGAAAATAAACGAAACAAAATGAAAATAAAGCCAAAAAAGTGACAAAACCTTAACAAACTACTGAAAAATGCACAAAAAATGAAAAATGAATCTATGCAATTGTGATAAAGTTACGAAAAAGCGATAAAAACTATTGCAAAAAACAAAAAATAAATGTAAGATATAGACATCGAAACGAAAACAAAACCGAAAGCGAAACGAAAAAGAAAGGAAAGTAAAGAATTATGAGTACACAGTATAAACCAATTACAGCAATCACAATGGGAGATCCTGCAGGTATCGGACCTGAGATCGTAGTAGGAACAATGTTAAGTGAAGAAATCCACGACTGCTGCCGTCCATTCGTAATCGGAAGCATCGCAATCATGGAAAGAGCTGCAAAGGTTCTCGGAAAAGAATTGAAATACAACAAGATCGAAGATCCATCAGAAGCAAAATATGAATTCGGAACAGTAGACATCATTGAGACTGGTGATTACGATACAGACTCTATCGAATGGGGAAAAGTTCAGGCGCTTGCAGGACGGATGGCAGTTGACTGGATCATGAAATCAATCGAACTTGGACAGGCAGGAAAGATCGATGCAGTTTCTACAGCACCAATTCACAAAGGAGCAATCAAACTGATCGGCGTAAAAGAACCTGGACATACAGAGATCTATCAGAATGCAACACATTCTCCATATGCACTGACCATGTTCTCATGCCACAAATTAAGAGTATTCTTCGTAAGCAGACATATGTCACTGGTAGATGCATGTCACTACGCTACAAAAGATGTCATCCTGGAAGATGTCATCAACATCGATAAAGAGTTAAGAAAAGTCGGAATCGAGAATCCACTGATCGCAGTTGCAGGATTAAATCCACACAACGGAGATAACGGATTATTCGGACGCGAAGAGATTGATGAGATCGAGCCTGCGGTAAAAGCAGCTCAGGAAAAAGGAATCAATGCAATCGGACCTTGCCCGGCTGACTCCGTATTCCACATTGGAAAATCAGGTAAATTTGATGCAATCCTTTCTTTATATCATGATCAGGGACACATCGCTTGTAAGACATTAGACTTTGAAAAATCTGTAACACTTACATTCGGACTTCCATTCATCAGAAGTTCTGTAGATCATGGAACAGCATTTGATATCGCAGGTAAAGGAATTGCAGGATGCATCAGTATGATCGAGTCTACAAAAGTAGTTGCAGAATACGCAGCAAAACAGCACGAGAAAAAAGAAGCTTAATCAAAAGTGATAACAAGGTAATAACAGAGGTTCACAAAAGGGGTGGCGGATCCCTTTTGTGAACGGCTCATATGTGAACGGATAGAAAGAGAGGAAAGTGCCATGCCTTTGATAGGAGCAGTTGCAGATGACCTGACAGGAGCAACAACGACAGGCGTATTATTAGCGAGATCGAAAGCAAGAACAGCAGTATTTTTTAATGAGGAAGCAGCACAGGAAGCAAGAGAGACAGCATCTCTGGATGCAATCCTGATCAGCAGTAACTCAAGACCACTTCCAAAAGAGGAAGCATATGACAAAGTAAAATCAGCTACCAATGCGTTAAAAGCAATGGGCGTAAAATACTTTTCAAAACGTATCGATACAACTTTACGTGGCGGCGTAGGAGTAGAGATCGACGCAATGTTAGATCAGTTAAATGAAGATACGATAGCAGTTGTCGTACCGGCAATGCCACAGTCCAGAAGAATCCTTGTTGGCGGATATTCTGTGATCGACGGAGTTGCACTGATCAACACACCGGTTGCACAGGATGTGCGTACACCGGTAAAAGAGAATTACATACCAAGACTTCTTGCAGGCCAGACCAGAAGAAAGGTCGGACTGGTTACATTAGATCAGGTTCTGAAAGGAAAAGAAGGAATCAAAGAAGCTCTTACTGAAGTAAGAAATGATGGCGCAGGTGTCATTATTGTGGATGCGATCACATTGGAAGATGTAGATCAGATCGCACAGGCTTGTATCGATCTTGACTGGGACGTAGTCGCAGTGGATCCGGGACCGTTTACTTCAAAACTTGCATACAGAAGAGGACTCATTCAGGAAGAACAGCCGAATGTACCACCGGCGGCAAGTGAAGAAGGTAAGACTGTTCTGATCGCAGCCGGAAGTGCAACACCGGTTACGAAGAAGCAGATGCAGGTATTATGTGAAGATTCCAGACATGTCAGAATCAGTGTAGAACCAATCCCGCTGATCAATGGTGGAGATGAAGCGTTAGATGAAGCGTTCAAAGCTGTGAACAAGGCAGTTGAACTGATCGAAAGCGACAAGCAGCCAAGAGCGATCCTGTTCGAAACAGCGCTTCACGGAGAACTTTTAAATCTGGACGAAGAAGATAAAAAACGTGGCTATGCAGGCGGAATGAGTGCGAACCGTATCAATGCCGGACTTGGAACTATTATCTCACAGGTACTGGAACAGGTAGGAAGAGAGAAAATCGCCGGTCTGTATACTACAGGTGGTGACACGATGGTAAATGTATGCTATCAGCTTGGAGTTGAGTGCATCGAAGTGATGGACTACGTAATTCCACAGACAGACGTCGGAAGATTAGTCGGAAAATATGACGGACTTCCGGTCGTAGGAAAGGGCGGACTTACAGGTAATGACAATACAGCCTGCGATATCGTTGAACGTCTGTTTAAAGAATCGGCAAGATAGCATCGGGGGATACCATCCTGATCATAAACGTTAAACGCATCATAAAGAGAAAAGGAGAGAGAAAATGAGCGAAGAAAAAACACAGGTTCAGAATGCAAGAAAAGATTTAGACATTCTGAATAAAATGAAAAACCTCCCGGGAGGTCTGGTAATCATCCCATTGGTAATCGCAGTTGTACTTGCAACATTTGTACCACAGGTATTCCAGATTGGTGGATATGTAACAGCACTTTTCTATGAAGGAAATGCATGTATGATGGGATTCTTCCTGATCGTATGTGGATCTATGATCGACATCAAACAGGTAGGTATGCCGCTTTACAAAGGTGTAATTATGACAGGTACCAAGTTCTTACTTGGAGTTATTGTTGGTCTCATTGTTGGTAAGATCTGCGGACCAGAAGGATTCCTCGGAATCGCACCATTTGTATTAATTGCAACAATTACAAACTCAAACGGATCACTGTACATTTCCCTTTCTTCACAGTTCGGAAATGCAACAGATACAGGAGCTATCTCAATCCTGTCACTGAATGATGGACCATTCTTCACACTGATCGCTCTTGGTGCAACAGGACTTGCAAATATCCCGATCAAATCCCTGATCGCAGTATTAGTTCCACTGCTTATCGGATTTATCTGGGGAAATCTTGACAAAGGATTCCGCGATGCTTGTAAGACAGCTCAGCCGATCGTAACATTCTTCATGACCATTTCAATTGGTGCGAAGACAGATATCAAGACAATCCTGACAGCAGGTGCTTCCGGTATCGTACTTGGACTGATCTCTGCAGCAACAGCAGTTATCTTCTTCTTCGTAATCAACCTTCTTCTTCCAAAGAAGGAAAGAAATGCGATGGGTGCAGCCATCGGTACAACAGCCCTGAACTCAGCTATGACACCTGCTGCAGTTGCAGAAGCTGACCCTTCAATGGAAGGAATGGTAAGTATGGCAACAGCACAGTGTGCAACAGCATCTATCATTACCCTGTTCCTCTGCCCGTTCATTACAGCAGCATTTGATAAATGGATGCAGAAGAGACAGAAAGGTATTTACAGTCCGGAAGGATGGGCTTACGATAAAGTAAAAGCAAACTAATCTGAAATAGCAATATAGTACGAGTAGTACAAACATTTCCAGTCCTTTTATATGTCAAAGTATAAAAGGACTTTTCTAAAAAAGAGATAAATAAAAATCAACAGGAGGTAATGTTAAATGAGTATGGTAGAAAAAGAGACAAAAGTAGTGAATGAGAATAAGATGATGGTGAATATGACAAAAGAAGCATTGTATGACTTCCTTTTATTCCACGCATATTCCAAATTCAGCGGATTTCTGGTAAATATACTGGGACTTGCAGTTGCATTTATGGGAATCTTCTCGTATACAACCGGAAGAGTGAGTGGCATAGGAGCGGCGCTTTATCTGGTGGCAGCGGTAATATTCCTTGGCGGCACACCGTTCCAGCTTAAGATGAGAGCAAAAAAACAGGTTGTTGTAAACAGAGAATATAATGCGCCGGTAGAATATACATTTTCCGAAAAAGGAATCACACTCGAGCAGAATGGAGAAAGTAAGACATACGAGTGGGAACAGATCGAACGTGCGGTAGTTACGCCAAAGACAATTGGAATCTATTATGCACCGGAATGTGCGATGATACTTCCAAAAGAAGATTTCGGAGATCAGTTTGTACCGATTTTTACAACAATTGCAACACAGTTAGGACAGAGTAAGGTAAGAATGAGATAACAAATGTTCTCAAAAAGGAGCTGTCTGTATGCTTGACAATTGATATAAAAAGTGTAAACTGATTTATTAAGAGGATAGTTGCGGGGAGGCTGCCATGGAAGAACGTAGAAATGAGATATTAAAAGAACTTGACAGAAAAGGAAGAGTAAAAGTTACAGATCTGAGCAAAGAATTCGGCTGCTCAGAGGTAACGATAAGAAATGACATCAAAGCGATGGATATAGAAGGGTTGTTGAAACGTACCCATGGCGGAGCAGTAAAGGTCGAGACAGAGACGGAACGGAAGTATTCGGCAGAGACGATCTACCGGAATGTTACACAGAAGAAGCAGATTGCAGAGGCAGCATATGAATTTCTGGATGACAGGGATACGATCATTATTGATGATGCATCAACCAGCTTTTACCTTGCACAGGAGATTAAGAATCATCCGGAGAAGCGGATCGCAGTTGTAACCAATTCTCTGATTGCGGGAAATGAACTTGCGGGAGTCGGACATGTGGAATTGTTCATGATCGGCGGATATGTAACCGGGCATCTCGCTGCCACGATGGGAGATGTGGCAATTCAGAATATGTCAAAATTTCATGTAGATAAAGCGTTTATCGGAGTGCACAGTATTAATTTCAATGTAGGACTTACATCGATTGCCACACCACAGATGGAAGTGAAAAAGGCGATCATGAAGGCGGCAGAGAAAGTATATGTACTGGCAGACAGCAGTAAGTTTGGCGGAGGCTATCTGTCTGTAATCTGTCCAACGAATGAAGTGGATAAGATTATTACAGATGATGGAGTATCAAAAGAGGATATCCAGAAGGCAAAAGAACTGGATATACCGTTGGTTATCGCGTAACGGGAGAGGTACGGATGGAAAGACAGCAGAAAGCCTATAAAGGTGTCATAGACTATTTTAAAAAGAAGATCATGGACGGAGAATTGCGTCCGGGAGAAAAATTGCCGCCGGAGAGAGACATTGCAGAACGACTGAACGTGAGTCGTAATTCGGTGCGGGAAGCAATTCGTATCATGGATATGACAGGAGTGATCTCTTCACAGCAGGGATCAGGAAATTACATTACATGTGAGTTCCAGAAGAGCCTTGCGGAGACCATGACAATGATGTTCGCTATGGATCAGATCGATTATAAGCAGATCAGCCAGATTCGTCAGGCACTGGAATGCCTGGCATTTTCGCTTGCCATAGAACATGCATCGGACGAACAGATAAAAGAAATGGAATCATTGGTAAAAGAGCTGGATAAAAGTACCGATGATGTAAAGAATGCGGCTCTGGATAAGAAGCTTCATTTTATGCTTGCACAAAGTTCGGGGAATATTCTGGTACTGGATTTTCTGGAAGCGTGTTCCGGCGTTATAGATTCGTTTATTCATGATATGCGTGCAGCGATTCTGCGCACGGAAGAACGGAAAAAATTGTTAAATGAATGTCATAAAAAATTGATAGAAGCACTGAAAGAGAAAGATGAAACGAAAGGTCAGGAAGCATTAAAACGCCATTTTATGCTGATCAATGAGATTCTGGAAGAGCGGGAAAATAGAAAAATATAGGGAGCATAAAAGGAAAGAGGCTTTGCCAAGAAGCCATATCTCAGAGAATCCCTTCCGACAGAAAACCTGGAATTGATGAACGGAATTAAGAGGGTGTTTGATCCGAAGAATATTTTGAATCCACACAAAGTTGCACAGTTATAAATTACTGTCAGATAGAAGAACTTTTGACATATAATTTCATATTTTATAGCAGATGGGAGTATATCCTGTCTGCTATTATTTTGCATATCTATAATAGGAAAGGAATGGAACTATGGCGTATTCGATCATGTTGGATGCCGGACACGGCGGTGCAAAAGATCCTGGAGCAGTCTATGAAGGACGTCAGGAAAAAGATGACAACCTGAAACTTGTGCTGGCAATTGGAGAGATACTGTCGGACAGAGGACTGGATGTAGAATATACGCGGACAACAGATGTCTATGAAACACCTTATGAGAAGGCGATGAAAGCAAATAATGCGGGAGTTGATCTTTTTGTTTCTATTCACAGGAATTCGTTTCCTGTAGATAATGAAGTGGAAGGTGTGGAAAGCCTGGTCTATGATCTGTCCGGGTTAAAATATGAAATGGCACAGAATATCAATGAGCAGCTGGAAGGTGTAGGGTTTGTGAATCTGGGGGTGAAAGCAAGACCGAATCTTGTAGTCTTGAAACGTACAAAGATGCCGGCGGTGCTGGTAGAAGTCGGATTCATCAATTCGGATACAGACAATCAGCTGTTTGATGATAATTTCCAGGATATTGCACAGGCAATCGCGGATGGAATCCTGGATACACTGGAAAGTAACGGCCTGATCCAGGAAGAAAAAGTTCCGGTGTACCGGGTGCAGGTGGGACTGTTCCGCAATCAGCGCTATGCGAACCGGCTGCTGAATGAGCTGCTGGAACAGGAATATCCGGCATACATTGACCGGTCCGGTCCGTATCACAGAGTCTATGTGGGTGAATTTGACAACCTGAATGATGCGGTACAGATGGAACGGCGCCTGAAACGGGCAGGATATCAGACATTGATCGTACAATGAAAAAATTAACATAGATTTTTCATTACTGAGATATTCTATTTAACATAGCCTTCTTATACTTGAATCAGCAAATGAGATAGAGAGAAGATTCAAGGAAAACGGGAGGCGTTTTGAGATGAAAAGTTTATGGAATATGTTGAATAAAGAATTTACAATAGAAGGAGCGGTCAGTGCATTTCTGGTGATCAATATCATTGCCTGGACGCTGATCACAATGGGAGTAGGGATGCTGGTTTGTAAGTTCCTTGGGTTCTCGATTGGCGGTAACATGACGAATCTTATGTGTGCGGGAATCTATGGCGGTCTGATCGTGGGATTGATCGGAGGAATCCTGTATCTGTATGAGTTATACAGACATCATTCTATGGAATAATAAGAATAAATATATAATTATAATGTAATAAAAAGATCTGCTTTACAGAAAAATGTAGGGTAGATCTTTTTGTGTACAGAGGTTTTCTGTATGATGAGGAATGGAAAGCAGATTGACATGGCAGTATTTTCATAATATGATGGAATTACTTTGAGAAAAGATGAAGAAACAAGAGTATCAGGAGAGACGGAGGATTATCAATATGGCGGGTAGATAGATTGGAATTTAAAGAAAAACTGGCGGGAATTCTGGCGCTGGCAGAAGGACAGAATGGAAAGATCACAGTAGATGAAGTGGAAAAATACTTTGAAGAAGACGGACTTTCACAGGAACAGATGAATCTGGTCTGTGATTATCTGTTATCGATGAAAATGGCGGTAGTCGGATACAAACAGACCGGAGGAACGGTAAAAGAGGCTGAGAAAGAAGAAAAACAGCCATTAAGTGCAGAAGAACAGAAATACGTGGAAGAATATCTGCGCGGACTCGGGGATATGAAAGAAGAGACACAGGAAGAAGTACGTATGGCTTATTATCTGCCGAAAGTAGTGGAAGAAGCGGTCAGATTGCATCATCCGGAAGTGTTTATCGGTGACATGATCCAAGAGGGAAATATAGCATTGATGGTCGCATTGAAAGAGATTCCGAAGGAAAAAGACGAAGAAGAGATTCTGGAACAGGTGCGTGCCGGAATGATGGCTTCCCTGGAGTCGCAGACAGAGGTGAAAAGAAGAGATCACAAGATGGTTGAAAAAGTGACAGAACTTGATGAAGCAATTAAGAGTATGAAAGAAGAGTACGGACGGAAAGTCAGTGTAGACGAAGTGGCAGAACGTCTCGGAATCAGTGAGGATGAGATCGAAGATATTCTGAAACTTGCCGGAGAAGAGGTAAAAGACGAAGAATAATGAGATATGAAAAAGGAGACGGGGTTAATCCTCGTCTCCTTCTTCATCTTCCGGTTTCGGTTCCGGCAGATATAAATGTACGCTTTCGATTCTGTTTTTATCTAATTTCTCTACAACCAGATGGATGCCGTCTTCGGTGGTGACGCCGTCGCCGATCTCAGGAAGACGGTCCAGATGCTCGATAATGAATCCACCGACGGAATCATACTCTTCTGAGGTCAGGTCAAGATTGAGCCTGTCGTTTAAGTCATCCAGATTCGTGGAGCCTTCTACGATGTATTCCCGCTCTCCGATCTGCTTTATGAAGTCTTCTTCATTCTCATCATATTCATCGTGGATTTCGCCAACAATCTCTTCAAGGATATCTTCCAGGGTGATCAAACCGGATGTTTCACCGTATTCATCCAGCACAATAGCGATATTAAAAGAGGCATCCCGCATTTCCACGAGCAGCTCGGATATATTTTTATATTCGTAAGTAAAATATGCTTCGCGCAGTATGTTGCGCACAGAAAATTGCTCCGTACTGTCAAAAAGCAGAAGATCTTTCATATTAATAGTACCAACCACATTATCCGTTGTGTCTTCGTAGATCGGAAGACGGGTGAATTTATCTTCCCGGAAGATATTAATCAGTTCGTCGTAGGTGCTGTTGATATCCGCAAAGGTCACATGTACTCTTGGCACCATGACGTCCTTTGCCTTGGCGTCTCCTAGATCAAAGACGTTGTAAATCATTTCCTTTTCCTCGGATTCGATCACACCGTCTTCGTGGCTTACATCCACGATAGTCCGAAGTTCGGACTCTGTCATTGTACGGCTCTGAGCGCTGGGATCAATGTGAAGCAACGCCAGAACTCCCCTGGAAAGAAGGTTGATCAAAAAGATCAGCGGAGTCATAATCCGGGTGAATGTCTTGATGATCGGAGAATAAATCAGAGAGACTTTTTCCGGATAAAGGGTAGCCGTCGTCTTCGGTGTGATTTCCCCGAAGAGGAGGATCAGGATTGTAATAGCGGCATTGGCAATGACGATAGCAGAGCCGCCGAATTTGTAAGCAATACTGGTCGTAAGGGATGATGCGGAAAGATTGACAACATTATTCCCGATCAGAATAGCAGTTAACATTTGGGAGGAATGTTCGGAAAGCCAGAGTACCATCTTGGCACGTTTATTCCCCTCGTCCGCAAGAGAACGCATGCGGATCTTGTTCGCCATCGTAAGGGAAGTTTCCGCGGAAGAAAAGAATGCGGAAAGTGCTAATAAACATATGAGAATCACAATTTGTATGACTGTTGACGAGTCCAATGAAAAGTTCACTCCTTTTGATAAATATAATAAATGATACTGCTTTCTATATTATCGTATTTTTACCGATTTTGCAAGAGTTCATTGAATTTGGACGGCCTTTGATGTATGATAAGACAATAAACTGGAAACAGAATAGTATCAAAGAATATTTGGAGAATAGATATGAACAGAGAGTTTTATGAAAAACTGTGCGGATGCATGGAA
>OGQD01002192.1_pt1 | contig 11102 bp, 7 predicted proteins | sample 1553091 | NCBI WGS metagenome assembly OGQD01 (sample SAMEA2580290, study PRJEB22360) | human gut metagenome | biome: human gut; feature: human-associated habitat; material: faeces | place: Denmark | collected 2008/2010
TTACCGTAAGTGTATTGGTTCCTAATCTGATTAATGTTATTACACCTAACGGAGACGGAATAAATGATTTTATTGATTATTCTGCACTCGCCGGAAAACAAAATCTTGTTTTCAATATTTTCGACAGATACGGTGCGCAGATTCATAAAGCCGACAAATCCAATAAATACAAATGGGACGGAACCGCAAACGGAAGAAAAATATCTACCGGAAACTACTGGTACTCCGTATCATGGAATGAAAATGACAAGAAAAACACTCCTGTTAAATATTCGGGCTGGATTCTTGTAAAAAACCGTGACTAAATAATTTAAAACAAACATTACCTTATAATTTTTTTAGCATGAATTTAAAATTACTTTCAAGAGCAATGTATGCGGGAGCCGTCTTGGCAGCTTCTACGGCAGCAGCTCAAAACTTCCAGCCAATGCTCATTTCATCCGGACTTAATTCCGATGTTATTGCAAACGGAGTCGGATCTTCCGCAGTAACTACCTCCACCGATGTAGACGGCGTTTCATTCGCTTTTGTATCGAGAGATTTTCAACTGACTTCTTCCAGTACTCCCCTTACTTACGGTTTACCGAATGACGGCATCGTAAACAGTGTGGTTTCCACAACTCCGGGATTATCTTATAAATTAGCCAGTTACAGTGCAAACAATTCCCTGAAGCTGGCTAACCAGAATGACTCCGGCACAATAACTTTCTCAACGCCGATGGCAGCATTTAAATTATATATGCTTGCAACCAGCGGAAGCGGTGCCTCTACCGTTACGGTAACCGTTAATTTTACCGACAACACTTCCCAGACCTTTACAGGAGTTGCCGTTTCAGACTGGTATAACGGAACCGGATTCGCAATACAGGGATTCGGAAGAATCAACAGAACAAACGACACTCTGGAATCAGGAAGCGGAACCAATCCGAGATTGTACCAGACATTGCTGACGTTAGATGCTGCCAATCAGACAAAGCCCATCCAAAGCATTACAATTACCAAAACATCAACCGCACAGGGTTACACCAATGTTTTTGCATTTTCGGCAGATGCTTACTCCACTTGTGCGCCTCCTACATTGAATGCGGTAGGAACTCTTACGGCAAATTCCGCAGCGGTTTCATGGACACCTGCAACGGGAACGACGGCTACCACGTATGATATTTATTACAGCACAACCAATACACCTCCGGCTGCGGCAGCAACGCCTAATCTTCCGGGAGTTTCGGGAACCTCAACTACAATTCCGGGTTTAAATCCTAATACTACCTATTATTATTGGGTAAGAGCAAACTGCAGCGGTGCAGCAAGCCAGAGTGCATGGTCTTTTTCAGGTACATTCAAGACGTTATGCGGAGCCATGACTTCTATGTTTGAGGATTTTGAATCTTACGCCACAGGAAATATTGTACCGGATTGCTGGGCAAGAATTATTGACACCAACGGAACCCAGACCATTACAACAACAACGCCGGCTTCAGGTGTAAGAAACATTTATCAGTACAGTACAACAACGCAAAATCCAACAACGGTTGTTCTTCCTCAGTTCAGCAATATTAATGCAGGAACACACTGGTTAAGATTAAAAGCAAGGGTAAGCACAGCGACAGGAACGCTGAATGTAGGATACGTTACGGATCCGGCAAACAGCTCAACATTTGTATTGTTACAGGCTTTAAGCATCAGCAACACCACTTACGGTTCAACAAGCGAATATTCAGTGATCGTTCCTTCTTCTGTTCCTTCCAATGCAAGACTGGCGATCAGAAATACAGCAGACGGAAAATCTTACTATTACGATGATGTCTACTGGGAACCTCTTCCGTCATGTTTTGCTCCTTCTGCATTAACTTCGTCTAATGTTTTAGCAAACAGCGCAGGAATTTCATGGACGGCTCCGGCTTCTGCTCCGGCGGGCGGATATGAATATTATTACTCTACAAACAGCACTGCACCAACGGCAGCAACTACTGCATCTGGAACCAGTACAGCTACTTCAACAACCATCAACGGGCTTGCTCCGGCTACAACTTACAACATCTGGATAAGATCTGCATGCAGCAGCTCAAATAAAAGCACCTGGTGGGGACCTATCTCTGTTACAACGGCATGTGCCACATTATCTGCGCCATTTACACAGACTTTTGACAATGCAGCCGTACCGAATTGCTGGACGAATACCAATCCGGGAAGTACAACAGCGAATCTTTTATGGAAATTTTCAGGAAGCGCCGATTATGGAGCCAACCTTGCCAATAATGGAAGAGCTGCAGGAACTTATGCGTGGGTAGACGCGAGCTCTCCGTACAGCGGAGCGGGAGCCAATACAGTACAACTGGTTACTCCTTCTATAAATTTAGCAGGATTAACGTCTCCTTATATTTCATTTGAATGGTTTAAAAATCATTCTACCTCTACAAGTACTACAGTGAGTCCTTCAACCTATGATAACAACAAACTTACAGTAGAAGTAAACAGCGGAAGCGGATGGGTTTCTCTATGGAGCGATACCTCCAATTCCAACCAATGGAGACCTGTAGGAATTCCTTTGCCTTCATCTTACATAGGGACAACCATTCAGGTGAGATTTACGGTAGATAAAAATGTAAATGGCAACGGTTATTTTTATGACGATGTATTGCTGGACAATGTTGAGGTAAAACAGAACCCTGTTTTGGCTACAGGCGAAGTTTCAGCGGCTAAAAATACAGTTAAAGTATATCCGAATCCTTTCAAAGATACCGTAAGCATTTCAGATATTGAAAAAGTAAAATCCATGAGCATCAGCGATGTTTCGGGAAGAATTATTAAAACTGTTGAAAATCCTTCAAAAGAAATTAATGTAAGCACATTAAATTCAGGATTATACTTATTCATTATCCGATGGAAAGACGGTTCTCAGTATACCGTAAAAGCCATAAAAAATTAGGTAATTATACGCTGCTTTACACAAACCTAAAAATAAGTTGTTTAAACTCATTTTAAATTTAACCGCAAAAGAGACAAAAGACTTTATGGGATTTATTTAAAGTATTTCAAAAGTCTGCAAAGAGAAAAAATCTTTGATTTTTAAACTTATGTGCTCTTTTTCCATTTAAGTAGTAAACTTAAACAACTAAAGTGTTACAATCTTTTGCATCTTTTGCGGTAAAAAAAGTTTAGACAAGTTTAATATAAATACCAACTGTCATCGTTGGTATTTATATTAATTTAAAATTTTACAAAATGGAACATCAAAACAAAACTATTTTTAAAGAGAAGTTCGATAAAGATGTTGAACAAATTATAAATATTTTAAAAGATAGAGGACTTAAAAACTTCAGAAATCCTACTTGAAGCAGTCATTGAGAGGTTCAGAAGTCTCCCCTTCGGTTAACAATTTATGAAAGTCTTCAATTTTCATTTCAACAGATATTGTAGAACCATCTGTAAGTTTTACAGTAATATAGTTTGTTCTGCCACGAGATTCTTCGTGTACTGATGAAACACTGGCTGTATTAATGATAGCTTTTCCATTAAAGCCATCAAGCTCGATAAATTTAGTCATAATTTTATGTTTTTTAGTCATCAAATATACAAATAAACCATTTACATTTTGTATATCTAGAGAAATATTTATCGACCAAAAGGAAGCATTAGTTTTTAAATATGTTCGTATAAAGTAACTTATAATTACCAAAATTAATTATTAATATTTACTTTCGCAGAGGTATGTAAAAATGCATCTGCTTCCAGAACCTTCGGAATTTCCGGAGGTTTTATTTTGGAAGTTCAGGCAGTGTTATTTTTTCCGTTTTGGAGGATAACGTTCTTAAAAATGCTTCCAGCTGTGAAATTTCTTCATCCGACAGCTCAAGCATTCTCACCATACCCGATTTTTGAGAATGCAAAGTAATTCCTTCATATATGGTAGATCTTTTCTGAGAATATTCGGGATTTCCCTTGCTGTAAAATTCAATCACTTCTTTTAAACTTGTCATAGAACCGTTGTGCAAATAAGGTGCAGTTTTGGAAACCTCTCTTAAGCCCGGAACCCTGAATTTTCCTGCATCATCCGCAACTTTTGTCACTGCATACCTTCCAAGATCCTCTCCTTTTTCGCCCAGTAAAGAAGTTCCCACATTTTCAAACCTGTTATTTGAAAAATATCCCGAATTGTGGCAGTTGATACACTGCGCTTTTGTTCTGAAAAGATGAAGCCCCATCAATTCATCATTGGTATATACTTCGGGCTTTCCGTCGATAAACGCATCAAACTTACTTGGAGAACTTTTTATCGTTCTTTCAAACGTGGCAATGGCTTTGGAAATACGGTCTTTGGTAACAGTTTTATCGCCAAAAGCTTTTTCAAATAAAATCTCATAGCCTTTTATCTTTGCAATTTTTCCTGCCGCAATATCAATATGTTCACTCATTTCTCTCTGATCCTGAATCGGCATCTGCGACTGTTCTTCCAGAGATTTTGCTCTTCCGTCCCAAAATAGAGATCTTGCAAAGGCAGCATTCAGAATGGTCATTGCATTTCGGGTTCCGAGCTGTCGGTCGTGCCCGAAAGAAACCGTTCTGCTGTCGCCCCATCCCAATTCCGGATCATGACAGGAAGCACACGCAATCTGATTTGATTTTGAAAGTCTGGGATCGAAAAAAAGCGTTTTTCCTAAGAGTTCTTTTTCGGAAGAATAGGGATTATCTTTCGGAAACTCCACCTCCGGCAAATGTCCGATTTCCACAAAAGTTGGGGCAGATTCGGGATCAAGAACAGGTTTTGGCCATTGCGAAGAATCGCCTGAAGAATATAGTTTTCTCAGATTATCCAAGAACGTGTTTTTCTGATTGATTTCTTTTTGAACCTTACTGTTTAAGCAATTATTCAAAAGCGAAACCAAAAGAAATAAGATCAAAATCCAACTTAAACTATTCTTCACGATTATCCGGAGTTTTAGCAAAAATAGGATATTTAATTGTTTTTTAGAATACTTTAAATTCATCTACAAAACAAACTTGTTTACCTTAATAGCAATAATCATCGCAACGACGAAAAATATTTATTAAATATGGTCTTGTTTTAAGGCGCAAAGATTTTATCTACGATAAAATTAAGCATAATCACTATTGAAAATCTTTGATTTTCTTGCGCCTTAAAGATTTGAGACTAATAAAAACCCTGCGCGTTTGCGTTTTCCAATAAGACTATTTTTATTTTAAAAAGTTTAAACAAACTCAACATTTAAAATTTTTACTTTAAACAACTTAAAAGTCTAAACCATTTTATTTAAATTTCAAAAAAATCATGTTTTCTTAAAAATTTTAAGCCAATAAAAATCTTTAAAATCCGTTTTTCACATGAACTTTTCCCGAACGTTGCCAAAGTTCAGATTAAAGCATTAATTTTATACTCTCTTCACATACAGGAGATGTAATAATTTATATTTAACGAATTATTCAAATAATAAACAAACTTACATGCAGACATTATCATTTAAAATTGCCACTACCGCAGCAGCAATTTGTTTCAGTACGGCAGTTTTTGCCCAGCAGAAATATTCTGTGAGCGGTACTGTGAAAGATAAGAAAAACGGAGAGCTTCTGATTGGCGTTACGGTGAAAGTTGCTGAAGATCCTACGATTGCTGTGGTAGCCAATGATTACGGTTTCTACTCGCTTTCTCTTCCCAAAGGAAATTATACTTTGATGATCTCTAATCCCGGGTTTAAAGATTTTACGAAAAGTATTACCGTAGAAGATAATATCAAGCAGAATCTGGAACTGAGTTCCGGAGAAAACGAAGCGGAAGAAAGAACCGGAAAAATAGATGAGGTGGTAATTTCAGGGGTAAAAAAAGATAAAAATCTTACTTCTGCACAGATGGGAACCGAAACCTTAAGCATTAAAAATATTGAAAAACTTCCTGTTCTGTTTGGAGAAAAAGATGTTCTGAAAACCATACAGCTTCTTCCCGGAATCAAAAGCAACGGCGAAGGAAACAGCGGGTTCAGTGTAAGAGGCGGTGCGACAGATCAGAATCTGATCTTACTGGATGAAGCAGCCGTTTATAATGCATCCCATTTGCTCGGCTTTTTCAGTACTTTTAACAGTGATGCGCTGAAAGATGCAAGCATCATCAAAGGAAACAGTCCTGCCCAATACGGAGGAAGGCTTTCTTCGGTTCTGGATGTGAAAATGAAGGACGGAAACAACAAAGAATACAATGTAAACGGAGGATTGGGATTAATCAGCAGCCGACTGAGCGTGGAAGGTCCTATTCAGAAGGAAAGATCTTCTTTCATTGTTTCGGGAAGAAGAACGTATGCCGATGTTTTTCTAAAAGCAACAGACGATTTCAAAGACAGCAAATTATATTTTTATGATCTGAATTTAAAGGCCAATTATCAGATCAATGAAAACAACCGTTTGTATTTATCCGGCTATTTTGGGCGTGATGTTTTGGGATTAGGCGATACTTTTTCAAGCGACTGGGGAAATACGACGGCTACCCTAAGATGGAACAGCATCATCAGCAGCAAACTATTCTCCAATACGTCTTTAATTTACAGCAACTACAATTATAATGTAAGCTTAAGCAGCAATAACAATACTTTCGGACTGAGTTCCAAGATTGAAGACTGGAACCTGAAGCAGGATTTTTCATGGTTTGCTGGGAATAAGCATTCGGTGAAGTTTGGGTTGCAGTCTATTTATCATACGATTACACCAAGCAGCGCTTCCGGAACGAGTGTGAGCAGTTATCCGAGAAACCCGAGATATTCCTGGGAAAATGCTTTCTATATTAATGATGATTATAAAGCTACCGAAAAACTGACGATCAACTACGGAGCCAGACTTTCCCTGTTCAGCGTTTTGGGAGGTGATGTGTTTAACACCTATGAAAACGGAGTTCTTACAGATTCTGAATTTGTTGAAAAAGGAAAATTCGGAAAAACATATGTTAATGTAGAACCGAGAATTACGGCAAACTACAGGATTAACGAAGTAAGCAGCATTAAAGGAGGCTATTCCAGAAATACTCAGAATTTACACCTTTTAAGCAACAGCGGAAGCGGAAATCCTACGGATCAGTGGATTGGAAGCAGCTTTACGGTAAAGCCTGAAATTGCAGATCAGGTAAGTTTGGGCTACAGCCGAAATTTCAGCAACAACAATTATGAAATCAATACTGAAATCTACTACAAGTCTCTTCAGAATCAAATCGATTATAAAAACGGAGCCCAGATTACTTTCGATACAGCAGCAGATGTGGAAAGCGAACTGCTGTTCGGAAAAGGAAGAGCCTACGGATTTGAAATCATCGCCAAAAAGAAAAGCGGAAGATTAACCGGATGGATTTCCTATACCTTATCCAAAACGGAGAGAAAAATCGACGGAATCAATAATAATGAATGGTACAACGCGAGACAGGATAAAACGCATGATCTTTCAGTTGTTGCCACTTATCAGCTGAATCCGAAATGGACTTTTTCAGGGCTTTTTGTGTACAGCACCGGAAATGCAGTTACGTTCCCAACCGGAAAGTATGAACTGAACGGACAGACGGTTTTCCAGTACAGCAGCAGAAATGCAGACAGAATGCCTGCTTACCACAGACTGGATTTTAATGCAACGTACGAACCTGTAAACAACAAACGCTTTAAAGGATCATGGTCTTTCGGAATTTATAATATTTACGGCAGAGAAAATGCTTACACCATCACTTTTGAAGACAATCCGGATAAGCCGGGAACAACACGTGCAATGCAGACTGCCCTGTTCAGATGGGTTCCAAACATTACGTATAATTTCAAATTTTAATTCATGAAAAATATATTTTTAATCATACTGTCTTTATTTTTAGTCACTTCCTGCGAAAAAGAAATAGATCTTGATCTCGAAGATCAGAGCGGACAGATTGTGATCGAAGGAAACATTACCGATCAGGCGGGCCCCTATTTTGTGAAGATTACCAAATCCGTAGCCTTTACACAGACGAACCAATATCCTGCCGTTACAAATGCACAGGTTGTTTTAAGTGACAATACAGGACAAACGGAAACGCTTCAGTATGCAGGAAACGGAAATTACAAAACATCCACCTTTGTGGGACAGCCCGGAAGAATTTATACGTTAACCATTAACGCAGAAGGAAAACAGTATACCGCGCAGAGTACAATGCCACAGGCTGTTTCTTTTGACGGTCTGGAGCAGGATTCTTTCCTTGTGGCAGGACAGACGAGCTATACGCTTCTGCCTCTTTTCGTTGATCCGGCAACTTTAGGAAACCGTTATCTGTTTGTCTATACCGTAAACAGCAATCCGAAAAAATTCTTCTCCGAATTTTCCGATAATGTGAACAACGGATTACCGAACCAAAGACCTCTTCTGCTTCCCAACGACGACAGCAACGCGAATGATATCAAAGTGGTTGCAGGAGATGTTATCCATGTAGAAATGCAGTGTATTGATGATAAAGTGTATACCTATTATTCTGCACTTCTACAGCTTTCAGGAAGCGGTCCCGGCGGAGGAATTACTCCCGCCAATCCGCCAAGCAACATCAGCAACGGCGCTTTGGGCTATTTTTCAGCACATACTGTAAGAACAAGAACTGCTGTTATTCAGTAAAAAATTAAATAAAAGCTATCTGTACTTTCCGGATAGCTTTTTTTGTTTCCTGTAAACAACTGACGTTTCAGCCTTTAAAAATTTATTATAGAATTAATACGATGTGATGTAACAAATATTCTCTTTACGGTGTCTTATGTAGGAAACATAGTTTTTTTTACATGAAAAATATTTTGATACCGATTGCCTTTTTAGCAGGCATATTTACATTTGCACAGGCTGAAAAGGATACTATAAAATCGAAGGAGAAGGCTATTGAAGGAGTTACCGTAACGGTAAGAAAACCAACCATTGAATCCAAAGTAGACAGAACCGTTTTTAATGTTTCCAACAGCTCTATTCTCGCAGGAAACACGACTTGGGACGTCTTGAGAATGACTCCGCTGGTAAGTATTGATAACAATGATGCCATAAAAGCTGAAGGAGAAACCGTAACCGTTTACATCAACGACAGGAAGTCTGTTTTTACAGGAAAGGAACTGAAAGAATACCTCAAAACCATTCCTGCGGATAATCTGATGAAAATTGAGGTGATTACAAGTCCGTCTTCGCGATATGAAGCAACAGGATCTGTCATCAATATTGTATTGAAAAAGCGTGATGATGAAGGAATTAAAGGGAGCGTTACTTTAAACAACAGACAGAACACCAAAAACTCTCAGTATACCAACCTGAATTTAAATTATCACCGTAAAAGCTTTACACAGACCTTCATCGGAAGCTACAGCGACAATACCAACGTACAGAGCAATTCCAGTCTTTATAAAGTGGATGCAGAAAATTCTGAAACCTACAGAAATTCTAAAACAATAGGGAGATACAAAAGTCCTTCCCTTTCTTCCACTTCAGAATTTGAACTGAATAATAAAAATACAGTAGGTGTAATTCTTGAATATTACCAAAGCAACTCTTCTTCCAATACCGATGCAGACGGATTGAGAAATGTTAACGGACTCTTCGAAAATTCTTATCTTCAGAACCAAAATTCTACGGGACTTAACAGAAACTTCGGCTCCAATATTTTTTATAAATGGTATGATAAGGAAAAGAATAAAATCCTTGACATTAATTTGGGTTCCAATTACTACGGACAGTCAAGTGACGATTATTTTGTAAAAAATATGGTGTACAAATCCAAACCGGATGAAAAACAGGAGATAGGAGTTCTTACAGATACCGAAAACAGAAATTATTATCTGAAAGTAGATTACACGCAGCCTATCGGAAAAGAAGGCGGAAATTTTGAAGTCGGCGGAAAGATCGATTTCAATAATAATGTGATCCCAAACAGCTTATATGGAAATATGCTTACGGGGCTCAGTTCCGGAGATATTTTCCACTATGAGGACAACATCAGTTCCCTGTACGCCAACTACAGCAAAACATTCTTCAAAAAGCTGGAAACCAGAATCGGACTCCGTTATGAATACATCGATTATAAAATACGTCAGGATAATGCAGGAACTTCGAGAAGAGATTCTTACGGAAAACTGCTGCCCAATATTTTATTGAAATATTCTTTTTCAGACAATTATGATTTAAGTTTAACGTATAACAAAAATATCTGGAGACCGTGGTATGCGGAATTCAATCCGTTCATGATCCCGAACAGCGACGGATTCTACAGCCGTGGAAGCATCGATCTGGAACCCAACCCAAGCGACAGGGTTTATATGAAGTTAGGCATTCATAAAAAATACTTTATCTCTGCGAGATATATGTTTACCGATCAGGATTACTGGACCAATTATGTAACGGGAACGATTAATGACATCAACGGAAATCCTCAAAACATCACCATTACGCAGCCCTCCAACTTTTTCGGGAAAGTGCATAAATATTATGTTTTTGCCAATACAAACCAGACTTTCTTCAAAAATAAATTTACGGTGAATCTTGGTCTAGGATGGTATTATATTGACAACAGCGATTTTAACAGGAAAAATGGTTTGGAAAATGCCAATAATTACATCAGCTATCTGAGTGCTTCCACCAACCTTACGTATACGAATCTGTTTAATAAAAACATCAACCTGAGCGCATGGGTAGAAGTGTCTAACCAGAATAACGGAAATTCCACAACGAACAAAGCGAACGTCTTTCATAATATTTCTGCCACAAAGATATTCCCGAAAACCCAGATGGAAGTCAGCCTTCAGCTCATGAATATTTTCCAGAGACCGAATTATGATGCCACCACTTTTGTGCAGGGAGGAACTTTCCGAAATGCTTCGAAATGGGACTGGTACGGAGCATCTATTTCATTTGTAAAACGTTTCGGAAACCAGAAAGTAAAAGAAAATACCAAAACCGACGTTGAGAAAAACGGCGGCGGCGGAAAATAATTTTAATGTTAAATTTTAGTACGGACGATGGATGAATTTTCATTGTCCGTTTTTTTTATTGAGTTTATTTCAACTTTTTTAAAACAAAAATATTCTTGTTGGAAAACGCAAAGACGCAGGATTTTTATTCGTCTCAAATCT
>OGQD01002196.1_pt1 | contig 11079 bp, 10 predicted proteins | sample 1553091 | NCBI WGS metagenome assembly OGQD01 (sample SAMEA2580290, study PRJEB22360) | human gut metagenome | biome: human gut; feature: human-associated habitat; material: faeces | place: Denmark | collected 2008/2010
TAGGCAAACGATATATCGGCGTTTTTCTCGATCCGGTACTAGCCTGTAACTTCCGCTGTAAGATGTGTTATTTCAGCGACGAGGAAAAAAGGAAAAGTCTGCGAGGTACACTGAAATATGAAGAAATAGAAGCCATTGCCGGAAGCCTGTTCCACCGTGCCTTGAAACTTCAGATCGGTTGCGGAGCGGAACCGACTTTGCATAAGGATCTGGTAAAAATCATTGCACTGGGTAAACGATACAACGTCCCTTACGTTTCACTCACGACAAACGGGAATCTGCTGACAAAAAAGCAGTTAGCCGTTGCTGTAGAAAACGGGTTGGACGAGTTGACACTATCGGCACATGGTTTTACCCGCGAAACATACGAGTATCTGATGACAAACGGTAAATTCGACTTGTTCCGCAGGCTGCTCGCCGACGTCGCAGAAATAAAGAAACAACATCCGCAGTTCAAGTTGCGCATCAATTATACGATCAACAACGACAATCTCGAAGAACTAAACCGGATATGGGAAGTCGTCGGAGACGAACTGGATATCCTGCAACTCCGCCCGATACAAAAGATCGGAGAGAGCGAATACCAGGATTTCGATCTGACTAATATCTATGCGAGGTACGATGCCATACTGGTTCCGCTAATAGAAGAATGCCGCCGCAAGCATATCATCTGCCTGGCTCCCGACAAGCAGAACATCATCGTGCTGGAGGAAAACGACGCAGACGACAACAGTATCGAAAAGATTACATACTGCTATGTTTCTCCCCAAGAATGCTGGCAAGATGAATTCGATTACCGGACGGAGACATTCGAGTCATATGCTGCTGCCCATCACATGGGAAGAAAACTGCTTTGGAAGGTCTTCGGACGAAAAGCCCGCCGGAAAGCGGATGTAACACGCAAGATGAACTATAACATCAAGTAAATAAATATATGGCAATACAAATAGGAGATAAAGCTCCCGAAGTTCTGGGACTTGACCAGAACGGGAAAGAGATAAAGCTAAGCGATTTCAAAGGCAAGAAGTTGGCGCTCTATTTCTACCCGAAAGACAATACCAGCGGTTGTACAGCTGAAGCGTGCAGTCTGCGGGATGGCTACAAGGAATTGCAAGCTGCTGGCTACGAAGTAGTGGGTGTCAGCAAAGACAGTGCCAAGTCTCATCAGGGATTTATCGCAAAACAGGAACTCCCTTTCAGCCTCATCGCTGATACGGATACGACCCTGCAACAGCAGTTCGGGGTTTGGGCAGAAAAGAAATTGTACGGACGTTCATACATGGGGACTCTCCGTACCACCTTTATTATAGATGAAGACGGTATCGTTACCAATATCATCGGCCCGAAAGAGGTGAAGACTAAAGACCATGCTAATCAAATCCTTAATCTATAAAAGGAAATGGCAAAAGAAGATTTATTCGAAGAAGGCAAACAGCCGGCAGCCGAGAAACCGGCTGTAAACGCAGACAAATTGAAAGCGCTTCGCGCAGCAATGGACAAGATCGAAAAAAACTACGGAAAAGGTTCGATCATGAAATTGGGTGACGAAAGCGTCGAAAATATCGAAGTGATCCCAACAGGTTCTATCGCCTTGAACGCAGCATTAGGTGTAGGCGGTTATCCTAAAGGCCGTGTGATCGAAATCTATGGACCGGAATCATCCGGTAAGACAACTCTTGCGATCCATGCGATTGCCGAGGCACAGAAAAATGGTGGTATTGCGGCATTTATCGATGCGGAACATGCTTTCGACCGTTTTTATGCAGAAAAGTTAGGAGTAGATGTCGAAAACCTGTGGATTTCCCAACCGGATAATGGCGAACAGGCACTGGAAATTGCTGAACAGCTAATCCGTTCATCTGCTGTGGATATTATCGTAATCGACTCGGTTGCCGCTCTGACTCCAAAAGCGGAAATCGAAGGCGATATGGGTGACAGCAAGATGGGACTACAGGCACGATTAATGTCCCAAGCACTTCGTAAGTTGACGGCTGCGATCAATAAGACTAACACGACATGTATATTCATCAACCAGCTGCGTGACAAGATTGGCGTGATGTTCGGCAATCCCGAAACGACAACCGGCGGTAATGCGTTGAAGTTTTATGCCTCTGTTCGTCTGGATATCCGCAGCATCGGTAAATTGAAAGACGGTGATGATATCAAAGGTAACCAAGTGCGCGTAAAAGTAGTCAAGAACAAGGTCGCTCCTCCTTTCCGGAAAGCAGAGTTCGACATCATGTTCGGTGAAGGTATCTCCAAAGCCGGTGAAATAATCGACCTGGGTGCAGAACTGAACATCATTAAGAAAAGCGGTTCGTGGTACAGTTACAACGACACTAAATTAGGACAGGGACGTGATGCCGCCAAACAATGCGTTGCCGACAATCCTGAACTGGCAGACGAATTGTCCGACCTGATCTTCGAAGCGTTAAAAGGATAAAATCAATGGCACACAGATGATACGGATCAAGTCTGTAGTCATCTGTGTCCATGATTATACAGAAAATCATTCATGAACACAAAAGACAAATACCATTTGCTTTGCAACACTGAAACTAGTATTCCCATCTTTTCCCGTGACTGGTGGCTCGATACGGTTTGTGGCAAAGATAAATGGAAAGTCTTATTGGTTGAAGAAAAAGAAAGGATTACGGCAGCGATGCCACTTTATTGTCCTCGACAAGGTATTATCTCAATGCCATCTTACACACAAACAATGGGTCCTTGGTTCGCACCGGAATCCAAAGATACCAAATACACCAAAACTTTAGGCCACCGGCAAGTTTTATGCAAACAACTGCTAAACACGCTTAAAAGCTATCCGTATTTTATGCAAAATTTTCATTACGGAATCACCGACTGGCTACCATTCTATTGGGAAGGTTACCGACAAACAACACGCTACACCTATATGTTGAAGGATATCCGAAACACAAAAGCAATATTGGGAAATATGAGTTTCAATATCCGACGGAACATCACAAAAGCCAGAGACAAATATCATATCACAGTAAAAAAAGGAATTTCTATAGAAGAGTTCTTGTTGATACAGGCACAAACCTTCAAACGTCAACAGATCACCAACAAAGAAGATATGGAAGTTTTAATCAAACTGATCAATATTTGCCGAAAACGGGACCAGGGAGATTTATGGGGCGGTTATGACGAAAAAGGACGTTTGCATGCTGTCGCTTTTATCGTCTGGCAAGAAAGTTCCGCCTGGTATCTGGCTGGTGGAGGAAATCCGACTCTTCGGGAGTCCGGAGCACACAGTTTAATTTTGTGGGAAGCAATCCGTTATGTTTCACAATATACCGACACATTTGATTTCGAAGGTTCCATGATACCGGGAGTCGAACGTTTTTTCCGTGAATTCGGTGCAATTCAAACCCCCTTCTTCACAATAACCAAAGGAAAATTAAGTTTATTAAATAGAGCCTGTTTAAAAATAGGAAGGATAATAAACAGATAAATTATTTATGATATTAAACAGTTATAATAATATACTGGTTTTAGCCCCTCATACGGACGACGGGGAATTAGGACTGGGAGGAACCATAAGCAAACTTATCGAACTGGGAAAGAAAGTAACCTATGTCGCTTTTTCAACCGCTCAGCAGTCCGTACCCGAAGGTTTTCCGAAAGATATTTTGAAGACAGAAGTCAAGAAAGCGACTGCCCAATTGGGAATATCACCTGAAAACCTCATCATCTACAATTATGAGGTCCGTAAACTCGGATATGTCCGGCAGGAAATATTGGAAGAACTGATCCGCCTAAAAAAATCGAACAGCTTTGACTTGGTCTTTATCCCAAGCCTACACGACATTCACCAGGATCATACAACGATCGCCCAAGAAGGCCTACGCGCCTTCAAAAACACGACACTGCTGGGCTACGAGTTGATTTGGAACAATCTGACATTCAACACACAATGTTTCGTTGAACTGAATAGAGAGCACATTCAAGCCAAAGTCGAAGCATTAAAAGCATACGAATCACAAGGAACACGCGACTATCTATCCGAAGAGTTTATCTTTTCACTGGCAAAAACACGCGGTGTACAAGCTGGCTGTCCTTATGCTGAAGCATTCGAAGTAGTCCGTTTGTTCCTGTAAAGTTGAAAGACAGTATGAAAGCCGTTATTTCCTATATTACCAAATTCCTGATAGGAGGAGAAAAGGCCGATGTATTAGCCAGTCTTGTCGGTTACACATCGGATCCCAACAAATTCTCCCGTTATCGCGTAGTCATCATCCCGTCCCCCTTTTTCCGGGATGAAGTTTACGGGACAGCCGAGTCCATACCCAAACTACCACTGGAAGAGATAGAAGGCATACCTCTGCTCTTCGGTTCTCCCAAAATAGAATGGCAGGGGGATACTTGGGTGGTACATGCCGATATCATCGCCAGTGCCTATTTTCTGCTGACGCGATATGAAGAAATACGGAAACGCAACATACGGGACATCCACGGTCGCTTCCTCGGAACAGAATCCCTACCCTTCAAAGCAGGATTCATTCATCGCCCGATAGTCGACGAATACGGTAAATTGTTGCGACGCTGGTTACGCCAAGCGCGTGTACAGTCAGCCGTCGAACTGCCCCCACACATACAAAAAGTATGGCTGACACACGATGTAGATGCTCCTTTCTTTTGCCGGACTTTCCGCAACCTGATACGAGAAACGGTTAAAGGCACAGGACTGAAACATGCCTGGAAGATGTTTCAAGGTCCGTTACAGGAAGATCCGTTCTACACATTTCCCTGGCTTGTAAAACAACGAAACAAATTAAAGGCCGTTATCGGAAAAAACCGTTGTGAATCTCTGTTTTTTATCAAGTCAGGTGGCTCATCCGTTTATGACAAGCCTCATTATAAACTGCATTCAAAGGACTTACAAGAGCTTTTGCTCTTTTGTAAAACCGAAAAAGTACAGATTGGACTGCATACCAGTTACGATGCCGGTAAAACACCGGCACTCATCTCAACGGAAAAAGAATTGTTGGAGAGACAGACCGGAAAATCGGTCACTTACAATCGGCATCATTATCTGGCCTCACGCGAACCGGAAGATATGGTATGGTTGGAAAAAGCAGGTATTACAGATGATTTCACGATGGGCTATCCGGATGTTGCCGGTTTTCGCCTCGGTACATCTCGTCCGGTACATTGGATTAATCCTGAGAATAAACGTATCTCGCCACTTATTCTCCACCCATTGGCAATCATGGAATGCAGCCTGAACGAACCTGTTTATATGAATCTTGGCTATGAGGGAGCACTTGCCTACTCAACACAACTCATCAAACAGGTGGCATCTGCCAACGGCGAACTGGTGTTGCTCTGGCATAACGACTCCATCACCACCCGGATCAAGCCGAATGTCTCTGTCGACTGGCAACGAAAACTATTCGCCGCCATCATTGAAGAATTGATAAAATCATGAAGATACTGATATTATGTGATATGTTTCCCCCTGCATTCGGACCGAGAATGGGCTATTTATGCAAATATATGAGGCGGGCCAGATGGGAACCTGTCGTTGTCACTGAGCAAATCGATGACAGCACGTTCTCTTTCCTGAAAGGAGAAACGCCTGTCACATATGTAAATTTCTTTCATTCCAAAGGGAAAATCCTCCAAAAGTTAGAGTGGATATGCATATTCATACTCGATTATTTTTTCCATTATAAAGACAAGAAGATGGCAAAAGCCGCCTCCCGTTTACTGGAAGAAGGGGAATATGCCGGTATCCTGTGCAGTTCATACCGAACTTTCCCCTTGCCGGCCGCCCAATATATAGCAGAGAAATATCATCTGCCGTTAGTAATCGACCTTCGAGACATAGTCGAACAATATGCTTCCAACGAATATATCGCTCATAACTTCCGTACCTTTTCCTGGTTGGATAGAAAGATCACGGAAACATTCCGTCATAAGTTATTACGGGACAGAAATAATGCATTGAGAAAGGCGGATCAGGTCACGACCATTTCCCCCTGGCATGTGGAAAAACTTCAAGCATACAATCCTAACACAGAATTGGTTTACAACGGTTACGATCCAGAGCTCTTCTATCCTGAACAACATCGGACCTCTCAATTCGTCATCACCTATACCGGACGTTTGATTAGCTTGGCGACACGTGACCCTCGATTGCTTTTCGAGGCCGTTAGCCGGTTAGATCGTGAAAAGCTCATTGATCCAGACCAGTTCCGCATCCAATGGTATGTCGACGCCGGATCAAAAGCGATCATCATGCAGGCAGCAACCGCTTACCCAGTCGCCCGGTATATGGACTTTTTCGACTATGTTCCCGCTTCCGAGATTCCCGGCGTGTTAAACCGCAGTTCCATTCTGCTGCAACTCGCCAATACCTTTGCATCCGACGGACCAAAAGGATTTATGACTACCAAGCTTTTCGAATCGATGGCTGTCGGGAAACCTTTACTCTGTGTAAAGAGTGACGAAAGTTGCCTCGAAGCTACCATCCGGAATACCCGTTCCGGACTGGCAGCCCGGACAGCCGAAGAAGCTTTTCGTTTTATCCTGCACCATTATCAGTTCTGGCAGGATAATGGGTACACACACATAAATACGGATAAGGAAGCAGTGGAACGTTTCTCCCGTAAAAAACAAGCTGAACAATTTATGCGTATCTTTACCCGACTAAACAGCAAATGACAGACATGGAAAGGTATCTGAACATTATAGCTTTCAATATTCCCTGGCCTGCCAACTACGGGGGAATCATTGATGTATATTATAAGATAAAAGCTCTGCACCAGTGCGGTGTGAAGATCATCTTACACTGTTTCGAATACGAACGTGCCCATTCGCCCGAACTGGAAGCCATCTGCGAAAAGGTATTTTATTACAAGCGACATACAGGGCTACGTACCAATATAACCCTGCTGCCTTATAACGTATACAGCCGCAAGCATCCTGAACTGATCGCCAATCTGTTGAAGAACGATTACCCGATCCTGTTCGAAGGACTCCATTGCTGTTATTACATAAACGATCCGCGACTACACAACCGGAAAAAGATTTACCGGGAAGCAAATATCGAACACGACTATTATTATCACCTGGCACAGGCGGAGAGCCATCCGATCAGGAAAAGCTTCTTCCGGATAGAGGCTTGGCGATTCAAACATTATCAGAAAATACTGAAACATGCCGATCTGATGATTGCCGTTTCAACAACCGATGCTGACTACCTCCGGCACCAGTTCCCCGACAAACCGGTCGAATTCATGCCTTGCTTTCACACCAACAACCAAATTACGGTCAAGCCGGGTTCTTCCGATTTTATCCTCTATCATGGTAAACTATCCGTAATAGAGAATACACAAGCAGCCCTCTTTCTTATCCGGAACGTGTTCAGTAAACTGGACTGCCGTTGCATCATTGCCGGTATGAATCCGCCGGCTTCTTTGTTGAAAGCGGCAGCTCCCTATCCGAATATCCATATCGAAGCCAATCCGTCAGAAGAACAGATGAACGACTTGATACACAATGCACAAATACATGCCTTGATTACTTTTCAGGCAACCGGATTGAAACTAAAACTACTGAACAGCCTGTTTGCCGGACGCCATACAGTGGTCAACCGACTGATGATAGCAGGTAGCGGACTGGAATCGCTCTGCCATATCGCCGACACTCCGGACGAAATGGTCTGCATCTGTCGGAAATTGATGCATACCGATATGGCTCCGGAGTCGATCGAGCAGCGCCGCGACTTTCTTTATCCGACTTATTCCAATCAATATCAAGGCGAACACCTCTTACATTTGATCTATGAAGTATGATATCCGACAAGCAGCACAAGCATTGATTAGCCAACTAAAGGCTATCGATTACGAACGATTGCCTATCAGTAAATATAACAAACGTTATATTGCCCGGCTGAAACCAGTTTTATCCTATTACATGAAAATCTATGCGGACTGTCTCCTTAAAGGACTGGAATCTATCGGTAGCTCACCGGAGGAGATAACACTTATCGACTATGGTGGCGGAAGCGGCTTTCTTGGGAAAATTTGATGGCAACCATCGGCCGAGTCATCTACATCGACCTCAATCCGGATTCCGTCGATACGATCCGCATCTTGAAAGAGCTGGTCAATACAGGACCTGACATTATTCTTCATGGAGACTCAGACACCTTAGCAGATTGGTGCTCGGCAAATAAAGTCAAGCCACAATTGCTGATCGCGACCGACCTGATCGAACATGTTTACGACCTGTCGGCTTTTTTCGCCAATTTGGTTGCCATCGACAACAAGATGCAAATGTTGTTTACAACGGCCTCTACACCTTTTAACCCGTATGTGAAAAGAAGGCTGCATCGGCTTATGACCATTTGGGAAAAGGAATATTATGCTTTACGTCTGCATTATATCCAACTGCACTTTCCGGCCCTTTCCCCTGCCGAAGCGAAAGAAGCTGCACGAAAGACGCGCGGACTTACCTTCCCACATATCCACAAGGCTGTCAAGACCGGTTCCTATCCTCTATTGAAAGATGCTTTCAACACCTGCGATCCACGAAACGGGAATTGGACAGAACGCATCTTACCCATCGAAACATATCGCTCGCTGGCAAAACCTTTCGGTTATCAAGTCCGGATAGGAAAAGGTTTCTACAACACGGATCGCTCCAACCCGATCTCCACATTCATTTGCTTAGGTATCAACGGTCTGATCAGGATCAGCGGAAAAGCTGGTTTCCTATTTGCCCCGTTTATAACCCTGCACCTACAGAGCGATAACAAAGGACGATAAGTTACAATAACCAAAGCTATGGGTTACGACGCTTAAAGCTATGCATTAGCCATCGTAAAGCTATGGGTTATGTCTCCTAATCCGCAACAGACCGGAAGAGTAGTTGCACATACTCCTTTTCCCAATCGGCAGGTTTCAGGATTGTTCCATTCCATAAAAGCAGGTCTATATCGATCGGAATCTTCCCTTTCTGCTTACTGTCCGACATGCGTCCCAATCGCTTTTCCATCGCCTTCACAGCCCGCCTCACCTCTTCCAGCGAAGCATTCGTACCGGCAACAGCCACTTGGTTCAAGAATAAGCCGGAATCGGATAAACCTATCGGCTCCGTATAAATCGCTTCAGAGAACCGGATCGATCCGAAATAAGCACGCAACAGACTGACCGCCGACTTTAGATTCGCCTCGCAATCCGTATTGGACCCCAAACATAATATAACATTGTTCCACATAGTCATATTTTAAAGCCTTTACGGAGACAAAACTAACAAAAAAATACCTACAATACGGTATTGACCATATTACCATTTCATGCTACCTTTGCGCAAGATTTTAAAAAGATGAGACTATCAGAACTTCGTACAGGCGAAAAAGGGGTTATAGTAAAGGTAATGGGACGCGGAGCATTCCGCAAGCGCATTATCGAAATGGGGTTTATCAGAGGAAAAGAGGTTGATGTCATCCAGAACGCACCGCTTAAAGATCCTATACACTACCGTGTAATGGGTTACGACGTTTCATTAAGACGAAACGATGCGCAAATGATAGAAGTCGTCAGTGTGGCTGAATTCATAGAAGCCAGTACCGGAAAACAGGAAAACCGCCCGGTGGATTCTTATATCCAAACATCTGGCAAGAGTTTACAGGCTATGGCCATGCACAAAGGTAAAACCATCAATGTCGCATTAGTCGGAAATCCCAATTGCGGTAAAACATCTTTATTCAATTTCGCATCCGGTGCACACGAGCATGTCGGTAACTACAGCGGCGTGACAGTCGACGCCAAAGCCGGGACATTCCATCAGAATGGCTATACCTTCAAAATCGTAGACTTGCCGGGGACCTATTCCCTATCGGCTTACACCCCTGAAGAACTCTATGTTCGCAAGCATCTGAATGAAGAACAGCCAGACATCGTAATCAATGTAGTCGATGCATCCAACTTGGAACGCAATCTGTATCTGACCTGCCAACTGATCGATATGGACGTACGTATGGTTATCGCCCTCAACATGTACGACGAACTGGAACGACACGGAAATAAGTTCGACCATAACTCTCTCTCAAGGATGATCGGTACGCCGATTGTTCCGACCATCAGTAAGACCGGCTTCGGTATCGAAGAACTTTTCAACCGCGTCATAAAGGTCTACGAAGAAGAAGATCCCGTACTCCGCCATATCCATATCAATTATGGTGATGTATTGGAAAAGGCCATTTATCCAGTAAGGCATGCTTTGAAACTGAACGGAAATGTATCCAAAAGCCTTTCCAAGCGCTACCTTGCCATCAAGTTGCTAGAAGGCGATCCGGAAGTGGAATCATTCGTCAAGTCAATGCCTGGTTCCGAAACAGTCATCCACGAACGCGACCGCAATGTCGCTCAAATCGAAACCCTTCTGAAAGAAGATTGTGAGACAGCCTTCACCAATGCCCGCTACGGTTTTATTTCCGGTGCACTGCGTGAGACCTACGAGCAAAACAAAATAAAAGAAGCGACAAGCACCCAGATCATCGATTTGTTCGTAACCCATAAAGTGTTGGGGTTCCCGATCTTCATCCTTTTCATGTGGATCATGTTCGAAGCCACTTTCCGCTTGGGAGAATACCCGATGGAATGGATCGAATCGTTTGTTGGCTGGATCGGAGAGTTCGTACGTGGAAACATGAGCGAAGGCCCGTTGAAGGATTTACTGGTCGATGGCATTATAGGAGGCGTGGGAGGCGTTATCGTATTCCTGCCCAATCTCATACATAAGAGAGGCCAGTCCGTATATTCCGGCATCGCCACTACATACAAGAGAGACTGTTTTGCCCTCAAGTGCCTTTTCAAAGCACAGGTGGCATCTTTGTTTTTCCTGACGCATCGGAGTGGTCAAAAGCTCTTTTGTCTGGAATTTTTCTCCAAGCAGCTTTATATATACGGTGTATCCCACTATGACATCACTCGCTTCCAGGGCGTCAATCGCCTGCTTTGTCATCATGCTTTCAAAGCCCGGTCCCATACCTACTATGTAAATTTTATTCATGTTAATCTCCATCTCTACTAATTTTATATAACC
>OGQD01002202.1_pt1 | contig 11065 bp, 7 predicted proteins | sample 1553091 | NCBI WGS metagenome assembly OGQD01 (sample SAMEA2580290, study PRJEB22360) | human gut metagenome | biome: human gut; feature: human-associated habitat; material: faeces | place: Denmark | collected 2008/2010
GTGAGCGAGGGAAACTCCCGCAGCAGCTCTTCGGATTGGATGAACGTGATCCGTTCGGGCAGGATGGGCGTGATGTGCGGGTAGAGTTCGTAGACCTCCTCTTCGACGGCTTTCATCGCCTCGTAGATCGTTTCGACGATCCCTTTCAGGAAGCCGAGGTTGCGCTCCTCGGGGCGCATCGTGCGCTCCCAGTCCCATTGATCGACGTAAAGCGAGTGGATGTTGTCCAGCTCTTCGTCGGCGCGGAGGGCGTTCATGTCGGTGTAGAGTCCGTATCCCGGGGCGATCTTGTAGGCTCCGAGCTTCATGCGTTTCCACTTGGCCAGCGAGTGCACCACTTCGGCACGGCGTTCGCCCAGGTCGCGGATCGGGAACGACACGGGGCGTTCCACGCCGTTGAGGTCGTCGTTGATGCCCGTGCCCGAAAGCACGAACAGCGGGGCCGTGACGCGGCGCAGGCGCAGGCTGCGGGCCAGCATGTCGGGAAAAATCTCTTTGAGGTAGGTGATGGCCTGCTCCATCGTTTCGGGAGCGAGTTTGGCCGTGTACTCTTTCGGAATGAACAGCGGCATAAGTTCGGGGTTTTGGGGGTTTGTACCCGGCAAATATACGAAAAAGTGCACGCAATCGCTCCTGCGGCGCATAAAAAAACGCACGGATTGCTCCGTGCGTTCTGGATGGGACGCGGGTTTTCAATGGGATTGAAGCGTGCAATCCGGTTAATGCGGACCGTCGCTCCTAAATCCCGCTTCTTAAGCGGGCCGAATCGGGCTGCTGGGGCTTGTCGCCCGCGTCGATCAGGTTCTCTTCCGAGACTCCCAGCGAACGGTAGTAGGTGTTCAGCTCCGCGACGACTTCCTTGCGTCCGGCGTAGGTCGCCAGATAGTAGATGTCGCCCAGCTGGTCGAGTTTCTCGTCGATGATCGGCGACACCATGTCACCCTGCACGCCGTCGAAACGCAGGTAATATTCGATGTACTCGATCAGCGTCCTGGCGTATTCGCGCAGCAGGGCGTCGCCCTTGTCGGCCGCATCCTCCACGCCCATCGCCGAAGCGGCGTAGTACGCTTCGAGGAACGGATAGGTGTTGGAATCCGTGAAGCGTATCTGCGACGGGGGCAGCTTCGCAAGCCCCATGTCGAGCAGCTCGACAGCTTCCTGCGCGCGATCCTGCCGCAGCAGCTCCTTTGCCACGCGGGCAAAGGCATCGCGGGCGTGCGAGGCGCTCAGGTTGTATTGGATGAAATAATCGGCATATACCCTCGGGTCGGCGAGATTCCCGTAGCGGAATGTCTCCCTGAGCAGCGGCGCCGCATAATCCGCGTCGATGCGCCCGATTTCCCAGGGGTTTTGCACGGGAGTGAGGATCGGCACGAAACGGTAGGCGTAGCCGTCGAACTGGAGGTAATCCATCAGTCCGAAATCCTGCAATATGTAGACCTGCGTCATGTAGAGCGGGCGTTTCCAGTCGAAGTTGGCCAGCATGTCGAGGATCATCAGCTGGTTCTTGTCCAGCGAGTTCTTTTTGATGTTGATATACACCGTGTCAACCATCTTGTCGCGGTCCTTTTCGGCCACGATGCCCGAAGCGACGGCGTTCTCCTTGTTCACCGGCAGTGCGATGCGTTTGGTCGGGATGTAGTCGGTCATCGTCCCGTCCGAGAGCTTGATCTTGCTGCGCGGGTCTTCGCTGCGCACGAATTCGATCACGTCCTTGATGTCCACCGCGCGGTCGAAGCGGTTGTCCACCGGCACCCAGTCGTTGGTGAAGGTGTAATCGGGCGTCTGGCGGTATTCGTCCATCCATTTGGCGTAGTAGACGACGGAGTGTCCCCCGAGGTATTTTTCGATGCGTTTTTTAGCTCTCTTCGTCAGGTTGCGCTCGGCGATTTTGGCGATGGTTTCGTGCCCTTCGCGTCCCCATCCGAAAACGGGTCCGGCCTGAAGGAATCCGGCGCACAACAGCAGGAACAGTAATTTTTTCATAGCGGTCGATGGTTTGGGGTTAATCGTGGAGCCCCCGCGAGCGGAGGTAGGAGATCAGCAGTTCGGGACGGTCGGTCTGGATCATGGTGGCACCCATATCGACGAGTTTTCCGTAGACGGCGGCGGGATCGCCGTCGAAAGCCCTGTCGTCGTCCAGTCCGCCGCAGAGCGATGCCCAAAGCGAGTTGACCCAGAGTTTCGAGCCTCCGGCGACGACTTCCCGCATGCAGGTTTCGACCTCGGGTGCCGGGCGGTCCCAGCAAATTTCATAGGCCAGCGGCACGATGCCTTTCTCGCGGTATTCGGCAAAGAGGGCCTGCCCTTTGGGTTTGAGGATGTCGATGATCGGCATGTACATCATGTTGTGCGGATACTCGGCGAACTTCGCGGCCACGACTTCGGCCGGGCGTTTGCCCTTGATCAGCAGCTGGTCCGTCACCCCGAGCTCCTCGGCTATGGCCAGCGCCAGATCGTAGTATTCATACCCCTGGTCGATGTTGACCACGATGCGGTCCTTGCAGACGGCGAGCGCCTCGCGCAGGGTCGGCATCCGCCACGAGGTCTTCACGTTGTGACCGGTCCGCAGCACGCAGCGCTGAATGGAGTCGTAGGTGATGTCGCAGACCCGGCCCTTGCCGCTGGTCGTGCGGTTGATCGTGTGGTCGTGGCACAGCACCAGCACGCTGTCCCGCGTGAGTTTGAGGTCCAGCTCCATGATGTCGACCCCCATTCTGATCACCGACTCGATGGCCGGGATCGAATTCTCGGGCCAGTTGCGCCAGTCGCCGCGATGCGAGGCCACCAGTACGTATTTCGAGGTCGGGTCGTGGAGTTCGGCCAGGCTCCGGCTGCGGGGCGCACGCACCGAGCCACAGCAGGGCGCCCAATCCAAATAACAAACGTTTCATGTTGACAAAGATACTAAAAAGGGGCGGAAAAGCCCTCCTTTCGGAACGCCTTTCCGCCGATACACACTATTTTAAAACGGGGTAGGTATCCGAAGCCACCCACTCGCGCAGGCTCTCCCCGGGTTTGGTCGGGAGCGTGCCGTCGGGCAGCTGGTCATAGAGTTCGGCTCCGGTGTTGAGCGCCTCGACCAGCGATGCGCACTCCTTGCCGGACGAAGGCACCGTCACGGCCCCGGACTTCATCTCGTCGAGGCTCAGCAGCGTACCGACACTCTCGGCCCAGACCGAACCGTCCTTCTTCGAGTCGTTGCCCACGATCCAGTCGGCATTCTTCTGTCCCGACGGGCAGGCCTCGTTGCCGTAGACATTCCAGACGTTGCCCTTCTTGTTGTAGCCCACCGACGAGGCGTAGGAGTCGTTCTGCGAGACGTCGGCCAGCGTCGCATAGCAGTTGATGACGAAACTGTCGTCGCTGATGATGCCGACGATACCGCCCAGGTTGTTGTTGTTCGAGGCGATGCGTTCGATCCAGCTGTAGCAGTTGATCACGTAGTTGCCCACGCCGTCCGAGCCCTTGGAGATCTGGCCGACGATGCCGCCCAGATTCTCGCCCTTGACTCCGGAATCCAGATTGACGGCCTCGATCGAACCGCCGCGATTGCCGCAGTTGACGATCACGCCCTGGTTCTGGCCGGCGATGCCGCCCAGAACGGAGGCCTCCCCCGTGCCGACGATCTGGCCCCGGAAGGTAACGCCGTCGATCACGCCGCGGTTCGTGCCGACCACGCCGCCGGCCGTCTTGAAGGCCGTCGAGAGCGAGAGATCCTCCACGTTGAGATCGTGGATCCGGCCGTCGTTGGCGCCGAACAGTCCGAAGGAGGAGCCCGAAGCGGTCATCTCCACGTTGCGGATCGTGTGTCCGCGGCCATCAAACTCACCCTGGAAATAGATCGTCGAGGCCGCATAGGAGATCGGGAGGGCACTCTGACCCTTGAAGTCGATATCGGCCGTCAGGGCATAGAAGTGGGTCGTCTGATAGGTGGCGTCGGCCTCCGCGCCGTTGATCGACTCGGCCACGGCGTTCCAGTCGGCCGTGGAGTTGATCTGCCAGGGGTCGGACTCCGTGCCGGCACCCTCGATCTGAGGAGCCTCCGGGGCATCGTAGTCGAAGTCGACCTGGATGGTCACCGGGCAGTGGTCCGAGGGGTAGATGCCGCCGTAGACCGAATTGTCAACCCGGTAGCTCTTCAGAGCGAGCGGACCGCGCGTGTAGATGTAGTCGATGCGGGCCGTCGAGACCGAGAGGTCGGTCGAGGTCTTGTGACCGTTGAAGGTCCCCACCGGACCGCTCACAAAGCGGGCGTCGACCGTCTGATAGGCGTCGTTCCAGTGGGTGCGGAAGGTTGCCGAGGCGGCATCGTCCGGCGTGGCGTTCATGTCGCCCACCAGCACCGAGGGCATGCCCAGCTTGTTGTACATCTGTTCCCGCTCGACGATCACCTTGGCAGCCTCCGAGCGGGCCATGTCGGCCAGCGGCATGTGGGTCACCGTCAGCAGGAACTGCTTTCCGTAGCGTTTGTCGGTCACCACGGCGCAGCAGGCGATGCGGTGGTAGCCCAGCTCGTCCCAGCCGTAGCTCATCTCGTCGGGCGTCGGCGAGAGCCAGTAGTAGTGCTGGTCGCTGAGCGTGAAGCGGTCCGGGTCGTAGGCGATGCCGAGAGCCTCGCCGCTCTTGCCGTCCTGCGAATCGCGCCCCACGAACCACCATTCGTAGTTGCCGCCCTTGTCGGCCACCAGCTTCGGCAATTCGGACTGAATCGTGCCGTTGGCCTCCTGGAATCCGAAGATGTCCCAGTCGTTGTTGACGATCGACTGCGCCAGCACGTCGCGGCGATTCGTCCAGAGGTAGTCACCCGTACCCTTGTTCGAGATCCAGAGGTTGTAGGTTCCCAGCCGCACGGTCTGCTCCGTCACGTCGGGCTGTGCCGGCGTCGTATTCTCCTCGTAATAGTCGTGGTTGAGCACCGTGGGGAAATCCTCGGCGCAACCCGCCGTCAGGCAGAACGTCGCGCACAGAGGAAGAATCAGGTATTTTTTCATATCGGTTTGTTTTTCGGTTGTTACTTCTGGTAGTTGATGTGGCGGGCGTTGCGGCCGTACTGCGACCAGGCCGAATCGGCTGCGGAGTTCACGCCCGGCAGTGCCACGGCGTAGACCTTGAGCTTGCCGGCGGCGGTATCCTTGCCCAGCACATAGGCGTAGCCCCACTCGGCGATCGAAACCGAACCCTCGAAGCTGTCGGCAATCTGCTCATCGTAGACCACCTCACCCTCGGCCGAGAGAACCACGTAATGGCCGCTGAGCGTGACGACATGCACCTGACCAAGGTTGTCGACGGCTGGGATACTGCGGCTCTGCGCATCGAGCGTATAGGACCAGCGCGTAGCGCCGTTGGTCGTATTGAGGGCATAGACCACCGAAGGCGTCACGGCATCGGCCACGATGTAAAGGGTCTGACCGTCGGCGCTCAGCGAGGCCCCCGTCTGTTCGAAACCGCCGTCGAGAGCCGCGCTCCACTTGGGCGTCTTGGCCGAGGAGGCCGTCAGATTCGTGCAGTCGAAGGCAGCCAGATTCCACGTGCCGCCGCTACCCTCCTTGATCTTGCCGGGCAGATAGACGCAGTTGTCGGCGCCGACACAGGGCTGGCAGCGACCGGCCGAAAGCGTCTTGCTCGGAACAAAGGTGTTGGAGGTCGGAACCGGCGACCAGACGAACTGATCATCGGGAACCATGATTCCATAACCGTATTCGGACGTATTGGTAAAGACCACAACACCGTTCTTCAGGGTGACGGTTCCCGACGTGGCGCCGCCGTTTGCCGGCGTTGCGTGAGCGGTATTCTGTCCCGAAGCCTTGTCGAAACCGCGGATGGCGCCGTTCGTACCACGGCTGCCGACCACCATCAGACTCGGAGTGATGCAGGGGGTCGAGTAGGCGATGCGGGCTCCCGAAGCATAGGCCGTCTGGTTCTTCCAGCGCACCGTACCCGTCGTACCGTCGAAGGCGTAGACCGTCGGAACGGGATCCGTGCCGTAGGCGTGAGCCGCCCAGTAGAGCGTACCGTCGCTGTCCACCGAAGCATAGGCGATCTCCTGGGTCAGTGATACCTGGTCCTGCGCCGCGGCGTCATACTCCCAGGCCATGCCGCCGTTGGCATCAAGTGCCACGAGCTTGCCGTCGCCCGTCACGGCGTAGATGTAGCCCAGATCGCTCACCGTCACGACATTGGCCGTGCAGAGCGCCTCGGCCGAAGCCACCGGCGTACTCCACAGCAGGGTGAAGTCCGCAACGTCGCCCGAACGGACGTTGACCGACTTGGTGACGCTGCTTTCGCCGCCGCGGTCGTCGGTCACCGTCAGTGTCACGCGGAACATGCCCGCCGAGGTGAAGGTGTACGAGGGGCTTTCGGCCGTGGAGGTCGAACCGTCGGGAAGCGTCCACTTGCGGGAGACGATCTCGCCGTCCGAATCGGTCGAACGGTCGGTGAAGGTCACCTCGTCACCCACGTTGACCATCATCGGGGCATAGGTAAAGTCGGCCGTCGGCAGCACGTTGTCGGCCAGCACCTTGATGATCTTCTTCACCGTGGTGCGGTTGCCGTCGGCGCCCCAGGCCGTCAGGGTGACGGTATACTCGCCGGCCGTCTTGTAGACCACCGGATCGGGCTGGGCCTCTTCGCTCCAGTTGCCCTCGCCGGCGAATCCGAAGTGCCAGAAATAGTCGGTCACGGTGGTACCCTCGACCGTAGTGGTATTGGTAAAGGTCACCGGTGTGACTCCGGCCACGACCTCACCCTCGGGAAGGGTGAAGTCCGTATTGATGACCGAGTCATAGACGGTATTCATGTCGTCGTTGCTCTCCGAGCAGGCGCCCAGCGCCAGGAGCGACACGACGCTCAACAGGGAAATGATTCGTTTCATGATCTTGGTTTTGTCGTTTTAAGGTTTAGCGTTTGCCCTTGCCGCGCAGGTATTCGTCCATTTGGGCAGGATAGTCGCACTGGATCATCCGCACACCGGCCGTCACGAAGCTGTCCATGAGCGTCGTATTGCCGTTGTGGAAGGTTTCGCCCTCGGCATCGAGCAGGTTCGTCACCGACAGCGCCCGGGCGTTGATCGCCGCAATCCACGACGGGGTGACATACCCGGTCGAGGTCTGCACCATCCAGGTGTTTTCGTAGGCGGTCATCAGCGTCAGCGCCGACTCCTTGTTGGCGTGCGGGGCGAGGATTCCGGGCACCTCCTGCTGCGAGAGCCAGTCGGCGCGGTCGGTATTGTCCGAGATGTAGAACTGCACGCGGTCGAGACATCCGCAGCGGCGCACCACGTCGTAGACCTTCTCGATGTTCACGTCGTTCTCCATGCACTTGTCGAGGTTGAACCACACCTTGCCGCGGAACTCCAGCAGGACCTCCTCCAGCGTGGGGATCTGCTCGTCGGAGACCTTTCCGTCGGTGGTCTTCAGGCGGAACTGCCCGAGCTCCGCGAGCGTGTAGTCGGCCACCATGCCCTTGCCCGCGTAGTAGTTGTTGTAGTCGGTGAAGCGGCTCAGGTAGTTGTCGTGCAGACATATGACCTCGCCGTCGCGGGTGATCTGGACGTCGGTTTCGATGAAGTCCACACACCCCGACTCGACGCAGGCCCGGAAGGCGGCCATCGAGTTGGGCGGCAGGTTGTAGCCGTTCTGCGTGTTGCCGCGGTGGGCCATGATCCACATCTTCGAGCGGTCGAAGTTGCGGCACGCCCAGCTCAGCGACAGCCCCTCGACCTCAACGTCGTGCTGCAGCGACTCGCTGCGGCCGGCCGCCCCGGGGCTGTCCGATGACGACAACTATTGCCGGAAGTGATCGAGGCCCGGACGGTGAATGTCCCGTCGCGTTCGAAGGCGTGCGTGAGGATCTCCGAGGCCGAGGAGGTCGACTGCGGATCGCTGTCGTCGCCGAAGTCCCAGTCGACACGCTCGACACCGGCCATGCGGTTGAGCGAGAAGCTCACCTCCTCCATGCGGGCCGGGAAGTCGTTGCTGACGACCATTCCGGCCTCGGTGTCATTCACCGTCAGCGGCTTCGAGAGTTCGGTCATCGGACCCGAGAGATGGGTCACGGCCGCCTTCACGACATACTCTCCGGCCTTGGCATAGGCGTGTTCGACCGGCGTGGAGGCCCCGCCCGAGGCGGGTTTTCCGTCGCCGAACATCCACAGCACGCTGCGGACATTCGCCACGTCGCCCCCGAGCGAGAAGCTCACCGTCTGTTCGACAGCCGGCGCTTCGGGCGTCCAGCGGATCTCCAGTTCCGAGGTCTTTTCGGGCGCGGCGGCATCCTCATCCCCGCTTCCACACGCCGGGAGGATCAGACCCGCCATCCCGGCCACCAGCCACAGTCCCAGTTTCAGCAGTTTCATTTTCCAGCGGTTTAGTCGACGTTGTAACCCGGATTCTGATAGAGCCCGTCGGGATTAAGCACCCGCTCGTTGTAGGGAATGGGCAGCAGCAGATCCTTGACCGAGAAGTTGGAATTGATGGCGTTGTAGTGCTCGATGAGCTCCTGGTTCGTGTACATGCGGCGCACGTCCTGCCAGCGCAGGCCCTCCTGCATGAACTCGAAGAGGCGTTCGTCGTAGATCCCCTGCCGCAGGTCGCTGCCCGACCAGTCGTCCAGACCGGCGCGCTTGCGCACCATGTTCAGATAGGTCTTGGCCTGCTCGGCCTGACCCTGCCAGTAATAGGCCTCGGCCAGCATCAGCGCCACGTCGGCATAGCGCAGCACGATCCAGTTGTTGCCGCCGTAACCGTTGGCGCCGCACTCCAGATCGGCATACTTCATCGTGTGGTAATAGGTCACACCGGCCACGGTCGTTGCCCGCAGGTAGTTGCGGCGCACGTCCTTCTCGTCGAACGACTCGTAGACCTCCGGCGTGGTCATGTTGTGCATCTGACCGATCTTGTAGGAGGTGATACCCGTGGTGCTGGGTCCGAACTGATAGTTCCAGATCGAGCCCAGATCGGCGTTGCCCTGCACGAAGTTGATCTGGAAGAGGCTTTCGGGGCAGGATTTCTGCGTCGAGAGGTCCCAGAGCTGGTTGTAGGGGATGTCGGACAGTTCGCCGAAGGGGCGCATGCCCCAGACCTGAGTCAGCTTGTCGACGGCCGTGGTGAGGAACTGCGACTTCTCGGAGGCCAGATCCTCGTCGCAGGCGCACTGCAGCGCCACCTTGCCGTAGAGGGCCATAGCGGCGGCCTTGCTGGCACGACCGCACTCGGCTGCCGGCTGGAAATCGGCCAGCGGACTCTGCAGCACATAGTCCAGATCGTCGAAGATGGCCTGGTAGACCTCGCGTTTGGGACGGCGGTAGTTGTTGGCCTCAACCTCGTCCTTGGTCTCCAGCCGCTTGAGCACCAGAGGCACGTCGCCCCACTCGGTGACCAGATGGAAGTAGGTCAGCGCCCGGATGAAGCGGGCCTCGGCCTCGTACGTATTGCGGGCGTCGGGCGTCGAGTAGCTCACGTCGTCGAGATGGGCCAGCAGCGTATTGGCGCGCGAGATGCTCTTGAAGAGCTGCGTGTAGCGGTTGTAGACATACTGGTTCTCCTCGGTGAGGGTGTAGTTGTAGAACTGGTAGGGAATACCGCTGCTCGCACCGCTGTCGGTCACCACGGTGACGTGTGCGCGCACGTCGGTGAAGTAGTAGTTGTACGGGTAGTAATAGTTCTGCGTAAGCGACTGGTAGACACCGTTGAGCGAGGTCTGGATATCGGCTTCCGAGCTATAGAAGTTGCCGGCCGTGGTGGCATTGGGGTCGTATTCGTCGAGGAAGCTGCACGAGGCCAATGCGGCCGAAGCGGCCAACAGGGCAAATATCTGTTTGATTTTCATGGTCATCCTGGAATTAGAAGGTAAGGTTCAGTCCGATCGAGTAGATGCGCGAAAGCGGGTAGCAGCCCCAGTCGAAGCCCGGCATCAGGTTGCTGGACTTGTAGGAGACCTCGGGGTTGTAGCCGCGATAGGGCGTAATGGTGAAGAGGTTGTCGCCGCTGAAGTAGATGCGGGCCGACGTGATGCGCAGTTTGTTCATCCAGCGCGAAGGCAGCGTGTAGCCCAGCGTGATGTTGGCGCAGCGCAGGAACGAGGCATCCTCGACGTAGTAGGACGAGAGCTTGAGCGACGTGTTGGGCGTCGAGATACGCGAAGCGATGGGGACGTTGTTGCGTCCGGGCTGCTCGTCCGAAATGTAGCGGTCGGCCACGATGGCGTACTGGTTGCCCGAACCCTCCATGTTGTAGAGGTAGTAGTCCTGGAAGTTGATCACCTCGCCGCCGTAGGAGTAGACGAAGCTGGCGCTGAAATCGAGTCCCTTCCACGAAAGGTTCGTCGAGAAACCGCCCGTGAAATCGGGATAGGCGTCGCCGATGATCGTCTTGTCGTCGGTGGTGATGAGTCCGTCGCCGTTGACGTCCTCCCAGATCGCGTTGCCGTAGGAGAGCGCGTCGAGCGAATAGGAGGAGACCGCCGGCCCTTTCAGTTCATAACCTTCGGGGAACTTGTTGCCGTTTTTCAGATAGACCTCGCGGTCGAGAAGCGCATTGGCGTAGTCGGCCTTCGACATGATACCGATGGTGTTGTAACCGTAGAACGAACCGATGGGATACCCCTCTTTGGTGATGTGCGAACCCACGGAGCGCTCCGTGGTGGAGATGATGTCGTCCAGACCGCCCATGCTCACCACCTTGTTGCGGTTGACCGAGACGTTGGCGCTGACGTTCCAGTTGACCTTGCCGGTCAGCACGCGGGCATCGACCTGAAAATCGAAACCGCGGTTGCGGATCTTCGCCGTCCCCAGATTGGTCTTGGTTGCAGTGGCGCCCGAGATCGAGGAGATCGGATAGTCGTAGAGGATGTCCGACGAGATCGAATTGTAATAGTTGCCGATCACGTTCAGGCGGCCGCCGAGAAATCCGAGGTCGATACCGATGTTGGTCTGCGTGGTGGTCTCCCAACCGAGCGCAGCATCGGCGAACGAACCTTCGTAGGTGGTCGACACGGGCGTCGAACCGAAGGCGTAGCTGCCCGTCGAGATCGAGGCGATGCTGGCGTAGTTGCCGATGTCGTTGTT